>ERZ860445.1304-NODE-1304-length-14458-cov-11.232660_pt1 | contig 14458 bp, 9 predicted proteins | sample MGYA00509977_ERZ860445 | MGnify/ENA primary metagenome ERZ860445 (study PRJEB30046, sample SAMN00715233) | human gut metagenome | study: EMG produced TPA metagenomics assembly of the A metagenome-wide association study of gut microbiota in type 2... | reverse complement strand
GATGGAAGAAAAATTCCCAGAGGCATTCGTACAGTTCAAACAGGTATGTGAGACACTGGAAAAACACTATAGAGATATGCAGGACATGGAGTTTACTGTAGAGCATGGTAAACTGTACATGCTGCAGACACGTAATGGTAAGAGAACAGCAAAAGCTGCTCTGAAAATCGCTTGCGACCTTGTAGATGAGGGAATGAGAACAGAGGAAGAGGCAGTTGCAATGATCGATCCTCGTAACCTTGACTCTCTGCTTCATCCGCAGTTCGATGCAAAAGCACTGAAAGAGGCTACTCCAATGGCAAAAGCACTGGGAGCATCTCCGGGAGCTGCTTGCGGTAAAATCGTCTTCACAGCAGATGATGCTGTTGAGTGGGCTGAAAGAGGAGAAAAAGTTGTTCTGGTTCGTCTTGAGACATCCCCAGAAGATATCACAGGTATGAAATCTGCACAGGGTATCCTGACAGTTCGTGGTGGTATGACATCACACGCAGCCGTTGTTGCACGTGGTATGGGAACATGCTGTGTATCTGGTTGTGGTGATATCAATATGGACGAGGAGAACAAGAAGTTCACACTTGCAGGACAGACATTCACAGAGGGATCTGAGATTTCTATCGATGGTACAACAGGTAACATCTACGCTGGAATCATCCCAACAGTTGATGCTTCAATCGCTGGTGAGTTCGGACGTGTTATGGCATGGGCTGATGAGTTCAGAAGACTTAAGGTTCGTACAAATGCAGATACTCCTGCAGATGCTAAGAAGGCTCGTGAGCTTGGTGCAGAGGGAATCGGACTTTGCCGTACAGAGCATATGTTCTTCGATCCAGAGAGAATTGCTGCTTTCCGTGAGATGATCTGCTCTGATACAGAGGAAGAGAGAGAAGTTGCTCTTGACAAGATTCTTCCATATCAGCAGTCTGACTTCAAGGCTCTTTACGAGGCTCTTGAGGGATGCCCGGTAACAATCCGTTTCCTGGATCCACCTCTTCATGAGTTCGTTCCTACAGAGGACGCTGACATTGAGAAGCTTGCTAAGGCTAAGAATAAATCAGTAGAAGAAATCAAGGCTATCTGTGCATCACTTCATGAGTTCAACCCAATGATGGGACACAGAGGATGCCGTCTTGCTGTTACATATCCTTCTATTGCCAAGATGCAGACAAAGGCTGTTATCCGTGCGGCAATTGAAGTTCAGAAGGAGCATGCAGATTGGACAGTTAAGCCTGAGATCATGATTCCACTTGTATGTGAAATTAAGGAGCTTAAGTATGTTAAGAATATCGTAGTAGAGACCGCTGATGCTGAGATCGCTGCTGCCGGTGTAAACCTTGAGTACGAGGTTGGTACAATGATCGAGATCCCAAGAGCTGCTCTTACAGCTGATGAGATCGCTACAGAGGCTGATTTCTTCTGCTTCGGTACAAACGACCTTACACAGATGACATTTGGATTCTCTCGTGATGATGCAGGTAAGTTCCTTAACGCTTACTATGACAACAAGATTTTCGAGAACGATCCATTTGCTAAGCTTGACCAGACAGGTGTTGGTAAATTAATGGAGACAGCTATTAAGCTTGGAAAGCCAGTTAATCCTAAACTTCACGTTGGTATCTGTGGAGAGCACGGTGGAGATCCTTCATCAGTTGAGTTCTGCCACAAGATTGGACTTGACTATGTTTCATGTTCACCATTCCGTGTACCAATCGCTCGTCTTGCTGCAGCACAGGCTGCTATCGCAGAGCAGGCAAAATAGACAAAGGTTCTAATTTAAAAGTCTATATATAAGATTTTGCAAGGGAAAGTATTTAGTACTTTCCCTTGTTTTTTATTGCCAATCTGCATTTCACACCCTGAAAACTACATTTCGCGCCGAGAGTATAGATTTTAGGCACTATATGTTGTATAATTAGTACCAGAAATACAAGTATATGTGATATGAATAGAGAACGAAGCACAGATACGATGTAGGTACTAAGGTATGGAGAGAACACATTTATGATTATAAAAAAGAAGAATATCCGTACAATTGTGATAACCTGTGCATTGCTAGGTATCATAATATTCAGCATTCATAGCTACAATGTATATATGAGCCGCCAGATATATAATGAGGGTACATCAAATGTCAAAGCCTCATACAGTCAGGTGAACCAGACCTTTAATATGTTTGCGCAACGCAACTGGAACGTTCTTTCTGACTGGAATGTTTATTTGACCAAAATACTTAATAACGACAGTGGTCTGCAGTGGAATGATTTTGTCAGGGAAAAGGAAAAGTGGCATTACAGTGATTTTTACCTGTTTAATGAGAAGAATCAGTTTATCACCATAGAAGGCAGAAGCGGAGTGGCTGATAATGCAAAAGATGCATTCAATGAGCTTTTTAAGGCAAATGAGCCTGTGATATCCAGCTATATATCTACAAAGGGCGTGAGAAAGGTGCTTTTTGCATATCCGTCTGATGGGATTACTGTGGATGGAATTTCATATACGGGGCTTGCTGTGAGCTATGATAATACGGACGTGGAAAGGATGCTCGGAGACAAGGCATATAAAGACCAAAGTGATTGTTATATTGTTGATTCTGCAGGAAATGTCATACTTTCAATCGAACCAAAGACAGAGATTGATGATATGGTTGATAATCTGATTAATTTCATAGGTGATAATGCAACAGATTACGATACAGATGATTTTTACGATGTAAAGACCAATATAGCTGATGGCAGTGATGGCTGTTTTGCATTTTCATACAATAAAAAAGATTATTATATGACATATCAGCCTACCGGAATAAAGGACTGGTCTATAGTAGGTATCGTTGAAGCAAAGGCTGTCAGCTCATTCATGTTTCAGGTGCAGTACAGTACAATTTTGCTTATAGGCATAATGTTCATCTGCGTAATACTGCTTATTTGTATGTATGTAATGAAGAATACCAGGCTTAAGCTTCAAAAGGAAAAGCTCACTGTCATGGCAGTATCTCATGAAAAGGAAATCTCTGATATGCTGTTGAACAGTCTGGCAAGAATTGTGGACAGATACGCACTGTGTGATATTGAAAATGATACGTACGAATATCATGAGAGACTGGCGCGAAAGCTTTATCCTGAGCGTGGCAGCTACAGTGACCTGGTGGAGACTATATCAAACAGATACACCCTGCTTTCAGAGGATGAAAATAAAAAAATCTCTGAGCTGCTTTCTCTTGAAAATATTTATAGTCAAATTAAAAATGAGCATGATTATTTTAAATTTGAATGTGCAGAGAACAACAGCAAGCTATTTCTTTCAATGACAGTTATTCCGGCAAGATGGGAGGATGGCAGACTGACGCAGTATCTGCTTGTCTCACAGAATATAGGCGAAAAGCATAAGATGGCAGATCTTGCAAACACGGATATGCTTACTGAGCTCTACAATAAGAGGTATTTTGATACCATCATGAATATGAGAGTCCAGAGAGGAAAAGCATTTGCAATGATTTTTATGGATCTTGATTTTTTCAAGCCGGTCAATGATATATATGGTCATCCGGTCGGAGATGAGGTCCTTTGTAATGTAGGAAAGCGCATTATAAACAGCATACGAACAGCTGATTATGCATTCCGTATTGGAGGCGATGAGTTTGCATGTATAATAGATGGCAATGCAGATGAAAAAAATTGCTTAGAGGGCATAGAGAGGCTTCAAAGAGTTATATGCAACCCATATAACATACATGGTCGTAAAATAAAAATAGGAGTAAGCTGTGGATATGCACTTTATCCGTCCGATGCTGACACGGTTGAGAGCCTGCTAAAGATAGCAGACAGCCGGATGTATGCAGAGAAGGAAAAACATCATGCAGATAGAAGATAAAGATAATAGATAGAAGATAATAGGATAGAAGATTATCAATCAAAAAAGCTATGAGAGCCCGGTTAAAGGCTTTCATAGCTTTTATTTTTATGAGTGAGCACGAAGCTGTTCATCGACATATGTCTGGATATAATAATTATCCTCAGGCATCTGGCAGCCGACGATATATGTTCCGTCATTATTTGAGCAGCGGATTACATATCCATCAAATACTGAGTGGTCAGCAAGCGCAAAGTCCTCTATCGAGATAGTAACCTTCGCTCCTTTATGATCCACGAAATAAGGATCCTTTGTCAAAAATGCAAATCCGTTTGCACTTATATTGTCAAGCGTGCCCTTGAATGTGGTGTCGGTTCCTTTAAGCTTGATAGTGCAATTGTTTGATAAATCCATGCGAGGGTATTTCCTACGGTTCAAGATTTCAGGCTGCGTATTGACTGTTATCATAAGGTCATCTGTAATTGTGAGATCCTTCCAGCAGTACATTACATTGCCAACTGTAACATACAGATTACAAGGTCTGGATGAGGTTACAGATAGGCCGCCTGATATAAGCTTAAGCCCATTTTCGTCAACAGCCTTTACCTCACAATGGAACTCATTGCAGGTAGGTACATCTGTCAGAATAACCTTGGCCTTCATACCCGGGCGGATATCATCAAGTCCCATAAATCCACCAACTCCGAGCTCGTGCATGAGAGATTGTATAACAGTCTCGATATTATTGATATTTGCTGCACTTTCATCATATTTACTGAGCATCTTGCGGCTTATAGCATCAGAAGCACTGATACATGAGGTCATGGTTCCAACGATGCCAGATACCTTGTCCATATTGTCGACAAGCTGCTGGTTAGATGCTTCAACCTCCTGCATTGCGGTGTCTATTTCGCGGATATGGCTTCCGAGCTTATTGGAATCCTTTGTGATTTTCTCAACATTTTCACCGGTCTGCATTACCTTTTCAAGAGTGAGCTGGATGAGGCGGAGTGTTTCTTCGATGGATGCTGTCATCTTTCCGGAAATTTCGTCAAGACGGGAGAGCGCCTCACTGATCTGACCGGATGAATTTCTCGTCTCGGTGCTCAGAGTACGGATCTGTTCGGCAACAACAGCAAAGCCCTTACCTGCTTCGCCTGCACGCGCAGCCTCGATAGAAGCGTTAAGAGCGAGGAGGTTTGTCTGGTTTGAAATATTATCAATTGTTCCGGTTTCGTTTTTTACCATCTCAAATTCATTTCTGAATGTAGTCAGGATGCTTTCAACCTCTGTAGAAAGCTCCGACATGGTTTTGGTAGTCTGGGCAAGCCCTTCAAGGTCCTCAGAGCTGACCTTGGCATGCTTGCCGGATTCAGTTGTCAGGGAAACCATAGCATTTATCATGGCTGCAACATTCTCAACCTGCGCGCTTATATCGGTAGTCATTTCCTGGGAAGAAGCAGTGTGGGACTGAAGCTGCTTGTTATTTCCGGTAAGCTTATTCATTCCATCAACGACAACATCTGAGCCATGCTTGTTTTCAGAAGCAAGCTCACGGACCACTGTTATACCGTCCATTATAGTGTTGCTGGCAGTTTTAACCTGCTCAACTGTCGTGACAACACGGTTTAAATCAGACTTTATGCTCTCTGTGAGTGCAGCATCGGACTCAGTCAGGTGGCGCACCGACATGATATAGCCTATGTAACAAAGCAAAAGACATGCTATCTGAAGCTGAAAGTTTTTATGATCTATAGCAGTGTTCTGACCCAGCACAAATATGTGAAATGCAATACTTGCTATAAGGCTCAGCATATTTGCAACAGCGCAGTAAATCATGAATTTCTCATCCTTAAATATTACAATAAGGCTGATTATCGGAAGAATGTAGGTGAATGCAATCGGTGAGGTTGTCGTACACAAAAGAAATACGTAAAAAATACCATATCCGATGACGAATGCTAGCCTGTACCGGTCATTATCCTTCCCTTTCTTTTTTAGAAGTATGTCACCACACACGAAAGGCAGCCAGCATAAAATAACAAAAATGATATAATTACTGACAGAATAAGCGCCATTTGCTGTGTCGGTACCATAATTTGCGGTCAGCAGAATAGCAAAAACAAGCCATAATCTGCGGGCCTTGATATTCGCCTTTGCTTTAAAAATTTTTTCATCGTAACCCATATGAATTCTCCTGATTCGTAATAATATAGCTCTATTGTACTATCATAGTATTATAATTACAAGGCATACTTAAGAATTTGAATGTATTTTGAATGTATAATTATGGTATCGTTTCTAAGTCTAAACTTTAATTGTTTTTTGCCTGTCAATCCGCTATACTAAAATTAACTATATACTTACAGGAGGGCATAAAGCATGAACATACTTCTGATTAACGGAAGTCCAAAAGGCAAACGAAGCAATTCGTTAAGGCTTGCAAACAGCTTTATAGAAGGCTTCAAAGAAGGATATAAGAGAAAAAATGTAGCTATATCCATTGATGAAATGCATGTAGCCTCAATGAATGTAGGAGCGTGTAAGGGCTGCTTTGCATGCTGGAAGAAGACACCGGGGGTGTGCTGCATAAATGACGATATGCAGACTGTTATTGGGAAAATGCTTGAAGCGGATATTGTTGTGTGGTCGTTTCCTCTGTACTATTTTAGTGTGCCGGGAATACTAAAGAACGTGATTGACAGGCAGCTTCCCATGAGCCTGCCGTTTATGAGTACAAATGATGACGGATACGGAAGCGGCAGCCATGATTGCAGATATGACATGGAAGGCAAAAGGCATGTTCTAATCTCTACCTGTGGCTTTTATTCTGCAGAGGGAAATTATGACAGTGTACTTCGGATGTTTGACCATTTCCTTGGAAAAGGGCATTATACAACCATATTTTGTGGTCAGGGTGAGCTGTTTCGTGTAAAAGAGCTGTCAAAGAGGACTGACGAATATCTGGCTACGGTAAAAAGTGCCGGGGCAGAATATGCCATCACAGGAAAAATATCTGAAAAAACAGAAGCGGCGCTTCATACTCTTTTATATCCAAGGGATGTATTTGAAAGTATGGCGGATGCCAGTTGGGGAATCAGCAGGACAACAGGAGAAAAGGAAGCGGATGACCTTGTTTTCACCAGACAGATGGCTGCATTATACAATAAAGATGCCTACGATGGAAAGGAACGCGTGCTTGAGATATGCTATACTGATTTGAAGCATACATACCAGATAAAGCTTGATGATAAAGGCAGTGAGGTGCTTACAGACAAAAGCCTTACCTCGACTACCCGTATAGATACGCCTTTTACTGTATGGTCGGCTATTTCCCGAGGCGAGATAGGTGGCGCAGAGGCATTGGGAAAGCAGATGTATACGGTGACAGGTGATTTTTCCTTGATGGTAAACTGGGATAAATTTTTTGGAAGTACATCGGCAGTCAAAGAGGCAGAAAAAACATCACAAGGTGTGGAGGTACAGAAAAATCCATCCATGATGACAATGCTCATACCATGGATTACGTTTTGGATAGCAGTTTCTGTCAATACTGAAAAGGGTTCTGTGATTGCTCTTTTGGTGGCATCCGCTATTCCTTTTATTATGAGAAAACATAAATTTGTAATATGGGATCAGCTCTCAATTGTTGCTGTTGCTATACTTTCTGCGATTGCAAGCCTGACAGGAGCAGGTGACATATCAACAGATATCGGATATCTGGTGTTTGGGCTGTTCTGGCTGGTTTCATGCCTGACAAAGGAGCCTTTATGCGCAGCATATGTGAAGTACAATTATGGCGGTGAAGCTGCACATAAAAATCCTCTTTTTATGAAGACAAATTATATACTTGCGGTGGCATGGGGAGCATTATACGTGCTGACAGCAGTGTGGACATTTCTGCTACAAAAGGCAGGTGTTGGAGCTACACTTATTGTCGTAAATAATCTGATGCCTGTATTGATGGGCATATTTACAGGATGGTTTGAAAAATGGTATCCAGCAAGGCTGGCAAGAGGCTTAAAAAAGCAGTAATTCGTAAGATTTCTTTAATATTTTATGTATTCTATTTACTTTAGGCTGATAGGAGAGTACTCTTTAGAAAACGTACTCATAGGAGTGCTTATCAATAAAGAAAGAGGTATATCATAATGAAGAAAAAACTGATAACAATTGTAATAGGAGCTATGCTTTGCGCAGGCTTGTTTGCAGGCTGTGGACAGAGTACTACAAAGCAGGATAAGGCAGCAGGCACCGAAAATGCAAAGCAGGCTGAGACCAAGGATGAAGGTGAAAAGGGCTCACAGGAGGAGAAGGAGCTTACCGGAACAATCGATGACATAAAGGACTTCATGTTTGTAGTGACTGATGACAAGGATACACCATACAGCTTTACCTTCGATGAGAAGCCTGACGGACTTGATGGTGTTGCAAGTGGAGACAAGGTGACTGTTAAGTATACAGGTACTATTTCAGAGGTGGATCCGTTTGAGGGAAAGATAATATCTGTTGAGAAGGCAGAATAAGGCAGAATAAGGTACCATAATCATGGATTGTATTTTGACGGTTAATCCGCTATACTATAGTTAAGTATAGCGGATTATTTTTGTGGAGGCTATTATGACAAATTCTTTGAAGTTACCGGTTGGAATTGATGATTTTAGAAAATTGCGGGAATCGCATTTTTATTATGTGGATAAGACAAGACTTATTGAGCAGCTTTTATTAAACTGGAGTAAAGTGACACTTTTTACACGTCCGCGCCGCTTTGGAAAAACTCTTAATATGAGCATGCTTAAGAGCTTTTTTGACATTGGCACAGATAAAGCTTTATTTGATGGCTTACATATTTCAGGTAATAAAGAGCTGTGTGATGAGTACATGGGAAAGTATCCGGTCATTTTTCTTTCACTCAAGGGTGTGGAGGGATTAACGTATGAAGAAGCCTTTGAAGCATTTGTCAGGATTATGGGAAAAGAGGTAAACAGAGTTTCGTTTTTGGCTGACAGTGATAAGCTTACACAGATTGAGCGGGAACAATATAAAGGGCTTACTATTATAAAAAATGGCAGGCTTGCTTTTGACAAGGAAAAGCTCATATCTTCTTTACAGCTTCTTTCGCAGCTATTGTATAAGCACTATGGAAAAAAGACAGTTATTCTCATAGATGAGTATGATGTACCGCTTGATAAGGCCTTTCAGAATGGTTATTATAATGAAATGGTTTCGCTTATCAGAGGTCTTTTCGGGCAGGCACTAAAAACTAATGAATTTTTACAGTTCGCGGTGCTGACAGGGTGCCTTCGCATATCAAAGGAAAGCATATTTACGGGGCTCAACAATTTCAAGGTAATGTCGATTACAGATTCGCGTTTTGATGAGCAGTTTGGTTTTACTGATGAAGAGGTGAGAAAGCTGCTGTCTGATTATGGAATGGATTCACATTTTGACGAGGTAAAGGAGTGGTATGACGGATATCACTTCGGCAGGGCGGATGTCTACTGCCCTTGGGATGTTATTAATCATGCAGATCATCTGCGTGACGACAGTGATGCAAAGCCTCAGACATATTGGATAAACAGCAGTGGAAACAGTTTGGTGAGGCGTCTTATCAACAGGGCTGATTCATCGACAAAGGATGAGATTGAGCGTCTGATTGCAGGTGAGGCGATTGAAAAGGTGATCCGCCAGGATCTGACCTATGATGAGATTGAGAACAGCATTGACAATATATGGAGTGTGCTTTTTACTACAGGCTACCTTACCAAAATCGGGGAAGTAAAGCTTGCGGATAGCGAAAGCTACGCTTATAAGCTTGTCATACCCAACAAAGAAGTACGTGAGGTATTTGTGCTGCAGATTCAGGAATGGTTTAAGGCGGTTGTTGCAAATGACAATGATACGATGAAGCTTTTATCAAAGGCGATTTTAGATAAAGACGAGACGGTTCTTGCGAGGCAGCTAAATATTGTGATGGGGCGTATGATAAGTATACTCGATACAAAGGCACCTGATGATATGAAGGAAAACTTTTATCATGGTCTGCTCCTTGGATTGCTTCGTGGAAGCAATCCGGACTGGCTCATCAAGTCCAATTGTGAGTCGGGAGATGGCTTTAGTGACATACTTATAAAGCCTGAGAATCCTGATTTAGGCATTGTTATCGAGGTAAAGTATGCTAAGGAGTTTAAGGGGCTTGACGCAGCTTGCGATGCTGCGATGGCTCAGATAAAGCAGAAGAGGTATGATGAGACTCTACGAGATGAGGGCAGGTGCGATATTTTAGCTTACGGCATTGCTTTTTGCAGGAAGAGATGTAAGGTAGCGGGAGAGAAGCTGTAGGCTTTAAATAATTAGTATATGAATGTTTATAAAAGGGAGGACTTTTATTGATGAAAGAATCAGGTAAAGTATCACGAGCTATTTACGTAGTTCCTGTAATATATGTGCTAGGCATGTACATGATGCCGGTTTTATTTTGGATAATATGCAATATGCAGGAAGCAACAGACAACTTTGATGCAGGCTGGATAATGGTCATGCCGATTGTTTTGGGGCTGATTAATCTGGCTGTGGTGCTTATCCTGGGGAAAAGAATAAGCAGAGTACAGCTTCTCATTTGCACAAGGATTATAAAATATGCGTTAATACCGTTTTATGTAGTAGGTGGGTTTTGCATCATAGTGGCACTTCTTTTAATGTTTACACCGGTTGTTATCATGATATTTGTAGGCCCGACCGTTGCGATTGTGCTATCAGTTATTGGCTGGCTTGGGCTGTTAGGAGCAGCGCCTTTTTCTGTTGCCTATATTGTAAGGGCATGCAGTGAGGGAGTACAAGGAAAGGTGCTGTCTGTATTTGCAGGCATATTCCAGTTCTTTTTTACTCTTGATGTAATTCTTGTGATCGTACTGGCGGTGAAGGATAGGAGCTTTGTGAAAGCCCAAAAGGGGTATGGAGTTATTCAATAATTGAAGTGTTATAAAGCAATATAAAAGAGCTCTTTGCGAGCTCTTTTATATTGTACAACATGTAATTGTGGATGATTACTGTAAGAGTGAGAGAACACCCTGGTTAGACTGATTAGCCTGTGCAAGCATAGACTGACCTGCCTGAGCAAGAATGTTGTTCTTGCTGTAGTTAACCATCTCTTTAGCCATATCTGTATCACGGATACGAGACTCAGCTGATGTAGTATTCTCAACAACGTTGTCGAGGTTATTAATTGTGTGCTCAAGTCTGTTCTGAACTGCACCAAGAGATGAACGCTGCTCAGATACTGTTTGAATAGCGGAAGAAATTGTGTCAATTGCAGATGTAGCAGATTTTTCACCATCTACCTTCAATCCTTTAATTCCTAAGCTATCAGAACTCATAGATTTTATTGTTACAGAGATTTTATTCTCGTTAGTAGAATCGGCTCCTACATGTAAATTAAAAGAAAGAGGGCTTGCAATTCCATCCTTTGAGAATGATGCTTTGTTATCTGTAGCAATAGTAGCTTTGACTTTAACCACATCACCTAATTCATAATTAGAAAGATTTGCCTTAGATGCATCAACACCAACATTTGTAGTTCTGCCAGTATCATTAATTGTTTTAGATACAGTAGTTGTTCCGTCCTTTGCTGCAGTAAGACCATATTTTTTATTAAAATCAGTTGCAGTAAGAGTCTCTTTTGTGCCGTCATTTAATGTAACTTCAACATTCTTTTGTGCATCTTTTACTGTGATTGATGTGATATTACCAGCAGCTTTAGTTGCTTGATCAGTTCCAGTAACAGTGCCTGTAGTTCCATAAGTTAATGTCACTTTACCGAGATTAACTTCCTCACCAGATTTTAATGATAAGTCAGCACCGTCAGCAGTTATTTTAATTCCATTATACTCACCGACTGAAGAGCCATTTGCATATGTATACGAATTACCATTAGCACCAGCAGCTCCTTTTAAAAGATATGTTTCATTAAACTTTGTAGTTTCTGATACACGATCAATTTCAGTAGATAACTGGTCTACTTCAGCCTGAATAGCTTTTCTGTCTGTTTCAGAGTTTGTACCATTAGCTGACTGTACTGCAAGCTCGTTCATACGCTGGAGCATTGAGTGAACCTCTGTGAGGGCACCTTCTGCTGTCTGTACTGCAGAAACACCATCCTGAGCATTTGTTGAAGCTCTGTCGAGACCTTTAATCTGTTTTCTCATCTTCTCAGAAATTGTAAGTCCTGCTGCATCATCTGCTGCACGGTTGATTCTGTATCCAGAAGAGAGCTTCTCTGTAGACTTAGCCTGCTGTCCTGTTGTTACGTTAAGCATTCTGTTGGCATTTGCTGCCTGCATGTTGTGTTGTACTACCATAATTTGTACCTCCATGTATTATATTATTTTTCGTTTTCCGAATAAAATCCATTTTATCCGGCATGTTATGAAATTTTTATCATGAGCATGTGCCTAGGTTCACATGTCCACATATGGTGAAACACAATGGATAATGTGTTTCATTCCGTTACACCATATATTTCGGCATAGATTTAAAATGCTTAACCCCTTTTTAGAAATTTTGTACTATTTTTTGAAATATATTTCTGATTTCTTCTAAAACTAAGCGAAAATACGGTGTTTTCGGGCATTTTGCTTTTGTTAAATATTTTTAATATCTCCTAATCTATCCAAATTGCAATTCGTTTTTGTCGTAATATGGAACAAAACCATAATATTTTACACAAAGGAGTTCGCAATGAATAAATCACAACCCATTAAAAACAAAGAGAAGCTTGATAGATTTAAAAATTACTATATTGAAGAGGAATATAATCCCAGAAACTATATGTTTATATCATTAGGGCTCAATACCGCGCTTCGGGTGTCGGATTTGCTGAAATTCACATGGAATGATGTCTACAATTTTGATAATGGCTGTTTTCGTACTCATGTTAAATTGACCGAGCAAAAGACAACCAAGCAATCTGTTATTTTTCTGAATTCAAGGATAATCAATTCTCTGAGCTGGTACAAATCAAAGGCGCTAATTAAATTTTTACCTGACATATTTTTGTTCTCAAACGACAATAATCAGCATATATCCCGTTCAACAGCATACCGAATTGTGCATAATGCAGCTGTTTCCTGTGAAATTGAGGGTGTAATCAGTCCACACTCCCTTCGCAAAACCTTTGGCTACTATGCATGGAAGCAAGGCACATCACCGGTTCTTTTGATGGACATATATCAGCACTCGTCATTTGAAATCACAAAACGATATCTGGGAATTGAGCAGGATGAACGCGATTCTGTGTTTAGGGACGTTGTTATCTAATGAATGAAACACATTATCCATTGTGTTTCACCATATATGGGCTTGTGAACCTAGGCACGTGCTCATAGTGAAAATTTCATAACATGCCGGATAAAATGGATTTTATCCGGAACAAAATAACAATACATGGAGGTACATATTATGGTAGTACAACACAATATGCAGGCAGCAAATGCCAACAGAATGCTCAACGTAACAACAAGCGCACAGTCAAAGAGCACAGAGAAGCTTTCATCAGGTTACAGAATCAACCGTGCAGCAGATGATGCAGCCGGACTTACAATTTCTGAGAAGATGAGAAAGCAGATTCGTGGTCTTGACCAGGCATCTACAAATGCACAGGATGGTGTTTCATCAGTACAGACAGCAGAGGGTGCTCTTACAGAGGTTCACTCAATGCTTCAGCGTATGAACGAGCTTGCAGTTCAGTCTGCTAATGGTACAAATTCAGCAACAGATAGAAAAGCAATTCAGGATGAAGTTGACCAGCTTACAACAGAAATAGATCGTGTTTCTGAGACAACAAAATTTAATGAAACATATCTTCTTAAGGGAGATAGCAAAACATCAGATAAGGCCAATTTTATGAAATCTGATTATAACTTTGCCGCTAATACATTATATCTTGAAGGTAGTAAGACTGCATTAGGTGTAGATGCCGCTGGTAAAGCTGCATTAAAAAAAGCACTGAATGAAGGCAAAAAGGTATACACACAGGCATACTCTGACGCTGATAATAAACAGACAGCTGATAATATAGCAACAAAAGGTAAAGAATACGCATATGTAACAAAGTTATATGATGCCGATGGTAATGTTGTATCAGCAGATGAAATTAAAAATAAGAAAAAAGCTGATGGAACAGCTATAACGGGTAATTTATATACAAGTGATGCAGGAAAAACTGGAAACGATAACGGTACGAATATGGCAATTGCTATAGATGATGCAGCTGCTTTCACACAAGAATATGAAGTAAATGGAAAATTGTCATTCAATCTTCATGTAGGGGCTGATTCGGATTCAAACAATAAGATTTCTGTAGATATTGATTCTATGGACTCAAAAGGAATTGGTGTTAAAAATCTCAAGGTTGATACAGAAGATGATGCAACAGCAGCAATTGACCGTATTTCAGAGGCTATCTCAAAAGTATCTTCACAGCATTCATCACTCGGTGCAGTTCAGAACAGACTTGAGCATACTATCAACAACCTTGATAATGTAAGCGAGAACACTACATCTGCTGAGTCTCGTATCCGTGATACAGATATGGCTAAAGAGATGGTTAACTACAGCA
>ERZ860445.1302-NODE-1302-length-14473-cov-3.019073_pt1 | contig 14473 bp, 10 predicted proteins | sample MGYA00509977_ERZ860445 | MGnify/ENA primary metagenome ERZ860445 (study PRJEB30046, sample SAMN00715233) | human gut metagenome | study: EMG produced TPA metagenomics assembly of the A metagenome-wide association study of gut microbiota in type 2... | reverse complement strand
GGGAATCTTCGGCACTTTTTCTGCCTGTTTGAAGCAAAATAAGTCACGTGTTTCATGAAAAAAGACGGCATCTCCTACAGAAAAACATCAATACAACTCTCAAAACCAACAAATGCTAAATTCAAACAGGCTCTTAGCAGCAAGCATAGCAAGTAATATTTTTTAACGTTCCAAATCTATTCAAAACAGTCTTTTTTCTATCGAAATGACAATTCGCATTCTATCTTTGCGTCACAATTTTTTATCATTCATTGTAAATCCAAAATATATGTTTTCCATCGAAAAAGCAACCCTTGCCGATTGTCCCCTTATCCAGACTCTGGCATCCAATATCTGGGAACCGACCTATGGTTCCATCCTCTCCCGCGAACAACTCGACTATATGTTCGAGATGATGTACAGTAATGAAAGCCTTCAAAAGCAAATGAGCGAACTTCATCACCAGTTCTTCATCATCTATGCCGACGGTGTCCCTTCCGGCTACTTGTCTATCGAGACCGTAGAAAAGGATTTATATGAATTCCAAAAAATATACTCTTTGCCTTCCCTACATGGTTCGGGAATCGGGCGTTTCATTATCGAACAGGGAATAGCCTACCTGAAAACGATCCATCCGAGCCCCTTTACGATAGAACTGAACGTAAACCGCCACAACCCAGCCGTAGGTTTCTATAAACATATGGGATTTCACGAACATGCAACCCGTGATTTCCATATCGGGAACGGCTATTACATGAACGATTACATAATGAGAATGGAGGTAAAGGAATGAACGTACGCCTAAAACCGATCATGTTTGTCGGGACTTGTTCCGATGCAGGCAAAAGCGTTATCAATGCAGCTTTCTGCCGTATATTCAAGCAAGACGGATATCATCCGGCACCATTCAAGGCGCAAAATATGTCACTCAACTCCTACTCCACTCCCGAAGGAGGAGAAATGGGACGTGCACAGGTGGTACAGGCCGAAGCCTGCGGGATCGCCCCGCATACGGATATGAACCCGGTGTTGCTGAAACCGACGAATGATAAAAGCTCCCAAGTCGTCTTGAACGGCCGGCCGGTCGGAAACATGTCGGCACAGGATTATTTCGGTATGCAAAACCAAAAAGAGGTATTATTCAAAGAAGCGATTGAAGCCTTCCATCGCCTGGAAAGTCGCTATAGCCCGATCGTCCTGGAAGGGGCCGGTAGCATTTCCGAACTAAACCTGCGCGACCGAGACATCACCAATATGCGGATGGCCGAGCAGGCAGGAGCGGCCACCTTTTTGGTTGCCGACATAGACAGAGGCGGCGTTTTCGGATCTGTTTACGGAACAATCGCCCTTCTGAAGCCGGAAGAAAGAGTTTTGATGAAAGGGATCATTATCAATAAATTCAGGGGAGATGCATCTCTTTTTGACGATGGCAGGAAGATTATCGAGGACTTGACCGGTGTGCCGGTAGTAGGTGTGATTCCTTGGTTTCGCGATATCAAAATCGAAGAAGAAGATTCGGTCGCCCTCGATATGAAACACAATACTTACCGGGACGGAAAAATCAACGTGGCGATCATCTTGCTGAAACGAATGTCTAATTTCACCGACTTCGACGTATTGGATATGGACCCTCGCTTCAATGCCTATTATACGAACAATATCGACGAGATAGAAAAAGCAGATATCATCCTGCTTCCCGGCTCTAAAAATACACTTTCGGATCTTCAAAGCCTGCGAGCGTGCGGTATAGCCGATGCAATTATCCGTGCCCATAAAAACGGGAAAAAAGTTATCGGCATCTGTGGAGGGTATCAAATGATGGGAGCACGCCTCGAGGACCCGAAAGCCATCGAAGGAAACCTGCCCGCCGTTCCCGGACTGGGCCTGCTACCGCAATGTACGATCATCGAACCGGAAAAAATAACTCGCCAAAGCACCTTTGCCTTTCTGCCTGGGCTATGCAAGGACGGTTCCTGTAAAAGCGGTTCGCGAACCATCGGCTACGAGATACACATGGGACGAACAACTCTGCTTGGCGACGTTCCAGAAAGTCCGGTGGCCGTCCTCGACGACGGACGGACGGACGGTTATTATCTGGATAACACATGCTGGGGCAGCTATATGCACGGAATACTGGATAACCCGGAAGTCCTGGACAATCTGGCCGAAGGATTTGATAAAGAAACAACAGACCACCCTTTCGACTATGCAGCATTCAAAGAAGAACAATACGACAAGTTGGCGAATTTAGTCAGGAAACATGTCGATATGGATTATATCTATCGGCAACTGGTTTGACAATTGTCAATTATTTCAACCGGTCCACCCTGGCAACGTCATCTAGTTTGACACAGACTGTAGCCCCTAATTGTTCAAGGTAAAGAACTAAATGATTCTTTTTAATCTTCTTTACTTTTCCGGAAACATGTTTCATGGCTCCGCAAAGGATCTCGACCTCTTCGCCGGGGCATAAAGCATGTTCGGATGCTTGGTCGAGAAAATCCTGAATGGCATCGATCTCCTTCTGGCGGACAACGGCCGGTTTTCCATTGTAATAGACGATACGGGCCACGCCATACACTCGGGTCAGATTTCTTAACTCCGGGTCGGTACACCGTACAAACAGATAAGAGTTAAATAATGGCAACTCCACGATTTTGACACGGTCAGACCAAACCCTGGGCGCACGATGAAGCGGAAGCCAACACTCGACTCCAAGCGCATCGATCCGGTCCCTCACCTGCTTTTCCGCCCTGGGAGCGGTATACAACACATACCAACTTGTCTTATCGGCGTTTATCTTAAGTTCTTTTTTCTCCATAACGTACACAAATATACGACTATTTTTCATACATGGAATGGCCCATATTCAATAAACCTTTATCCATTCCCGAACGAGCCGGATTAATCTTGTTATTTTCCCTGAATATCAATAATTATCTCTGTACGAACAAATATACACACTATTCAAGAGAAGACTTATCTGAATTTCTTTGATGCTGAATGTATGTATATCGACATCAATATATTTCAAAAGCCGAATATTCCGGAAGACGATCAGTAGGACCATCATCGAGAGTTTGAACGAGGCAATCGGGGTCGACTCTGTAAAAGGTTCCGGTTCTACTTTCTGGTTCACACTACCACTCGAATAAAAACGCGGTGTGCAAAACAGTCTTGTTCCCGTACTCCACATAGGATCACATAAAACAGACCATATAAATATCTGATTGATAAGACCTGTTCTTTTGCCCCCCATGTAGGAGCGGAGACAAGTACATTTTGACACACCGCTTTTCATTACTTTTGCATCGGACCCACCGATGGCGGAGGATTTCCAATCCCCCATTTCTTATTTGCTTTCGGCCCCATCTTCAGAGACAGGACACCGCCGGCGGTAATCCGGCTATGGTCAAACCAAGGCCCACTCAACTCTTCGCCGTTCAACGTGACCGATTGCACATATTTATTATCATGGGTAGCACCATCTGCTACAATCTCGAACACGTTACCATCGCCGAGATCAATCTTCACATCCGAAAAGACCGGACTACCGATATTATAAGTCGGAGATCCCGGTGTCACCGGATAAAATCCCATCATACTAAACACCACGAAGGCAGACATACCGCCACCGTCTTCATCACCCGGAACTCCCATCAGGTCGTTACGGAACCACTGGTCAAGCAGGACACGGATGCGTTTCTGCGTCTTCCAAGGTTGTCCGGCATAATTATACAGATACGGGATATGCAGGCTCGGTTCATTTGCCATCGAGAACATTCCGACATTGCCGGTATGATCAGGCAAAAACGAGTAGAATTGCCACTTGGACATTCCTAAAGGAGTATCAAACATCGAATCGAGAGCAGCCGTAAAGACCTCGTTTCCTCCGATAAGCGAAACCAAGTCGCCGATATTGTGTTGTACATCCCAACGATAAACATAACCATTATTTTCATCATAATAATCGCGAGCACCCAAACCACCAGAATACCGATAATCCACACCTTCGATAAACTTACCGTCCTTATCCTTCGGATGGAAGAAACGGGTTTCCGGATTAAAGAGGTTCCGGTAGTTATAAGACCGGGCAAGGAAATATTCCGCATCCTCTTTCTTACCCAGTTCGGCCGCGATCTGAGAAAGACACCATTCGTCATAAGCCGTTCCTAAGGTAACGGCAACCGGTTGGCGCTTTTCCCACGGAGAGACATCTGCCACTGTTTCTTTTTCACCCGGTTTCAAAGCCGGAATATAGCCATGTTCCTTATAAAATTCATCCAACCATCCGGAAGGAGCCGCCGACCAGGGGATCAACGTTTTCTCTTCGATACCCTTACGGGCTGCTTCATATGCTTTTTCAAGATCGAAACCACGAACACCTTTCCGCCAAGCATCGATAACAGTGGCAACGGCATGGTTGGAGTTCATACGGCGGGAGTCACCGGTCACTTCAGGGAATGTCGGCATCCAGTTCGTCCCCATCTGCTGGGCCATCAAGAGATATGAATTGATAATATCGGTCTCACGTTCTTTATCGATCAGGATACGAAGCGGATGGGTAGCACGATAGGTATCCCAAATCCAGTCGTCGGTATAGAACGAATGGCCACCGTCTTCATGTATCTTGCCATCAAAAGCACTATAGTATTTACCGTCTTCGCTCAGATTCACCGGACGTTCATAACAACGGTATAAGGAAGTATAGAAAACGGTCTTGTCGTTTTCACTTCCTCCACTTACCTGTATCTTACCTAAAGCATCGTTCCATTCGTTTCGTCCGATCCGGGCGATTGCACTTACATCATATGAGTTGATCTCACGCTCCAGGTTCTTCCGGGCTTGCTCTGTGCTAATAAAAGAGATTCCATAGCGCACACCGATCTCTTTCTGACCGGAGAAAGCCAATGCCAAGGCGGCATCTTTTCCCTCTACGGACGATTTACCGTACTTCACGGTTCCACTGGTCAGGACACCGGATTTCTCCGGTGTCTTGTCTGTTTCGGCATACAAATAGACCTTTGTTTCCTTATCTACATATTGAAAACCACTGACAGTGTTTCCATCACATTTCAACTCTCCATTCCGACTATTGAACACCAGATAAGCCGGTCCATCTTTCTCGAACGTAAGGCTATAAACCGCGCTCTGGTGAGATGGAGCATAATCGACCTCGATATTCGCCTCATCCAAATATACCTGATATCGATACGGGACAATCTTTTCCCGATCGTAACTATACTGGATAACAGGTTTCAGACCCGCCTCATCACCCTGATAAGGACTCAGGTTGAAAGCCGAACTACCTCGATGGCTTGTCACGATGAGAGGCAACCCACCCAACCGGTCTCCCGTAAAATCACCACGTTCGGGATAGACACGCAACATGCTGTTAGGCAGATGGACGGTCGGATAAGTCGGCACCAACAGATGGCTGATGTTCCCCATATAAGGGTTAACATATTCTACCGGTTCTTTCGGCAGGTTATCGGCGATCAACCGTTTTCCTTTGACATAATACCTATCGGCAAACATCATGATGGCAACTCCGATCACGACGCCCAATAAAAATTTTCCTGTTTTCTTTAATATCTCCATTGTTTATTTCTTTTGTTTTTCATTTACTGAAAATGAATATGGAAAATCTTCCGGACTCACTCCTCTGTTCATATTCGGCTCATCTCCCATTTTGATATCCAAGACACCGCCTTTCAGCAGTTCGAAATGTTCCAGATAGTTTTTCGTATAATTCTTTCCGTTAAAAGACATAGACTCGATATAGATATTCTTGTCGCTGTTCTCCGGTGCATTGACAACCAAGCTCTTTCCATTTTCAAAATGCAAAGTGGCTTTCTTAAACAAAGGTGCGCCCAATACATATTGTGTCGTTCCGGGAGCAACCGGATAAAAGCCAAGAGCAGAGAATACATACCAGGCGGAAGTCTGTCCGTTATCTTCATCACCACAATAGCCATCCGGTGTCGGAGTGTACATACGGTCCATCACCTGACGTAGCCAGTATTGGGCTTTCCAAGGCTCACCGGCATAATTGTACAGATAAATCATATGCTGGATCGGCTGGTTGCCATGTGCATAGTTTCCCATATTCATAATCTGCATTTCACGAATCTCATGGATAACCTGTCCATAATAACTATCATCAAATACGGGAGGAACAGCAAATACGGAATCCAGCATAGTGATGAATTCTTTTCGTCCCCCCATCAAATCGATCAATCCCTGCGGATCGTGAAAAACCGACCATGTATAATGCCAGCTATTCCCTTCTGTAAAAGCATCTCCCCATTTCAACGGCGAGAAAGGAGTCATGAAGTTGCCGTCCTTATTCTTTCCGCGCATCAATTTGGTCTCCTTATCAAACAAGTTTTTATAGTTCATTGCACGTTTGGCATACAAATCCAGTTCTTTTTTGGGACGTCCCAGATCTTTTGCAATCTGGTAGATACACCAATCATTATAGGCATATTCCAACGTACGAGCAGCATTCTCGTTAATCTTTACATCATAAGGCACATAGCCCAATTTGTTGTAATATTCATGTCCTAAGCGGCCGGTAGAAGAAACCGTCGGATGTACATTTTCCGTTCCGTGGATCAAACCTTTGTACAATGTTTCGAGATCATCCACCTTTATACCTTTGACGTAAGCATCCACCAAAACCGAAGCGGAATTGTTGCCCACCATACAACCACGATGTCCGGGACTTGCCCATTCGGGGAAGAAACCGCTTTCCTTATAAGCATTGATCAAACCTTCCTGCATTTCTTTCGACATGGTCGGGTACATCAGGTTCAGGAACGGGAACAGACTACGGAAAGTATCCCAGAAACCAGTATCCGTAAACATATAGCCCGGCAATACTTCTCCATTATAAGGACTATAATGTACAACTTTCCCTAAGGCGTCTATTTCATAAAACTTACGGGGAAACAGAAGCGAACGGTACATGCAGGAATAGAACGTCCGATACTGGTCCAGAGTGCCACCTTCCACTTCGATCTTACTCAACTCCTTATTCCAAACATCTTTGCCTTTTTGTACCAATGTGTCAAAATTGTCAGAACCCAACTCTTTCAGATTGAGCGAAGCTTGTTCGAAACTGATAAACGAAGAAGCGACCTTTGCATGTACAATCTCGCCTTTCGTCGTCTTAAAACCGATAACGGCACCGACATGGTCGGATTGTTGCTCACGAACACCTTCCTTCAAAGTTGCATCGGCAAAAGTTGCTTCATAAGTGAAAGGTTTATCAAATTCGATAACGAAATAGTTTTTGAAATTATCCGGTACACCACCGCTATTCTTGGTCGTATAACCGATAACCTTGTTTTCTTCAGGGATCACTTTGATATAGGAACCTTTGTCAAACGCATCCACTACGACATAGGAATGTTCGTTTTCCGGGAAAGTGAAACGAAACATGGCAGCACGATCAGTCGGTGTCAGTTCGGTTTTCACATCATGCTCTGCCAGATAGACTTCATAGTAGTACGGTTTTGCTATCTCACTCTTATGAGAGAACCAACTGGCCCGTCTATCCTGATCAAATTCAGGAGTACCGACAACCGGCATGATGGCAAACTGCCCGTAATCATTGATCCAGGGACTTGGCTGATGGGTTTGTTTAAAGCCACGTATCTTATTGGCGGTATAGGTATACCCCCATCCATCCCCCATCTTACCGGTTTGCGGGGTCCAAAAATTCATACCCCAAGGACGTGCTATAGCCGGATAGGTGTTACCGGTTGATAGCTCAAACGACGATTGCGTCCCCATTAAAGGATTAACAAACTCTACCGAGTCAAAAGCACCGTCTGACGCAACGGCAGGCCTTCCCAGGCAGGTTAGCATAGCAATAAGAGCAAAAGCCCATATACTTTTTTTCTTCATTTTTATTTATACGATTAATATTCTACTTACAAAGATAAGTCAAACAACTCCTTAAGTAAAAGCAAGTAATGTGGATTTTTCTCAAAAATCAATAAAAAGGGAGGTTACCCATCTATGAACAACCTCCCTTCTGATCAAAACTGCTTTTTAATGAGTCCTGATATCAACTCTATAGTTTGAACTTATACAGTTGCGCCATCACCTTCTGGTACTCATTCTGCAACTGCATATGATTCTGCATACTCTGATAGAGCGTGGTGACGTCTACAAAATATTCGATCATCGAGATTTGTCCCGCTTGGATCGCCTTATTCAACAACGCCAGGTTATTCTGGCTCTCCAGCACTTCGCCATATTCGTCGATGGAAGTCTTCAAGGCTACCGACTGGTTATAGAGTTGGAGCAATTCATTCTCTACCGCCGTCATCGTGCTTTCCAGTTGCAAATCGGTGTAAAGGTTCTGTGCTTTCGCCTGTTTCACATTGTTGCGGTTTGAGAAAAGAGGAATACTGATGCCGACCAAAAAGCCATTGAAACGTTCGCCACCCGAAGATGGGTTCATACGGTAACCCAACTCAAACGAAGGCAGCCCCATCGTCTTGTTGACACTGATTTGTCTCGATGATACGGCCTTCGCACTTTGCAAAGACAACAGACGCCGATCATTCTCCAAGATTTCCTGGCGCAGGTCGGCAAACGAGAGCGGAAGCTCCACAACCTCGTAAGCCGTATCAGTCAACTGAATAGCAATCCCCCCGTTCAGCATTTCTAGTTCCCGCTGTTTATTCACACGGGCCGCTTCGTTCATGCGTACCTCGTTACGGACGTTCAAAAGTTCAAGTTCGATCTTGTTCGTTTCCAAAATATTGGCATCACCCTGTTCCAAGCGTTGCTGATAGAGTGCGGCAAGCTGTTCGGCGCTTTTCCGACGGATATCCAGCAGGTTCTTTTGCTGATTCAGAAAGATCAAGTCCAGGCAAGCTTCTTTGGCTTGCAACAAAATCTGCTGGCGCACTTCTTCGCCCTGTCGGTCGTAGTTTTCACCCTTCTGCTTGGAGAGCTTGTTCCGTTGCATATATAAAGACGGGAAGTCAAATGATTGCGAAGCGACTAATTCACCGGTGAATCCCATTCCCTCTTTGTTTCCATACAAATGGGAATAAGTAACGGTAGGATCAGGCAGGTTGTTGTCCAGTTTGGCTTCCAACTTTTGTGCCGTCACCATCTGACGGTTTGCCTGCAATTCCTTGTTATTGGTCTCTACACTCCGGAGCACTTCCTCGATGGAAGTTTGCGCCCCGGCCACCAATGCAGAAGAAAGCAATGCTATTGTTAATATGAATCGTTTCATTCTTTATCTTCTTTATTCATTAATAAATAAACAATCGGGATGATGAAGCCGTTCAGGAAAGTGGATGTCAGCAGACCTCCTAAGATAACGGTCGCCATCGGACTTTGTATCTCGTTGCCTGGCAAATCGCCGTTCAGCGCAAGCGGGATTAACGCGAGAGCCGAACTGAGCGCCGTCATCAGGATAGGATTCAAACGATCCATAGAACCTTGCAGGACGGCTTGTTTCAACGGTACATTCTCTACAGTCCGAAGATGCGTGTAATGGCTGATCAGCAACATACCGTTACGAGTGGCAATACCGAACAAGGAAATGAAACCGATAATAGCCGGAATACTCACCTCGCCGGAAGTCAGCTTCAAGATGAACACGCCCCCGATCAACGCCAACGGTAGGTTCAACAGAATAACCCCGCTCTCTTTCGCATTCTTAAACTCATTATAGAGCAACAGGAAGATCACCAACAAAGACATCAACGAAGTAAGCAGTAACGTACGGCTGGCAGCCTGTTCACTCTCGAACTGCCCGCCATATTCGATATGATAGCCTTCAGGCAACTGGATGGAAGCATCTATCTTCTGCTGTATCTCATTGACGATGCTGCGGAGGTCGCGCTCGGAAACATTACCACTGATCTTACGCTGCACATTCTCGCGATTGATCGTGTTCGGACCTGTCACGGAACGGATTTCGGCGACATAGCTCAACGGGACTTTCTTACCACCCGCATCGATCATCAGATTACGGATATCCTCCATTGTGGCACGGCTTTCATCCGAAGTCTTTACCGTCAGGTCAAATGTCTTGCCGTTGTCATATACCTGGCTGACAGCTTCGCCCCCCAGCATGACATTGACATACTCCTCAAACTCCGGCAACGTGATGCCATATTGTGCCATCAACTCACGCTTCGGTGTAATGGTAAGCTGCGGACGCTCGATCTGTTGTTCCACTTTCAAGTCCACCAGACCGGGGATTCCTTGTATAGCCTCCTTGATCTGGTTACCGACCATAAACATCAGATTCAAGTCCGTACCGAACAATTTGATTGCGATATTCGCCTCCGTACCGGAGAGCATGGCGTCGATACGATGAGAAATAGGCTGTCCTATTTCGATGTTAGCTCCACTGATGGTAGACAATTTCTCACGGACATCATTCATAACCGCATCGCGGCTACGGTCTTTCAAGACAAACGGAGCTTCGATTTCCGATACGTTTACCCCTAAAGCATGCTCGTCAAGCTCGGCACGTCCGGTCTTGCGGGCAACAGTCTGGATTTCGGGAACCTGCATCAGCAATTCTTCTGCCCGTCGTCCCATCTCATCCGATTCTTCGAGGGAAATGCCCGGAAGAGAACTTACATTGATCGTAAACGAACCTTCGTTAAATGGCGGCAGGAAGCTACGTCCCAGCGTAAAGAACATTCCCAATGCAACAAGAAACAGGCCAATCGTACACCCTAACACCATATTTTTATGTGCCAATGCTCCATTCAAGGCTTTGCCATACAATTCTTTCAACTTGCGGGCCACCCATGCCTCCTTCTCTACTTTCTTGTCTGTAGACTTCCGGTTCAACAGGTAGCTGCACAACACGGGGGTCAATGTCAACGCCACGACCGTAGAGGCAAACAGCGCAACAATAAAGGCGATCCCCAGCGGCACCAGCATACGCCCTTCCATCCCGCTCAGGAAGAAAAGGGGCACGAAGCTGACCACGATAATGAGCGTCGAATTCAAAATCGGCATACGTACTTCGCGAGATGCATCGAACACGACTTCCAAAATGGAACGTTGCTGATCGGAAGGCAACAAATGATTTTCCCGTATCCGTTTATATACATTCTCCACATCAACAATCGCATCATCGACCAACGAACCGATAGCAATCGCCATTCCTCCCAAACTCATGGTATTAATAGTCAATCCCATATAATGCAATGTCAGTATGGAAACTAACAAGGAAAGAGGCAAGGCAACCAGCGAAATCACCGTTGTACGGATATTCATCAGGAACAGGAACAGAACAATAACAACAAAGAAACTGCCTTCGAACAGACTGTTCTTCACATTATCAATAGAGCTGTCAATAAAGCGGCTCTGACGGAATATGTCGGTCGAAACGTGCACATCAGCAGGCAGGTTCTTCTGCAAGTCCGCCATAATCGCGTCTAACTTTTCCGTCAAGTCGATCGTGCTGGTGTTCGGTTGTTTGGTGACCGTAATCAACACGGCAGGTTTCGCCCGTTCGGAAGCAGTTCCAAGCTTCGGACTTTTGCTGCCAATCTTCACTGTTGCGATATTTTCCAACAAAACAGGGAAATCTCCGACAATCTTTACAACTCCCTTTCCGATCTCCTCGGCATTCGCAGTAGAAAGAACACCCCTGATGATGTATTCGTTATCATATTCATAAAGGACACCACCATTGGCATTCCGGTTCATGTTGCGGGTAACGGCCAGTACTTCACCCAAGCTTACACCGTAGTGCTTCATGCGGGTGGGATCAAGCAATATCTGGTACTCCTTGATATCGCCACCGATCACGGCAACCTGTGCCACTCCTCCCGTCGAGAGTAATCGCGGACGGATGGTCCAGTCGGCAATCGTACGCAGGTCCATTTGGGTTGTAGGGGCGATTCGTGAACCACTCTTACTATCATCAACCGTCAGCCCGATAATCATCATTTCCCCTAAAATGGAAGACTGCGGGCCCAGCGTCGGTTTCCCGACATTCTCCGGCAGGCTCTCACTGACGACAGCCAACTTTTCGGAAACGATCTGACGGGCCCGGTAAATATCCGTTCCCCAATCGAATTCAACCCACACGACAGAAAAACCTGTCGTAGAAGACGAACGGACACGGCGCACATCCATCGCACCATTCACAGCCGTCTCTACCGGAAAAGTAACCAGACGTTCTACCTCTTCTGGCGCCATACCATTTGCCTCCGTCATAATGACAACGGTCGGCGCATTCAAATCCGGAAACACATCCACATCTGTATGGAAAGCGGTATACGTACCGGCAATCATCAGCAGCAAGGAACAGATCAATACAACCAACCTGTTATGCAGCGAGTAATATATTATCTTATTCAGCATAATCTTTTTTAATTGTCAATTCATTAATGATTATGTGTATGTGCGGGAATTGCATTAGAAGCAGAAGCCAGCTTGATCTGGTAAGCACCGACCGTCACAACTTCGTCACCAGCATTCAGGCCGCTCAATATCTGGACTTCGGAGCCGTTGTCGGCACCTAATGTCACAGGAACCTTTTTATAGGCTTCTTCATGCACGCGAACAAAGACTGAATAAACACCCTGCTCCTCGATAAGGGCGGAAACAGGGACACTGATAACATTCTGCATCGGAGCCGTAAGCAGATAGATCTCGACAAACGAGCCGGGAATAATAGCTCCCTTATTATCAAACTCGAATGTAACCGGAACATAAAAAGAGTTAGTATCGGAGGCCTTGCCATAAGAAAGCAGATGTCCACGCAGATCGGACAATTTATAAGTCACGTTATCGTACGGCGTACGGAAATTAGCGGACTGTATAGATGGCAAGTAGTTGTAATATTTCTCTGAAACCTCCGCACGCAACACCAGGCGGCTATTCTGCGAAATCGTGGCCAACGGCTGGCCTACCGTCACATAATCACCCTCTTTCACTTGCAAGTTTTTCAGATAACCGTTTATTGGCGAAACAACCGACACACCGTTAGCAGTCTGTTTTCCTGCTACCGCTTCCCAAGCCACCTTCGCATTCTCGTAATTCAGACGTGCCTGTTCAAAATCTTTGGCAGAAACGATCTTATCCCCTACCAGGGTTTCCATACGTTCATATTCTTTCTTTGCATTCTCATACGCATATTTGGCTTTAGCCGCCACATTACCGTCAGACAAACTGCTCGAAGCAAGACTCAGAATAGCCTGTCCCTTGCGAACAGCCGTTCCATCGACAAATGACAGGTTGCCGAATGTTACCACACCGGGAACCGTAGCCACCACAGTCGACTCCTCTCCCTGCGCAGCCATCACCCGCCCGCTTGTTTTGATCACATCGGTAAAAACACCCGGCTCAACCTTAGACGTCTGCAATCCGACTGCTTCCGCCAATGCTTTCTTAAACGAAATTTCACCGGCATGTCCTTCTCCGGCCTCTTCATGTTCATGATCATGTCCCTCATGTTCATGGTCATGCCCTTCGTGATCGTGGTCGTGTCCTTCTTCGTGTTCGTGGGCTTCATGTTCATGCTCTCCATGTGCCGCAGTATTGCCATTGCAACCTGCCAGGATGTAGGCGAAAATCACCCACACTAAATATATTTTTTTCATTATGATGTATGAATTTTGATTTATGAGTTATGAATAAAAGAAGGTTCATGATTTATGATTTATATCATCAACACATAAATCATAAATCATAAATTATAAATCAAATTCATACGGAGGCGCACGAAGCCCTGACGCAGAAACAATCCACGTATCATGCAGGGACTCGATGTAGTAGGCCCGGTCATTCTCGAACAAGAGCTTGTAAAAGACCGGAACAGGAGGGTTTATATAATCAAACAATACAAGCAAAGGGAAAAGAAACTGATTCACGTTTCCATCTGTCACATGCGAGAAAATGGAAGTGTAGAGTGCGATGTTATGCCCGTTGCATCCGCAATCATGTGATTCGGAACTTCCATGCCCACCATGAGCCGCCTCGGCTGAAAGTGATTTATAGCAAGGCAACCCGTTACTATGGTGATGGTGCGGTACGACTACCGACATAAGCATCACGATACTAACAAGCAGCATCACATATTGGTATATTTTCTTTTTCACTCTCATACTTCCGATACAAAAATACGAAGTTTTTTAATTACTACGCAATTATGCTTCCTAAATTAAGAAACTGTTTTGTTTTTTACCAAACCAGGCGGTTTTCATTGTCTGGCAAGGCACTTTAGTTGCCAGACACCCCCATGTTGCCACCCTTTACATCCGGGTGAAGAGGGGTGGTACACCCGGATGTAAAGGGTGGCAACATGGGGGTGTTCGTGAAATTATGTGCTTATTTCTGCCAAAAAAAGAGATAGCTTTTGTGGAATGAAGAACCATATTGTTTTTCAATCATATGATAAAAGCTCCATATTTCATGAGTGACAAAGGAGTGTCTCGTCCTGAAATAGGTTGACTTCATAAAAGTCAACAAAGATGAAAAAAGA
>ERZ860445.1271-NODE-1271-length-14722-cov-3.036408_pt1 | contig 14722 bp, 10 predicted proteins | sample MGYA00509977_ERZ860445 | MGnify/ENA primary metagenome ERZ860445 (study PRJEB30046, sample SAMN00715233) | human gut metagenome | study: EMG produced TPA metagenomics assembly of the A metagenome-wide association study of gut microbiota in type 2... | reverse complement strand
AAAAAGCCCATATCCTAAAACCTATGATCCGACTTACGAAAAACTTCTCGGAACTATGGTTATTGAAGAATATAAATCTAATAATAAATTACAGAAATATATTGATTACAACAAACTAATTAAATTTATAAACAGTCCAAAAGACTATGGAAAACCATGGTATGGCCAGCTAATGGCTGGTCCACAAATGCTTGCATATGTGCTACAAATCAGTTATATGTTACGTAAATACAATCTTTAAAATAAGAGGCTTTAGCACTACTGATATAACAATCCTTTTGTTATCATAATTAGTGATAAAGCCTCTTATTTTTAATTATTTTAAAACATAATTTTCCAATCGACTGGTTTTATTTATTTGTTCTGAAATTGCTTTATTTACATTGTCCACTTCTTCCTTAAAGTTAGACGCCGACATTCTAAGTGCCCCATGTCCCATTATTATAAGCTGTTCTAAAGCATCTGACGTTGCAACTGTAACCTGAAACTTATTGGCAAGTTTGTGAGTTGTTTTTGCTATATACATATCTGCTGTTTCAGCCTCTTTAGTATATGCTACATAGATATTATGATATTTCGAAACAGTTTCTGCATGTTTTTTTACATTATAAGCATCAAAAACAACAATAACTGTATTACCTTTATACCCCTGATAATTACACATTATATCTAAAAGTCTGTCTCTTGCTCCATCAATGTTTGTTTTTGCAATTTCCTTTAATTCATCCCAGGCAAAAACAATATTATAACCATCTACTAAAAGACACTGAGGTAAAACTTTTTTATGTGTGGCTTTTTGTTTATTTTCACTATACTGTCTTACTTTTTTCTCAGTATACTTCTTTCTTTTTATTGGTCCGAATGTTTTTTCAAAGATTTCTTCTAATTCCTTATCTGTTGCATAGGAATCTCTGTATGTATTGCTTGCGCTTCTTATTACAGGTACATTTTCAATATCATACATTTCACCATTTTTAGAATCTGTTTTCACATGCATATATTGTTCAACCTGATCCCACGGAACAACAAATCCTGCACCATGCGAACAAAAAACCGAACCTGTAGGATTTGCAATATCTGCCTCACTGTCATAGGCTTTTTCAGCTATTATTTCCTCACTGTTGTGGCACGGACCATATCCTTTGTAATCAAGAGACAATGTCCCGGTTCCATGAGTATATTCATTAACAGTATTAATGTAATCCCCAATTGTTGCAGCAGGTGCAAAGCCTGTTATTACACTCATTTCTCCTTCTGTTTCAGGCTGATTAATATTGCCACTCATTTGATCAATGTCTGTCATTGCCCTGCCTATATTTTCTGAAGGAATTTTCAAAGTAAAATTATAATACGGTTCAAGCAATACAGATTCTGCCTTTTTTAATCCCTGCCTTATAGCTCTATATGTTGCCTCTCTAAAATCTCCACCTTCCGTATGCTTAAGATGAGCCTTTCCTGCTACAAGAGTAAAATGAATGTCTGTTATAGGCGAACCTGTTAAAACACCTTTATGTTCCTTCTCTGCCAAATGTGTCATAATAAGTTTCTGCCAGTTACGACTTAAAAGACTTTCATTTAAATTAGATTCAAATGTAATTCCACTTCCAAGCTGTCCCGGTTCCATTAATAAATGAACTTCCGCATAATGTTTAAGCGGCTCAAAATGTCCTACACCTTCCACTATGTTATTTATAGTTTCTTTGTACAAAATAGAGCCTGTTCCAAACTCAACATCCATATCGAAACGTTCTTTTATAATATGTTTTAGCACCTGAATCTGAATAGGCCCCATAACGTTTGCTGTTATTTCTTTAGTTTCTTCATTCCATTTTAAATTTAAAGTAGGATCCTCTTCTTCTAACTCTTTTAACATTTTATAAGCCTGATTAATATTTACATTTTCAGGTATAATAATCTGGTATGAAAGTACAGGCTGAAGATTGGGACTCTCAGACTGCATTTCAAAGCCAAGTCCCTGTCCCGGATATGTATTATTAAGACCTGAAATTGCACAGATACATCCGGCATCTGCCTCACTAATACTCTTAAACTTTTCTCCTGAATAAACTCTTATGTCATTAATCTTTTCAGACCACTGATTTCCATCTGTAATTCCACTAAGTATATCCTTAACTTTTATGAAGCCACCCGTTATTTTCATATAAGTTAATCTTACGCCGTTTTCTTTAACTATCTTAAAAACCTTTGCCCCGAATTCTTCATGATAAACAGGTTCAAAAGAATATCTGTTAATTCCATCAAGTAACTTATCAATACCTTCATTCTTTAATGCTGAACCAAAATAGCATGGGAAAAGCTTTCTTTCATAAACTAAGTCAGCAATAGTTTCATCTGAAATTTCGCCTGATTCCATATACATTTCAAGTACATCCTCGTCACAAACTGCAATGGCTTCCATATCTTTTTCTTCCACTGAAAGATCAATTACACCATCCCCAAATTTGTTCCTTATATTGGTTAAGGCAAACTCCTTGTTAGTTCCCGGCATATCTATCTTATTTACAAAAATAAATGTTGGAATATTATACTTATTTAATAATTTCCATAAAGTTTCAGTATGCCCCTGAACACCTTCACTTCCGCTTACAACCAAAACCGCATAATCCAAAACCTGTAAAGTTCTTTCCATTTCAGCAGAAAAGTCCACATGTCCCGGTGTATCTAATAATGTGATTTTTTTGTCTGCATATTCAAGTTCAGCCTGTTTAGAAAAAATTGTTATTCCTCTTTGTTTTTCTAAATCAAAGTTGTCTAAAAAAGCATCTTTATGGTCCACACGGCCTAACTTTCTTATTTTTCCTGTTGCATATAAAAAAGCTTCCGATAAAGTAGTTTTACCACTATCAACGTGTGCTAAAATTCCTAAAGTGATTTTTTTCATATTTATATATATCCTCTGTTCTATTTATATCTAAGTTTTTTAATTTGATTTTTTGTCTGTATTTCCCAATTTATGATTACAAAGTCTTTTCCCCACCTTTGTGCAGGCACAAGTTGGTTAGGACTTTGGAACACTGTAATCATATTTTACTGTAATATTCTAACTGTTTCAAGAATATATTAATTCGTCAGGGTATTGTCAGAATATTGGATTTTATTTACCAAATCTTTACACATAACTTTTTAAAATTAATTAATCGGCTAATAATTTTATTTTCATTCTTAAATATGTTAAGTTAGTCTTGCCAATGACACTGTTATTCTAGGTGTTCCATCTTACGAACCTTCCGGCAGGGAAAATCTTAAAGAAATACAAATTTCTAAGAAACATAAATGGTGTAACAAAAAAATTCAGGAATTAAATCTCCCAACCAACGTTTTAATTGCTCTTGTAAAACGCGGTTCTGAAAATCTAATTCCTGATGGAAGTACAACAATTCTGGAAAATGATATAATTGTTCTGTACAAATAATATTTTATTTAACATCTTATTTTTTATTCTTTACGAACTGACTTACAAAGTCTTCGTAAGGACAAGGTCTGCCAAAAAAATAACCCTGGAAGAAATTAGGACACATACTCTTAATTTTTTCCATTTCTCCCTTTGTTTCAACACCTTCTATACAAATCTTTAAGCCTAAATTAAATACCATCTTGTGTATTAATGTAAGCATATTATAATCGTACTCATTATTAAGAGCTTTTGCTGTAAAATTTCTGTCAATCTTGATTAAGTCAGGCTCTAACTGAGACATATAGTTAAAATTAGAATATCCTGTTCCAAAATCATCAAGTGCAAGACCTACTCCTCTTTCCTTTAAAGCTGACCATATTTTCATATATCGCTTATTACTTTCAAGAAGTCCGCTTTCAGTCATCTCTATTATAATGCTTGACGGATTAATATTATATTTCTCAATAGCTGTCGTAACATCTTTTACAAGATTGCTCTTTATAACCTGAATATATGATACGTTAATATTTACATGAAACTCAGGTATTACAGCCTGTATCTCTTTACATTTCTTTATTGCCTCATTAATAATCCACTTACCTACAGGAACAACCAAGCCTGTCTCTTCAAGGATTGGAATAAAAATGTTAGGTGGAAGTATATTGCCATCTTCACTCTTATATCTTAGAAGTGCTTCTGCTCCACAAACATTACCTGTAACAACATCTACCAATGGCTGATAGTATAATTCATAACCTTTAAAATTGTCAGCAACACTCTTTCTTAAACTTTGTGTAAGTTGCTTAATCATGAGAAACTGATTATAGTCCTCATAGTTAAAAACATAATATTGGTTCTTACCGTTCTTCTTAGACTTATTAAGTGCATATTCAGAATAACGCATTATGTTCTTATATGTCTTTTCTTCAAGAGTTGACAAATCAAGTATGCCACCTGAAACGGTAAACATAACTTCATACTGAATACTTTCTACATATCTATCAATGGCATGTCTTATACTATGATATACACTCTTTGCTTCATCAATTCCTGTTGCAAGATAATCTACAATAATAAATTCATCAGACACAACTCTGTAAAGCTGCTGTTCACCTTTTAAGCAACCTGATATACATTCCGCTGTATCTTTCAAAACCTTATCCCCGTATTCTACACCATATCTCTCGTTAATCTCTCTAAAATCATCAAGTCCAAGGCGTAATACGAAACCGCTCTTAAAAATTTTAGATGATATTTGTATGTACTTCTCTAAGCTTGTCTGACCTAACAATCCACTAACATTGTCAGCTTTCTGCTTAGCACCAATTTTTAACTAAATTGTATGACCTTTTTTGTTTAGCTATACATTATATATGTTGTAATATGCAATTATAAAAAATATATAAGAAGGGAAACACAATGCCATTTGTTGAAATTAATGTAAAAAATGAAATTGAAAAGCAAAGACATAATAAACCAAAATTCAAAAAAAGTGCCGCAATCCCTTTGATTACGACACTTTCAAGTGTTTTTTATTTTGTTTTAATTAAAACTTGCCAGCGTTAGCTGCTTCTTCAACAGAAACGGCAACTGCTACTGTAGCACCAACCATTGGGTTGTTACCCATTCCGATAAGACCCATCATTTCAACGTGAGCTGGAACTGATGAAGAACCTGCGAACTGTGCATCTGAATGCATACGTCCTAATGTATCTGTCATACCATATGAAGCTGGACCTGCAGCCATGTTATCTGGATGAAGTGTACGTCCTGTACCACCACCTGATGCTACTGAGAAGTACTTCTTACCCTGTTCGATACATTCTTTCTTGTATGTACCTGCAACAGGATGCTGGAATCTAGTTGGGTTTGTTGAGTTACCTGTAATAGATACACCAACGTTTTCGTGATGCATGATTGCAACACCTTCCTGTACATCGTCAGCACCGTAACATTTTACAGTTGCACGAAGTCCATCTGAATAAGCTTTTTCGTAAACGATGTTTAACTTAGCTTCTTTATAATCATATTTTGTTTCAACATATGTGAAACCATTAATTCTTGAAATAATCTGAGCTGCATCTTTTCCAAGACCATTTAAGATAACTCGTAAAGGTTTCTTACGAACCTTGTTAGCCTTTTCTGCGATACCGATAGCACCTTCAGCAGCTGCGAATGATTCGTGACCTGCAAGGAATGCGAAACATTCTGTTTCTTCTTCAAGTAACATCTTTCCTAAGTTACCATGTCCAAGACCTACTTTTCTGTGGTCAGCAACAGAACCAGGAATACAGAAAGCCTGAAGACCTTCACCGATTGCTGCAGCAGCATCAGCAGCTCTTCTACAACCTTTCTTAATAGCGATAGCTGCACCTACTGTGTAAGCCCAGCATGCATTTTCAAAACAAATTGGCTGAATCTTTTTAACCTGTTCGTAAACATCTAATCCAGCGTCCTTTGTAATCTTTTCAGCTTCTTCGATAGAAGCAATACCATAACTATTTAAAACAGAATTAATCTGGTCAATTCTTCTTTCATATGATTCAAATAATGCCATTGTTGTTACCTCCTATTCCTTTCTTGGATCGATAATCTTAACAGCGTCATCAACACGACCATACTGGCCTTTTGCTTTTTCCCAAGCTGTTGTAGGATCATCACCATTTTTGATAAAGTCTGTCATCTTTCCTAAGCTAACAAACTGGTAACCAATAACTTCATTATCAGCATCAAGAGCGATACCTGTTACATAGCCTTCTGCCATTTCAAGATATCTAACACCTTTAGCCTTTGTAGCGTACATTGTACCAACCTGTGAACGAAGTCCTTTTCCTAAATCTTCAAGTCCGGCACCAACTACAAGACCGTCATCTGAGAAAGCACTCTGAGTTCTACCATATACGATCTGTAAGAATAATTCTCTCATAGCTGTATTGATAGCATCACAAACTAAGTCAGTATTTAAAGCTTCAAGAATTGTCTTTCCCTGAAGAATTTCAGCTGCCATAGCTGCTGAATGTGTCATACCTGAACATCCGATTGTTTCGATTAATGCTTCTTCAATGATACCTTCTTTAACATTTAATGTAAGCTTACAAGCACCCTGCTGTGGAGCACACCAGCCAACACCATGTGTAAAACCTGAAATATCTTTGATTTCTTTTGAGTGAACCCATTTTCCTTCTTCTGGAATTGGAGCAGGTTCATGCTTTGCGCCCTTAGCTACAGGACACATCATTTCAACTTCTTTTGAATAAATCATCTGAATAAATACTCCTTTCGAAATATAAACTATGGATTAAAATCCATGTTAATGCAGTATAGATAACATAATAAATTATTACTGCTCTATCTGTGAGTTTTCATTATCGCCCACACTCGCATTGTATTTTCTCATAAAATGACAAAATAGTCCATAGTTTAATCGAAAGTTTTTTATTTTTAAGTAATTATTTCTGCTTTTTACTAATAACTATATCTCCAAATTGTTTTTATTTGATTTTTTATTCTGTCAAAACTCCATTTTTTTGTACTTCTTACTTTACAATATGGATCATTAACAAGAAATCCTTCATCTGTGTAACCGTATATTACAATAAAGTGTCCCTGTGTTGTAAAATCTCCTGCACCAACAGAGCAAATCAGCATATTTCCGTTATCAAGTGCATTTTCCATCTCAATCTGTGAAACAGCCATCTGATTAACAGTTATTCCGTAGCTCTTAGCCACCTGCGACATTAAAAGCCATGATGTTCCCTGTCCATTAACATAATATCCATTCTCTTCACTGTATCTGGCTACTTCTGCCGGTGTAGCTTCTGAATTATGCGTAAGTCCTACAATAACCATTGACATACATGTGGGACCGCAGCCTGCCATACCGATATTTTCATCACCATAAGGGATATAAGCCCATCTTTCATCCCACTGAATAAATAGAGGATGTGCACTTTTTCTTTCTTTTTCTGTAAGTTTAATATCACTTAAATCTATTTCCTCATTAGAATCCTGTGTTGTTTCCTGCACTGTTTCTGTCTCTGTTAAAGTTGTTTCTTCTGATTCGTCTGACTGTGTTTTTAAATATTTTAAAGTGTACTGATTGTCAGGATATCCAATAAGAAAATCCTGCATTTCAGGATTGTTCAAAACTGCATTAAGCATTCCCTTTGGATATTCATCTATTCTGTCATAAATCTTTTTATATTTTTCATCGTGTTTTGATCGTTCTTTAAGCTCTGCAACGATTTTTTCTGTTGTTCTTGTTTTAGGCTTAATTGTTTTATATACTTTTGTATTCTTGTTTGTTGTAGTTTCAGTTTCCTTCTGTGCTGTGTTATTTTTATTTTCAGTAATAGATGCTGTTACTTCTTTTTTCGCCTCTCTTGACTTTTCAGCAGGTAATATTACAACAATCGAAAAAATAATAATTACAACTAATGCTATGGGATAAATATTTCTTTTTAGTACAATCAAAAGTTTTTCTCTTGGTGTAAGTTCTCTCCTTCTTCTACTTCTTCGTGTGTAATCTCTGTTATTTTCCATTATTTATACCCATATCCTTCTATTTTTTCTACGCTTCTCATTAAATTAATTGACAACTAATTCAATTTTTATGTACCAATATTTAATTGCACAATTATTATCATATCCTTATTTGTATCATTTTTGTATACTTTTTTATTCTACTAATTCAAGGCAAAAAAAACAATATCAAAAACTACTTAAATTTTACTTTTTTCGTCTTTGATATTGTTTAGATTGTGATAAGATGCTTATTTTAATTTTTTTACCACCTTATAATTGTTTAAATCCAGTACTTTTACGTCTTTTCCCAGAGTGACGATGTAGAAATAGTTATCTATATAAAGTCCTCTCACAGCACAAGACTCCCCTGATAATGAAACTTCTGCAAGCTTTTTAAATTTATTATTTTCAAACCTGTATAAAACATAAACATCATCGTAGTTACCATTTGAAAGTGTTGCATTAAATCCGATTAAGTTCTTTTCTTTATCTACTATAATTGATTTATAATCATATAAGGCATCTGAATCCATATATCTTTTCAACACCTTCTTAGAAATCTGTTTTGCCTTTCCATTAGATACATTGTACATTTCAAGTTTCAGATATTTATCATTTTCCATTCCAAGTCCTAACATTGAATTTTCATCATAGAAATGAAGATAATCTGAGTAGCCCGGAAGTTTCAACTTTCCTACGATTTTAGGATTTTTCATATCTGAAAAGTCTACTGTAAATAATGGATCAGTATTTTCGTATGTTACAAAATATCCATAGTTGCCCAAGTATCTTACTGCATAAACACTTTCATTCTTTGCAAGTCCTTTAATACTTGCCACCTCTTTAAGATTTTCATCAAGTACATATACATTATTATCTAAAACTTCTTCCTCATAATATTTTTCATAATCGTTAGTGTTCACACTATTTTCGGTAATTATTTTACCTTTTCCATCTTTAAGAACTGTTCTTTCTCCCGCATATGATGAGGTACTATTACTTGAAACAAATCTTAAGCATCCGGCTTTTTCATCAAAAGACAGATTGCTATCTACGTATCCTTCTACACTGTTTTCGTTTACAAAGTTTAATTTTCCGTCTTTATATGAATACTTTACAATATTTGTTTTTATCTGACTTTTAAAATATCCTATTTTTCTTGTTTCTGTAACCTTTGACCAGTCATATTCTCCACCATATGCCTTTTTGACCTTTTTTATTTCCTTGGCTGACAGATTTTTTTTGGATTCCTGCAATTTTCCAATATTTATCTTTTTTAGCATATTCTTGCCTTTTTTTGTGTCGGAAATATCTATTTCCTCATATTCATCATCAATTAAATATATGTTGTTTTCACTGACATATACGTTTTGAACATTTCCTGCAATTGCTGTCTGGTCATAGAATTTATCGGGGTTATTAATATCCATAACTGTTATAACAGTATAACTGCAGTCATCTATTTTGTTTGGCAAATAGATTTTTGAATAATCCATTGGCTTTTCATTAATTTCAGGTACACAGGAGTCTTTTTTGTCAGTTATGTTTACATTTGCTTCAGATATTGTATAAACATAATTGCCACTTAATTTTGATGAATCAAAAGCTCCCTGCTGAGTGTTCTGTTTTATTAATTTAGGATTACTTCTGTCTGTTATATCATAAACAGATATTATTGTTATGGATTTTCCGTTGTTTACTCCACAACCTTTAGACGTAACCGAATCTTCTATGCCATACAGAACATCATCTTCATATACACCTGAAATTACTATTAATTTATTATCTGCATAATATATCTCTTTTACATTTACATCTTCTTTGTTATATTTAATCTTTATTTTTGCTATTTTTTTAGTCTCTTTGCCCTGTGCCTTCACAATATTTACTACCGGCTTTTTGTCATTTACAATATAAATATATTCACCATCAGTTTTTACAACATCACCTTCATCCACACCTTCTGTCTGGATATTTGTTGTTGAATATGCTTTTGAATCTGATTTTTTCTTTACGCCATCACTGGACATGGTGCTGTCAGAACTACTACTTTTTGCTGTTGCCTTAGTTCTATATGTATCGCTATAATCTGTAGCTTTTTCTGACATTGTTTTGTATATTTCATCATAAGAAGATGCCATTCTTGATTCATTGTTTTTTGCTACATGGACTGTTCTTGAAGCCAGTTCTCTTGCTTTGTTTTCAGTGTTTGTTCTATACCAGAAAACTGTTCCAACAACCAGTACAAAACAGGCTGCAAACCCTGTGCAAAGTCTGATTATCATCTTATTTTTGTTTTTTCTGCCTGTGGTTCTAATCTGATTAATCACATTAATATCTGTAGAAATCTTTGGAATATCTTCGCTGTCCTTTTTTATAAGATTTGCTATTTCCATGTTTTCCACATCAATTTCATCGTTTAGTTTATTTTTCATTTCTTCATTCTCAACCTTTTTGCTCGATTTATTCATTACTCTACCTCCAAATACTCTTTCATCTTCTTAAGACTTCTGTTAAGCCTTGACCTTACAGTTGAAGGATTCATTGATAGAATTTCTGCTACCTCATTGCTTTTATAGCCTTCCACTACGCATAAAGAAACAATCATTCTATCTTCCGTATTTAGTTTTGATAACGCTATCTTCACATCTGCTTTTTCGGCATTGCCAATGTTACTGTTGCTTTCAACTTTTTCCATATGACTTTCGTCTTTTATGTTAGGATTAAAAACATTAAATTTATTGTATTTATAATTAAGTTTCTGCTTGCACTTATTAGTTAGGATTTTTAAAATCCAACTTTCAAATGCATCTGCTGACTTTAACTTTTTAATACCTTTTAATGCATCAATAATTGTTTCACTTACTATGTCTTTTGCAAGCTCACTATTTCCTAATATGTACAAAGCCATTTTGTATAAATCATTGTTTATATCTATGTATATTTGTTCAAAAGCCTGCATATTGCCTTTGGTTGCCGCCAAAACATCTTTCCTGTTAAAATTCATACCGGGTACCCTCTTCCTACTTTTAACTTTTTGCGTTTACATTTATATAGTGTAATATATTTCTCAAACTGTTGCATTAAATTTAAAATAATTTTCTTATTAAAGAAAAATATCTTTTTGGCATATGTCTTTTCATACGCAAAAAGATATTTTCAAATTATTCTTTGATTATATTATTATAAATAGAACTGATTTCATTCTCATCCATATAAGGTATTAAGTAGTCATCGTGCAACATTGATGCAAGGATATGCAGACCACCTTTAGCAATTCTTAATTTTTCTTCCAATATGTTTTGATTAATTGTTATGTACTGTATATTACAATATTTAATTAATGAATATCTGGTTCCCATAGAACCTTCCCTTACTCCAACCAATTCGTCACCAATGAAAACACCACAGGTAATGAAACTTAAAATCTTTGCTATAAACATATAAAAAAGTATAAATGCTGAACCTGCAACAATTGCCATTTCAAACACTTTTGAAGGATTTACATAATAAATTATGCTTGCTGCAACAATCAAAACAATAACAGAATTAATTAAGAAATCCACAATATATTTTATTTTGGCTTTATCAGGTTGTTTCTTTATATCCCCATCAATTCCTTCGCTAAATTCCGGCAATAACTTATCAATATATGATTTTAACTGTTTCCTGCTACAATAAAATGTAAAATAGGCACTGGCCTTATCATCATCATTTAAGCCTACATTTACTATTTCAGCTGAATATTTTCTAAAAATTCTTGCAATAAATGTCTGATGAACTACAATGGCATTAATCTTGTCTATGGGAATGGCAAAATCTACTTTATTGTAAAGACCATATTTTATATAAAGCTTGTTCTTTCCACGTCTTGCCTTAAAATCATACATTTTAAGAAAACTTTTTGCCATAGAATAAAGAGAACCTATAATCAAAATGATTAAAGTAATTGCACCACCTAATGAAGCAATAATTGTTTTTCCATCGTTTATGTCCGAAACAATTCCTGCTATAAAACCGGCTAAAGAACCTAAAAATAAAAGTATTGTTCCAACACTTAGAGAATAAAAACCATTTGTAATGATGTCTTTTGATGTTACTTCAATGTCATATTTCACGTAAGGATTAACTTCTTCCTCTTTTTCAAGAATTGTTCCTGTGTTAATTTCTTCAACACGTCTATTTATATAATTTCGAAGTTCTTCTCCCTGTTGCTTTTTTAGTATAAGCTTAATATCTGTACTATCTGCAGTGGATAAGCTATTAGTATCCAGTTTCAAATTGCAAGTTCCAATAATCATTTCAAAAATATTCTGATTAATATTAACATTAGAAATATTCTTTATTCCAACGGTATTCTTTACACTTCTTAATGTATTTCTCTCAACTGTTATTGTGTCGTTGCCAATTATTATCCAGGTTTTATACCATCTTCTAACCTTAAAACCTATAATAAGACCTAGTACTGCCAGAATTGTAATCACAACGATAATCACAATCATTGTATATTTAGGATTATCTATCAAAGCTACTACATCGTTGCTATCTCCATCAGTATCACTTAATATGTCCGGGATTGACTGAACCCCAACAATAAACAGAAATATTAACAACCCACCCAGCTGTTCAATAACATCGGAGAAATGATTTCTAAATCTTTTTGTTTCCATACTCATTACTCCTGTGTTTCATTCAGCTTTTTCTGTTCTTCTTCATTTCGTTTTTTCTGCTCTTTGGCAATTTGATTCTTCTGTTCTACTGCAATCTGGTTTATTTTCTGTTTTAGGCTTTCAGTTATTTTTTCTGCTTTTTCATTTTCAAGAAATCTTATTTCCACATCACCACCTGCAGTTGTAACATTAACTCTTGCCACATTGCAAAGCTTGTCGAAAGGTCCCTGACTAATCTGTAGTTTATGTAATCTTTCAATTGGAACTATATTTCTTTGTGTAAAAACATATCCCTCGATAATATCAATCGATTCCTCATCTATCTTATATCTGTATCTGTGAAATCTAAAAACAGGACTAATGATAGCGTTAAAAACCAATATTATTGCAATTATCAATCCCAAAATAACTAATATTCCAATATTATTTGGAATAACAAACAATAATTCCAGCACAAATATAATAGCAAGCACCGCTATTGTTCCCGTAATTGTCCCAAAGTACATATTTAAAAGTGCGTTTTTTGATAATTTTTCGTACATTTTCTCCCTCTTTCTACTTTTTATAAAATCAAAATTAAAGGCTGTCAATATGACAGCCTTTAAACATAAGCTTAACAACTATCAACATTTAAGATAATTATTTAGCTTCAATATATCCCTTTGCAACAAGAAGTTCTGCTGAAAGAACAGCTCCGCCTGCAGCACCTCTTAATGTGTTATGTGATAAACCTACAAACTTGTAGTCATATACTGTATCTTCTCTTAAACGTCCAACTGAAATTCCCATACCTTTTTCAAAGTTAACATCTAACTGAACCTGTGGTCTGTTATCTTCTTCAAGATACTGGATGAACTGCTTTGGAGCACTTGGAAGATCAAGCTTCTGTGGTTCTCCACTAAACTTAGTCATAGCTTCAATAAGCTGTTCCTTAGTTGGTTTCTTAGCAAACTTAACAAATACTGCTGCTGTATGTCCGTCTAATACAGGTACTCGGATACACTGTGTTGTGATAACAGGACTTGTTGCTTTTTTAATAACACCATCTTCAATCTTGCCCCATAATCTAAGTGGTTCCTGTTCTGACTTTTCTTCTTCACCGCCAATGAAAGGAATAATATTTCCTAGCATTTCAGGCCAATCCTTAAATGTCTTTCCTGCACCTGAAATAGCCTGGTATGTTGTTGCTACAACTTCTGTTGGCTCAAATTCTTTCCATGCTGTAAGTACAGGAGCATAACTCTGAATTGAACAGTTAGGTTTAACAGCAACAAAACCTCTCTTTGTACCAAGTCTTTCCTTCTGATACTTAATCACTTCATAATGTTCCGGGTTGATTTCCGGAACAACCATAGGAACATCAGGAGTCCATCTATGTGCGCTATTGTTTGAAACTACAGGAGTTTCTGTCTTAGCATAATCTTCTTCAATCTTCTTAATTTCTTCCTTAGTCATATCAACTGCACTAAATACAAAATCAACTGTTGAAGCAACAGCTTCTACTTCGTTAACATTATGTACAATCATCTTTTTAACTGATTCAGGCATTGGAGCTTCCATTTTCCATCTGTCGCCTACAGCATCTTCATAAGTCTTTCCTGCTGAACGTGGGCTTGCAGCCAAAGTTGTAACTTCAAACCATGGATGGTCTGCTAACAAAGTAATAAATCTCTGTCCAACCATACCTGTTGCACCTAAAATACCTACTTTAAGTTTTTTGTCTAATTTCATCATCTTTGTGTTCTCCCTTATGCTTTTAATTTTATTTAAATGAATTAGTTTACCATATTAATAGAAATCTGACCAACCATCGTCATTCTTATTAGAATTTTCTGAATTATTCTTCTTTGAAGTTGTGGTTTTTTCTGTTTTAGATGAGTTCTTCTTTGTCGTTTCAGACTCATTGCCAAATATATCCACGGCATAATTATCTCCAGGTCCATAACTTCCATATGTATCGCCTGAAGGTTTGCTGTTCTTACTGTTGTTATTCTTTGTTGACTTCTTTGTTGATTTATTTGTTTTCTTACCTGATTTCTTAGTTGTTGCCTTTTTATCAGTCTTTGAACTACTGCTTCCATTCTTGTTGGTAACAACTGAGTTTTTACTATTA
>ERZ860445.1263-NODE-1263-length-14794-cov-22.690142_pt1 | contig 14794 bp, 12 predicted proteins | sample MGYA00509977_ERZ860445 | MGnify/ENA primary metagenome ERZ860445 (study PRJEB30046, sample SAMN00715233) | human gut metagenome | study: EMG produced TPA metagenomics assembly of the A metagenome-wide association study of gut microbiota in type 2... | reverse complement strand
ACGCTCTTTTGGTTGCATTCATGTATGAATTTCATGATGCATTAAAAAAACACATCGCAATTTCCCCACCTAAATATAATTCAGCAGAAACGCTCTTCAATTCGTTTATAGATTTATTAAATGATTCATATCCTAAAGAACGGTCGGTAGCTTTTTATGCCAATAAACTATTCGTTACCCCCAAATATCTTTCAGCGATATGCAAAGATATTTGTGGAGAAAATGCTTCTGACATTATAACAAGATATATGAAAATAGACCTTGAAATGCTTCTGAAAAATCCTAATAAAACGATTAAAGAGATATGCAACGAACTGAATTTTGGAAGTCTTTCATTCTTTGGGAAATATGTAAAACGCTTATTCGGAGTATCCCCAAAAGAATATAGAGAAAATCTCAATTTAAAATCTCAACAAGAAGAATTGACCCTATAAAAAGATTCAACTTCAAAAGAAGATTCATTTTTAACCATCACTTCACAGAAAAAGGTTCCGATGATTTCTCCAGATCACCGAAACCTTTTCTTATTTATGGCATTTTAAAAACTTGTTATCAGCAAGCCTTAAAGCTCATATCCAATCCTTTTACAGAGTGAGTCAACGCTCCTACAGAAATAAAGTCAACACCACACTCTGCATAGTCGCGTAAAGTATCGAATGTAATACCGCCTGATGATTCCAACTCATAGCGACCACCTACCATTTCTACAGCTTTCTTTGTATCAACTGGTGTAAAGTTGTCCAGCATAATGCGGTCTACACCACCTAAATCGAGTACTTGCTGCAATTCATCGAAATTACGTACTTCGATTTCAATCTTCAGATTCTTACCTTTTTCCTTGCAATATTCCTTCGCACGAGTAATGGCTTTATCAATACCTCCGGCAAAATCCACATGATTATCTTTCAACAGAATCATATCGAACAGACCGATGCGATGGTTTACCCCTCCACCGATTTTCACAGCCATCTTTTCCAGAATACGCATACCCGGAGTTGTCTTTCTGGTATCCAATACACGGGTTTTAGTTCCTTCCAGACGCTCTACATATCTGTGAGTCATAGTAGCAATACCACTCATTCGCTGCATGATGTTCAGCATCAGACGCTCTGTCTGAAGCAAAGACTGAACCTTTCCTTCCACTACCATAGCCACATCACCTGGTTTTACATGAGTACCATCCTGGATAAAGACTTCTACCTTCATGCTTGGGTCGAAACGCGCAAATACTTCCTTGGCAATTTCAATACCAGCCAGAATACCTTCTTCCTTAATCAGAAGTTTCGACTTTCCCATTGCATCGGCAGGGATACACGACAACGTAGTATGGTCACCGTCACCTATATCTTCGGCAAACGATAAATCAATCAAACGATCAATCAGGTCTTTTACAACTTTCTCGTCCATTTTCTATTCTATTTTAAATGATTATTTATAAAGCAAAGGTACATATTATTTTCTTATCTCTTTCTCCGAATTTAAAATATAAACTATGAAGGCGTACATCTACATAGTAATATATAGATATACGCCTTTGTCGAAGAGACTTTTTTTGCTTTCTATCTTTTAATTCAATCGGATATTAATTTCACCATAACATGGCAAGGCTTCCAGTGTTTTACAAAAGTTTCCCCATGCTATTTCAGGATAATCCCAACGATTATTTATATAAAGTTTAAGTGTTCCTTCCTCTGCTTTATCCATTCTGCATGCTACAGATGCATCGGGCGAGATAACAGAAAGTTTATGGTTCAAAGTACAAAGGGTATAATAATAAATATTCTCCTTCATACCTTTTGCTATTTGAGTCAGCGGTGTATTGCAAGCAGCACCTTTATCCGACCAATAATAATAATTATGCGTATCCATCACCCAAGGTTGTTCCGGACGCTCACCATACAAAGGCTTATAGACATTATAGAGTGAAACTGTACCCTCATTTCCAGACAATTCACCTTCCGGATAGTAATTCCAATATCCTTTCCGTTTCCAGTTCAATGTCTTTATATCATCGTTTACCCAGAATAAAAGACCTGTTTCACGCAAAAAGCCATTAGGCAATCTGTCTGTCGTATAATTTACAGAAAGTTCTCCAGAAGCTGTCACCTTGATTCTGAAGCTTACTTTTATATCTTTATATGTACCTTTTAAAGTTACATACACACAGTTTCCACCTTCATGATATGAGAAAGATGTTTTCTTCCATTCAGTTTCCAATACAGCATAATGATCTGCAATTTTCCGGACCTCTGCTCCAGAAAGATGATTCAAATTGATATATGCATTCAAAAACGGACCTTTCTGTATCAATACCTCATCACCTACCTTCGCATTTACAATGAGTCCGGTTTCTTTATCAAAAGGTATTTCAAAATTATTGCCTTTCACAAGAACCTTTTCTGCATCTTCACTTATAGACAATGCTCCTGAAATCTGTGCAGCAGGCAACTGAACCTCCTCACTGCCCAATACCAACTGATATTTATCTATCAAAGAGTTGTCTTTTGAATAAAATTCTATCTGTACTAGTTCTCCTTCTTCCCATGCTTTTTCCGGAATAGTCAGTGTTCCTTTCTGATGAGGATCTACTGCCGACAGTATAGCTTCCCCCTGTTGCCCTTTATACGTATAAACGGCCTTTATCTCATTCAGATTGGTATGATCAAAACGGTTGTATACAGTCAATACAACAGGTTGTCCAGCAGTATATGCTACCTCTCTTTCTGTTATTAAACGCACCGGAGAATATGCTTTTTTAGTCGACCAAAATTCCGGTTTCTTTCTTCTCCAGACATCCACAATTCCCCATTCTCCATACCCGACACAATTTCCACGGAAACCTTCCGGCTTGGCGGTATGTGCAAACTCTTTCCAGTATGCTTCCCCCACTTTAGGTTCCGGCAAAGCAAAAGTTTCATCAATATACCCCCAAATGGCTCCTCCCAAGCCACCACGAGCATCAAATAATCCGCTCCACATCATGTCAAGAGATTTTCCCCAAAATTCACGTATATTAGGATCTGTCCGTAAAGTAGCATACGTATAACATGCCGGATGTGCCCATTCATCGAAGACAACCGGAATACCTTCGCCCTGGAATCCACGAGTCACCTTACCCCATTGTTCCAAATTGCCATATACATCTTGGTAATGCATACTCAAGATATCAAAAATCTTCTTGTCTGCCGGAACAGTACCCGGATAGCTAAATATAACCGGACGCGTGCAATCAGTCTTTTTTACCCAATCATAGCAAAGTTGGAAATTAGTACCATACATACTTTCATTGCCAATACTCCAAAACAAGATAGACGGATGTGAACGAAAAGCTTTTACCATTTCCTGACATTGTCCCAAATAACGATGAGTATAAGCCGTATCATTTTGAGTACGTCCCGGAGCATAATTTTTCTGACGATGTGTATCCACAAAACAAACAGCCGACTCGCTTTCCACATAAATACCATAACGGTCACAATACTGAAGGAAGCGTTCAGTTGGAGGATAATGTGAAGTTCTTACAAAGTTCATATTTGCTTCTTTAAAGAGTACCACATCCAAACTGTCCAACTCGGCAGAAGTGGTACGCCCCAGTTTTGGATGGATATCGTGCCTGCAAGCTCCACGCAATTTTACCTGTCTACCATTAACCAGCATCCTGTCGCCCGATACTTCTACCTCACGGAATCCTACCGAACGGGAAAAAACAGTTTGTACTTTTCCATCTTTTTGAAGTGAAACTTTCAATGTATATAAATGAGGGTGTTCGGCATCCCATTTCAGGGGATCAGATATATTAAATGAATACTCATTTTCCCCAACTTTCAGCGAGCGTTTATTTTCAGGAAGTCGGACCTCTTTTCCATCGGGAGCAATCAGACTAAAAACAACATCAGCACCCAAAGAGCCTTCATACACACATTTTACCCGCAACTCTGCATCTTTATATAAAGAATCCAAGTCTGTTTCTACATAAATATCATACAAATGGTTTTCCGGCATCGCAAATAACGTTACGTCCCGAAGAATTCCCCCTATCGGATGATGTGCATATCCGGAAGCATACGATATTTCATCCAGTCTGTCGGTTACCTCCAAAACGATTTCATTCTTCCCTCCTATTTTTAAGAATGAAGTCACATCTGTTTCCCATCGGGTAAATCCACCCCAATGTTCTCTTACAAACTTCCCGTTTATCTTAAGACGCGCATAACTATATACCCCATCAAAACGTAATATCACCCGCTTTCCCGCATACTCTTTGGGAACCACTATTCTTTTTCTGTACAAAAAAGGCTTATCATGTTCAATAGCATAGCCCTGCATAGCGACTTCTCCGGGAACTTCAACTTTCGTCCATTTACTTTTTGCCGAATACTTCAATTCCCATTCCCCATTCAGAGACTGTATCGGACTCTCTACTGTTATCACTTTATCAGGTAACCAATATATATGATGTTCGGCAGAACTGTTTGCACCACTTATTATATTCGGGCCTATACACATACAGGCAATGACCATCCCCCATTTCAAGTTGTTTTTCATTGTATACTATCCGTTTTTTATTTGTTTTATAAGAGCAAAATTATAGTATTTTCTCTGCCCAAATACATTCAAAAAAAATTCTATTTTATACAAAACGGAAGAGTATGAATATAAAGATATACTATACGGAAGTATGTTCGTATTCTATCTTACGAGGAGAAAAACCCATAAACTGTTTAAAGATTCTGGAAAAATATTGAGGAGAGCGAAACCCACACTGAAAACTGACCTCTTTCACCGAAAGATTGGAAGTTTTTAATAAAGAAAATGCTTTATTCACCCGAATCTGATTCAGATAATCTACAGGTGTAATCTTAAGATTCTGCGAAAAAAGATAACGTAAATATCGCCCACTTACTCCGGCATATAAGGCAACTTCATCCATGGTCACATTCAGAGGGTAATGCTGATACATATAATCAATCGCTTTTTTCAATACTGCATTTCCACAACCCGAAAAAAGTTGTTCTTTTACATAACGGTAAATTAGAATCTGTAGCTCAATGTAAAGCAATATCACCTGATAGTCATAATAAAAAGGTTTGGTTTGCAGTTCATTAATAATTTCTTGAATAACCCTTACCATACGCATATCATTCACAATCTTCATCACTTTATGCTTTCCTGAAAATAAAAAAGAAGTAAAAGACATATTATTATGATCTTCCGTTTCCATATCCAATACAAAACGTGAAAACAACTCTGGAAGAAACTCCAATTGCATCAATTGTGTTCCTTTATGCCCAGCTTCGAACTTATGTTTTACATTAGGAGTAATAAACATCAGCTCTCCTTCACGAAAAGTAATACTTTCCTGTTCCAAATGCAGAATACAACTCCCTTTTTTTACATAGTTAATCTCAATACGCAAATGGCTGTGTGGCCCATAGGTCTCTCCTGGTATAAAGGAAATCAAGCGAAATACATCCGCCAATCGTTTTCCTTTAAGTTCCTGAATATCATGCTCCAGCAAAGCTGAAATCGAAAAAGCACTTGTATTGTCCATTAGTATTCTAATAAATCTTCATTGATTGTATTTGCAACCAGTTATTGCTCAATAGTTTGTGAGTAATAAGTCGGAAATATGGGCGTAAACTTTAATGGTACATTCTAAAGGGTGAAGATTTAACGCTTTTATTGTTTCTTAACCCGTTGGGAGTGCCAACTTGGGCGTTTTCTTCTCTTTTCGGTGCAATTTGGGTTCCGTTATTCCACTTCTATTTGGGCTTATCTCCTAAGCCACTGCAAAGGTACAATTTTTTGTCGGATAATCTTCCTTGACTATCTCATTTGTGGATTCATTTTGCGAGGCATACTACCAATGCGTCAATAACCAACGCGGCAAAGGAAGCAAAGAAAAGAAATCTATTATTTTGGAGGGAGTGCAGTCTTCCGCTTGCCTTATTTGTTCCTGCAAAAATTAGTCCCCTCCGAAATAATCAAGGATAAGTGTTATCGGTTCTCAAACTAAGAACTATTGTTTGAGTTGATTTTTCTACTATTTCGTCAGTCGTTTGTCTCCGTTGCCGGATGCTGTACTAAGCCAAGCCGATGAATGGGGAAAGGTTTTGGGGCTGTTTACTCTCCGTAGGAGGAAGAAACTTCTCCAAACGGTTTACCGCTTGACCTTTCCATATTCAATGAGGCTGGCTACCTTTGCATCCGACATAAGGGGATAAACGGCTGTATGATTAAACTTCCGATTCTGCTTTGGCCGTTGGGCAAGCCGTTCAGCGGCTTTGCCGATGAATGTCTTGCCGGGCGGTTAATTATTTTCGTTTGTTACGAAACTGAAGAGGACTTTCCCTGTTTCCGGGTATTTCGTGATATATTCTATTGTTTCTTTATGGCTTCGTATTACATAGTCAGATTGTTTTTCCAAGTCATTGCTATCGCAATACCAACTGTCATTGCTTGACTTGATCGTCCCGTTCTCCAATATGTAAACATCGCCACCGAGGATTGGAGTGTTTGATTGGAGGTAGCAGTCTGCGATTTTAATAGCTTCATTTTTAGGATATGCAATTCCGTTGACGCCAATTGATTCAAGCGAATAACTATTTGGTGCCAAAAGCCTTTCATTCAAGATGTCGCAAATTTTCTGTCCTTTCATTGTCAGGTTGTGAACTGCGATATTTTCTATTGCTCCGGTCTCGTGAAAATTGAGAGCCATCAGTTTCTGCTTGAGTTCCGATGAATCATCAAATTTGTGAATCAATGGTGCTGCAAGATAATCAATGGCTATCATTTTAGGTGAATGGTCTTTTAGAAAGCGGAATCTCTTCACATCTGCGAAATTGACCGTATGATAGGTCTTCTTTCGTAGTTCATAAAGTTCCAGACGGTCTTCATGAATTATCAGAAACGGAATCTGTCGGAGTCTGTTGTAGAGTGTAACAACAGCTATTAATATGCCACCTCCTCCGAAAAATATAATACTTAGGAACCCGCCAAATACTTTTGTCGGCCAGTCTGTATAAGGATTTTTGACAATCAGGCAGCCGCCAATTGTAAAGGCAAGGCAGCCAATGATTAAAAGCAGATTCTTCCACAGGCTGTGGTAGATTCTGATTGCATTTTTATCGTTTAGCTTCATAATTGGTCAAGATAATCTATTACTTGATAGAAGGAATCTTTTGTTTTTTCAAGGAAATCTTCCTGCATTACAATATTTTGATACATCTGCTTGATTTCCTCGTATTCGCTGTTGTTCGAGAGTTTGGCCGCAATTATCCCTATCATACAGTGAGTGTCAAGCCCGGAACGATATGGGCAATATCGTTCTAAGGGCTTGGTATTAAACAGCGAATCTATTGCAGATATACTGCTGTATTTGGCAAGGAAGTCCAAGGCAAGTGACATTAATGATGATATTTTTTTATTTAGGAGATTGTAGTCCAGGTTATCGTCCGTGAGTATAAATCTATCTGTATTTGTAACTTGCATTTGCCACGGTAAGTCATCGTGAAAACCGTGTCGCTTTATTTCTTCCAGTAGTCGGAGATTTATAAATGCTGAAAAATTCAGATGGAATCCGCACTTATTGCAGATTGTCCTAATCTCGTTAAAATCAACACTGACTTGCGGAAAGATATGTACTTCAAATCCCCACGAATTTGTTAGAAACAGGATTTCATCGATTCTGTCTTTTTGTTTACGAATCAGAGCAAATCGACCTTTGAGCATTCTGAAACCATTGGAGGTCGCAAACGGCTCTAATTCTGAAAACACCTGCTGTTTAATATCTTGTAGTTTCATTGGTCACCTCCTTTTTCTTGTCTGGCTTTATCTTTTATGACGGGGATGTTGAAGAAGCCGTTTTGGAGGGTGAAAGTGTAGGTGTCGCCCAGTTCGGCTTGGTTGTAGAGGGTTTCACTTACTCCTATGTTTTTGTCTTTGATTTTTTCGTTTTCAAAGTGAAATACCAAACTTTGCCTGCTACCATATCTTCCACCTTTATGGTATTTATTGATGACCGTGGCTGCTTCTTGATATGTTGGATTGTTTGTTGGGAAATAAAAATTCGCTAATTCAATACCGGCGATGATAACGGTGCCTATCAGCATTGCCCCGAAAGAATGGACTATGATATATACGAAGCTGTAGATGTATTCTTCAAGTTTTTTGATTTTGTGATAGCGGAATAATTGAACGATGCCTATTATGGAGCCTATTATCGCAAACGGTATGAACCATGAGTTGAAATTGTAAAGTATTTTGTCTTCAATCCGCAGTGTAAGAAAGCCCAATGATACGGCAAGCAAAAGTAACAACCAACTTATTGTTTTGGAAGTGCCTTTTGTAAGTCTATGTCGTTTTTGCAGTTTCATGCAACATTGAATTTTATGATTGGAGTAATTATTTCAGCAGCTTCCTATCGCCATTCTCTCCGCTTTCCAAGACGCACATCTGATGAATGGCAATTTGGTTTAGCTTAATAAGCCGCTCACCTTGTGATATGCCCTGTTCTATAAATACGGCATTCAGGTTTTCCATATTCGATAGACAGATTAACTCGTTGATTGTAGCATAGTCTCGAATATTGCCTTTCAAATCGGGATTAGATTCACGCCATTGTTTTGCCGTCATCCCAAACATTGCCACATTCAACACATCAGCTTCATTGGCATAGATGATACTTGCCTGTTTAGGCGTTACTTCTGCCGGAATAAGATTCTGTTTGATGGCATCGGTGTGTATGCGGTAGTTTATTTTCGACAGTTCCCGTTTGGCGGACCAGCCCAACAGGTGCTGTTCCTCTGTTTTAAGCCGCTGAAATTCCTTGACGATGTAGATTTTGAATTCGGGACTTATCCACATGGCAAACTCAAAGGCAATATCCTTGTGAGCGTACGTGCCTCCATATCGTCCGGCTTTTGCCTGCAGACTTATCGCATTGGTGCGAGCCACAAACTCCTTGACGCTTATCTTGAAACTATTGAGTCCTGACTGATTTCTAATTGTGGCGAATTCGCCATAATTAAAATCGGGATTATACACTTTTTCCCAAATACCGATGTATTCAAGGGTATTACGATTACGCAGCCAGTCGGTAATGAAAAAATCCCCATCTTTAGCACGCAACATATCGGTCAGACAGATATAATCCTCTCCATCTACCTTTATAACATTGACTTCGGTATTTTGAACTGTTATTTTAGCCATACACATTTGGGTCGTTAATTCGTTTACAAAGTTACTTTTTTTATTCGGTTGTACGTCAAAATCTTACGATTATTATCACTGACATAGCATTATCGGTTATCTTCTTACCGAGAAGCCCCTCTTTTGCTGGTAGTCGTAGCGACCTTCCACCACATTTTCGACCTCCCGTTTGGCTTTGATTTGTTCCCGGCTATCCAAGTCGCCCTTCTGCTTGGCTGTGAGGTACAGGAAATCTCCGGCTGTATGGCGTGACTGCCTGTCGTCCCCGAACAGGTTGAGCGCATCCTTGATGTCCGATACCTGCTCCGTATCGAAACGGGGCTTGTAATAATCCTTTGCCAAACGGATGATGCCGTTTACCGCCTTGCGGAAGATGTCGTTTGTTTTGAGCAGCAGGAAACCGAGACAACCGATAAGATGGCGTTGCCATGCAATGTGATTTTTAAGCCTTGATGTTACCTCCGTGTGTTCCGCTTCCTTGCGGTTCAGTTCGGACTGGTGCTTGGCTTCCAGCTTCATCAGTTCACGTTGATGGTCGTTCTGCATTGTCTGGATTTTATCCTGCAACCGTCCGATGGTTTCCTCATGCGTGGAAATCTCATCACGCAAATTCTCGATTTCACCTTTCAAGGCTTTGGACTTGCCCGTAGCCCAACCGACAGCGGCACTCAGAAGCTCGCTCCCTTTCTCCTTGTTGAGTTTGGAGCGTTTCTCGCTGATAGCCCTGTCAAGGTCTGCGCTCTGCTGTTCTTTTTGCTGTGCTTGTTCTATGAGGGCATTGGTGGCACTCTCCGCTTCCTGCATCTTTTGGTTTGCCACCTCCAACTGATGCTCCCGGTAAAGCCGTGTGGCATTCAGGCGGTTCATTTCCTCTTTTTGCTTCTCAATGATGAAGTCGTTACGCTCCAAGTGTTCCTTGCCAGTCTCGGCTTTGGACTGTCCTCGCTCCATAGAGAGCAAATCGGCTGCCAACGTCTGCATCGCTGCCATATCCTCGTCATTGAGCTTTTGGCTCTTGCCCGAATCGTGGTTCATCCAATCGAATACGATATGTGCATGGTAGTTCGGCTTGAACCATCTTTCGCCCACTTGAAAACTCTCCTTATCTTCCGCATCGGGCTGTCCGCCCAGCCAATGCCCCTCGTCCTTGTGCAGGAAGATTTGGAGCGGAGTGATACCCCAGCGTTGTCGGCATTCCTCGCCAAACTTGCGCACGTCTGCCAATGTGGTGTCCGCTCTGATGAGCAGCACACCCTCACGGATGGGAGAGCATCCTGCCACTTTGGTGATTTTCCCGTTCCTGCCTTTGCGCTCACGCTCTTTCTCCTGCATGGCACGACCTGTCTTTTCCTTGACCATACGCTTGATGTTGTCGTAGTGTGTCCGCAGGTCGGGAGTGCCGAAGTCGGGGTTTACCCACCGCTCGTTATCGGCAGAGAGTTCAGACACGATGTAGATTTTGGACTCGCCGATGTTACGCATGTACTCGGCTGTTCTCCGGTTATGAGCCTCGCTTGATGCGATATTGCAAGGCTTGATGTGTATGCTTGATTTGGTTGCCATTCTCTTGAAATTTGATTGGGTTATTGACTATTGTTTTGTTGCTGTCCGCTCATAACCGCAGGGGGTTCTTAGGGGTGCAACCCATAAGCGGAGATTGCAAAGAGAGGGTCACTCTTTGCTCGGGGTTCTCAGGGGTGAACGCCCTGAGTGGGTCATTAGGGCAACGCCCTAATCCCCTCGGGAGAGCCCACAACTACGTAAGCGAAGCGTGTAGTTATAGTGGGCTATATCAAGGGCAAGCCCTTGTCAGTTACCCACAGCCACGGCTTCCACTTTCCTCCATCAGGGAGGGTTTCCGTCACCACTGCCGATTGAGGACGCACCGACCAGCACAAGGTCTAAATCGTCTATCAGTTTTTGCAGGACGGGGTTCTTCTCTATCATCCGCTGGAGGATTTTCTCAGCCTCGACCAAATGGTTGGCGGTATTCATGAGCTTGCCCTCCCGTATCTGAAAGATGATCCAATCGGCTATGTCGATATGGGCATCTTTCTGTTTTGGGGTGGCGTTCTTCTCTATGATGTCAGATACCATCGCCTTGCAGAAAGTCATGCTTTCGACCCGCTGCTTCCACTCGGCATATCCGTCCGCATCGGGGAAAAGGAGTACGGTTCTTCCTGTCAGCGCACGGAGCTTTTCCTCCCGCATCTGGCTCTTGCCGCCTGTTGCCAGCCATACATGATTGGGGAAGATGGCAGAGCCGATGACGGCACTCTTTTCCGATTCCACCAATACCGCCACCTTGTCGGGATGGAGCTTCAACAGGTGTTCCCCGAAAAGGCATTGGGAGAGTTGCCAATCCTCCGACAACACACGCTGCTTTTTCAATATGCTGTGTATCCAGTTCACTTCCGATGTCTGCCCATCCTTGATGCGGTGTCCGTCTTCGGGATTGTACTGCATCACCTTTCCCGTGCGTATCTTGTCCGCCCGGTCTATCTGCCAAAAGATAACAGAGCCGTCACGGGTAGCCCCCAAACGGTATTCCTCCAGCAACCGCTCCAATACCTCTTTCGCCCTGTTGCCATAATAGGAAGTAAGAAGCGTGGAGAGGAAGCGAAAGAAATTACTGCTCACGCTTTGGGATTTCTCCACATAGTGCTGCGGTATGTAGCCGATAGCTTTTGGCTGCGGAGACTGCTGATACTTCTGAACCACTCTTTGCCTGTCAAAAGAGAAATGGTTGGCGGTGCGACATTCGGGATGGTCTTGGAAATACTCTTTCGGGGTGTAGTGATACCCACAGCTGCTTTCGTGGTTGCACCTGCCGACCGATGGATGCAAAGGCACATTGTTCCCGTCCACGTAATAGACGAAAGAACGTCTGTCCCCGCAGTTGGGACAGGTGTGCCGTGTTGCCATCCCCTTGTACTTCTGTAATGAATAACTGCCCATGATTACCTTGTTTTTGACGGTTGATTCCCGGCTGTCCCATCCTGTCCCACTGTCCCACGCTCTAAGGGTTGGGACAGTGGGACACTTGGGACACCTTCGTTCTTGTTCTCCTTGCTGCGCTGGATTATCCGGCTGACGGTGGATTTCCCACAGTTCACCTGTGAGGCAATCTCCCTGACGGACTTGCCCGACTGGGAGAGTTGCAGGATTTGGCTGTCACGTTGGCTTGATTCGTTGTCGCCCAACTTCTTCAGATGTTCCTTTTCCGTTGAGTAGCCCCTCTGCACGAACTGCAAGAAGGCATCCACTTTCTCAATCTCGTAGATGATGACATTGTCGGCATCGTAGGAGTATGTGCCATAGCGTACCTTCAACTGCTTCACATAGCGGAGTCCGCTGTCCTGCGCACTCTTGCCGATGGCAAACACGCTGTCAAAGAAGTTGTAGAGCCGCTTGCTTCCGGCAAGGTCGTTGGAGGTGATGGGACAGTCCAACGAGCGTTTGGGGGTATGCGCCAGGACAAGGATGGATAGTTCGTATCTCTTTTTGAGATTGTTCAGTTGAATCATCAGCCGTCCTGCGGCATCGCCCTTCTCCATCGCACAACACAGATAGGTAAGGTTGTCAATGATGAAAATCTTGCAGTCGGTCTGCACTGCCATCTGTTCTATACCGCCAATGATTGCTTCCTCGAAGTTGGCATCCAAAAGCAGGTTGCAGTCAATAGACACCCGATAGAGTTTGTCGGGAAAGGTGTAGAGTTCTCCGTGCTCGTTGGTGTAGCGTAGCTGGAACTGCTTTTCGGACAGCTCGAAGTCAAGGTACAGCACATTGTCGGTTCGGGCGATGCGGTCAGCTATCTGCACGGCAAAGATGGACTTGCCCACGTTGGAGTCGGCAAACAGGCAGGAAAGCTCACCCTCGTACCAAAAGCTGTCCCACAGCGCACGGGGTGTAGGCAACAGCGATGCTTCAAGTATGGTCTGGTTTGCCGTCTTGATGTTCATCATGCCTACACTGCCGGGCATGCCGTTCTGCGCTTGGGATGCTTTTGTGAGGTCGCCACGTATTAGGTTGATATAGTTCTTATCCTCTTCCATATCATTCACCAATTACGTGGGTTGGGCTTGCGACGGTGGGAAGAGGACAAGGACCTGTTCAGTTCCTCATCGGACAACGGCACGGGATTCTTCCGAACGGTTTCCAGCCACTTGTCCAGTTCGTCACGGTAAAGGCAATAGCGTTTGCCGGGCTTGGTGGCAGGGATTGTTCCTTCCGACAGCTTCATGTAGAGCGTGCCTTTGGGAATGCCTAAATACTCCGCCGCCTCGTCCACCGACATGGGTACGTGGGTGTCTACCGTCTTGGCATGGTTCACACTGCGCTGCTCGGTGAGCAGGCTTTTCAGGCTCATCACTTCGTCTCGAAGCTGAGCGATAACCTCGGGGAGGTCGTTGAAGGTAAGGATTGTTTTTTCCATTCGCGTACTCGTCTCTTTTGTAAGACTTGGCGCAAAGGACGGCAATGATATATCCGTGAGTTTCTCCACGATACATCATTGCAAAATAATTCCCGAATAATTAAGCCCAGCCATAAATGACGGGCAAAATTACTCGGGAAGCAATGTAAAACAGGCGGTTATGAATTACCGGATGTTTGTCGTTGGTGTCGTGATTATCCTAATTCCGCACGTAATCCTCGGGATAGTGGAAATCAAGTTTGCCATTTTCGGGTTCGTCAATGGGAATTTCCGTCTTTAACGGCTCAACCTTGAAGTTCTTGATGGTTGATGTGTCTGTATCGGCAAACGCTTTCGGGAAAAGGGCTTTGATGAAACCGGCACGGTTGTCCCCGTTGTAGTATTTCTTATACATGAAACGCTCGGAGATATTCCACACGAAATGCCGGAGCGGAATGTTGTTGATGTCTTTAGTAAGTGGGTTCGGTATGGGCTTGGGAGTATATGTATGAAGATTCATCCACTTATCCACCTCAGCACAGATATGGTTTACGGTTTCTTGGTCGGCAATGCGGGGCAGGTAGAAGTGACAATACTCCATGACCATGCGGATGCGTTCTTCCTTTTCCCGTTGTTCTCTGTTTGCATAATCGGCACGGTTCTTCGCATGTAGATCCGGGGCGATGGTAAGCTCTATCGGATGTGCTTGGATAGGTGGCTCTTCCTTTATCAGGGCTGGTTCGGGTACAGGCTCAGGAACTGATGTAGATGCAGGTACAGATGTAGTTTCTTCAAGCGTATTTTGTGGCAGTTCTTCCTGTACCTCTATGGCTTCGGCAACCGTTTCTTTCTTGCCAAACTTGATTTTGTAGATTTCGTATGTATCAAAGATGAGTGTCTGAAAGGAGAGATAGAGCAGCCATCCCAACAGATTGCAGCATACGAACACTATCCATCTGACAAAGTTGTCTTGGTTGAAATTGTCCGCAATGACCAGCGTGGCGAAAGAAGATATTAGGACGATGGCGAAGCCGACAAAGCCCAAGATAATGTATTTGTCCTTGACTGATGATTCCATATTTCGTTGAGAGATTGATTGTTCCTATTTTTTGTTTTGTGCAAAGTTAATGCTATTTTTCCCAATTACTGCCCGTTATTTGCGGTTAG
>ERZ860445.1258-NODE-1258-length-14866-cov-16.190467_pt1 | contig 14866 bp, 20 predicted proteins | sample MGYA00509977_ERZ860445 | MGnify/ENA primary metagenome ERZ860445 (study PRJEB30046, sample SAMN00715233) | human gut metagenome | study: EMG produced TPA metagenomics assembly of the A metagenome-wide association study of gut microbiota in type 2... | reverse complement strand
AGTAGGCATACCATTTCAAAAAACGTCGACTAGCTCGTACCCCATTTGGGGTACGAGCCTGTACTGTTCATTGGTACAGTTACATTATAATGTTCACAAATTGTTTACAATTTATTAAAAGATTATATACCATTTTTTTCTCTAAACTGATATAATGCATATAGAAACAAAGAAATGAGGAAGGATTAAATGAAAGTAAAAGATTTATTTAATGTTTTATTGTTATTAACCTTAAATAATTTAAAGGAGGAAACGTTATGACCGTTGAGAATTTTTTAAAGTTATTATTTTTTGGAGAGGAAGTGAGAATTATGGATTATGATAATATGGTTGTGTATCGTGGTTGCGCATTCACAATACCCAGCGAATTTTATCAACGTGAAATAAGAAGCGTATTCTCATGTGCCCTTTTTGGAAACCATAAGTGTTGCACATGTATTATAATTAAATAATATATTCAACGATAAAGAGAAAACAAGCGGTTGGTAGGGTGGGATAAGTTTTATTAAGGAGGTTAAATGTGTTAGGTTATTTAAAAGATGTTAAAACGCTAATTCTTTCATCGCCCGAGTTTATTGATTGTGAGGTTGATATGTATATTGAACCTTCAATATCCTCAATAGTATTTTTTATAGACGCCGACGGATATAAACACATATTCAAAGCACCGATTGGGTTATTTGAGTCTAAACTCACAGCTAATGCATTAGCAGAAATCATCATAGATGAAGTGAAAGAATGGAAGGATAAGTTAAATGAAGTTTGAACAATTGCTTACAGTGATTGACAGTAACGCATATTTAAACACGGTATCTGAAAAAGTTACCAGACTTTATATGAAGGCAAAGTTATTTTATAACATCTGCTTTGCTTGAAAGAAAAGTTAAATTAGTAAATATTATTAGAAACGAATTTTTTATTATAGTGGAGGATTAATAAAATGAACATATGTGACGTATTAATTATAGTAACATTTATTATGGTAACAATAATTGCAATTAGTCAATATATTAACACTAATGTACCAAAGATGTGTAATGTGTTGGTATTAATGAACATATTACCTTGTTATGAAATAACGGTATTTAAAGACGGAAAGCGCCTAAACAAAAGTGAATTGATACAGCATATCAATAGTCCTGTTAAAGCCCATGTATTAAAAAACGGTATACTTTACATTGAAATTTATTAGTTTTTTGAAAAAAAAAATACTTGACATTTCACGTACTATAGTGTATTATATACTTGTAAGGAAGTTATATAGCAACTCACTAATAAGGATATTAAAGGAGGAACAAAATTATGTCAAAAGTATATGTTATTGGCTCAATGTTTGAGGCGCAGGAAATAAACAAAGTATGCGAGGCTTTACATAACCTCAAGCATCAAGTAAGACGTATCAAACCAATTAAAGGAACGTATCAAGATGCCGTGCGTGATTGTTACAAGAATATTGAATGGTGTGACACACTTGTAGCTATTGCAAAATCAGACGGTAGTATAAGTGACCGTATGATCCATGACATTTGTTTTGCGGAGTATTCGGATAAGACAATTTATATCATACGATGCAATGAGTAAGAAACAAGAACGGCAGATATACAAGCAGTAATAGTTATCGGCTAGCAGTAATCAAGCTGACGAGTGGTGCAACTCCACTCACTAGCCTTTGCACCAATGGTGCATGTTACAACAAGTTATAACAAGATACAAAACAAAACTCATTACAAGAACAAGGAGGAAGCAAAAATGAGAAAACCAAGTGTAGCAAGAACAATCACCACACTAAATGTCACAGTATTAGGTATGGACATTGCATCGTGCGGCCCTATGTCTAAGACTTATCCAGTCTACGAGAGCGAAGTACCACGTGATGAAGCAAAACTGTTTAATTACATTCGTAAAATGTATGAAACAGAGACTTTTAAAATTTCAGCAATCTTAGACAAGACACGAGTTACTAAGACATACACCATGCCGCTTAGTAAGTTTATCGAGGAAGCAGAGGTAGTAGCCATAGTAGACGAAGCAGACACAGCAGCCACAGTAGACGAAGCAGCCACAGTAGACGAAGCAGCCACAGTAGACGAAGCACAGTAAATAGGGGGGGATACTAAGATGTTATCAAAGAAAGAATTATTTAATGCAAAGGCAGCAGGACAGAAAATCGAGAAGGGATTGCAGATTGATGTTGTTAATGTCGGTTCATATGCCGACACTGACAAAGACGGCAACCCAGTGGAAGTATCAGTTCTTGTGGATAAAAACGATTCAGTTTTTACAAGCATTTCTAAGACTGTTAATGAAACATTAGATATGCTTGAAGATATCATATCGGATGATGGACACGCTGTAGTTGAGGTATGCGAGAATACTTCCAACAGTGGCAGGAAATTTTATCAGTTAATGATAGTATAGTCGTTTATTAAACTATTACTTAAAGAGGGGGGGAGGTAAAAACCTCCCCCTTAATTACTCTTTATGATTACAGGAGGGATAAAACTATGGGTAAGATAACTAAGAAGTCTCAGTTATTGAAAGATTATAACAAAGAGCGGAACAGGATTAAACGTTTTATTAGAAATGCTGAGAAAAGAGGATACGTATTTGAGCCTAATCTTATCCCACCAAAACCCAAAACTATCACAGCAGGGTCAATACGGAGACTGTCAAAGATTAGACCAGCACAGCTTTATAACAAAGCTTATGCTATCAGTGCAGTAACAGGACAGCCAATAACAGTTGAGCAGAGGAAAAGAGAAATCAGACAAGAGGCATCTAGGAAAGCATGGGAGACTAGGCGGAGGGAAAAAGACAAAGAAGACTATGAGAGGATGAATTCAGATAGAGAATGGCAACAGATGTTTCATGTTTCAAGGATAGTATGGGATAAAGTGCAATCCATGATAGCCAATGTGGGTGTGCAACAATCACAATCAGCAGACCTATTAAACAATTTGTTAAATTCAGAAATTGAGAAGTACGGAGTAGACGCAGTTTTATATTCAATATCGCAGGCAAGTGACGATTTTTTATCAACGTGTGAAGTTATTATTAAGTATCACCCATCTAGTGCAGTGTCAAGAACGGCTGTACAGCATTTATATACATTAATAAGTGGTAATTTACCGAACGATGCAGAACAAGCAGAAATTGACAATGCATTAGCTAACGACGAGTTTTGGGATGAGATATGAGAAAGCAAATAAAATATATGGTGGGAGATTTTGAAACCACAGTATATGACGGACAGACATTCACGGAGGTGTGGGCGTCAGCAGTTGTAGAGCTAGGCACAGAGGATGTTAAAATACATCATTCAATTAGAGAAACATATAATTATCTCTACAACTTAAAGCAGAATATATGTATATATTATCATAACTTGAAATTTGACGGGTCGTTTTGGCTTTCATTCCTATTAACAGATTTGAAATATGAGCAAAAACTCTATGTAAATCCCAATAACGATCGTGACGTACATTTTTTAAAGGAGAAAGATTTAACCCCAAAATCGTTTGTCTATTCGATTTCGGACACAGGGCAGTGGTATAGCATCCTTATCAAAACACCATATGCACTTATCGAGATTAGAGACAGCTTAAAGTTGTTACCATTTTCAGTTAAAGAAATAGGCAAAAGTTTTGATACAAAGCATAGAAAACTGGAAATGGAGTATACAGGGTTAAGATATGCAGGCTGTCCAATTACAGAGGATGAAAAACGCTATATTGGCAATGACGTTCTAGTGGTTAAAGAAGCACTTGAAATAATGCAATCAGCTGGGCACTTAAAACTCACTATTGGTTCGTGTTGTCTTTCTGAATTTAAACACACAATAGACAAGCAAGACTATCAGGCTTTTTTCCCCGATTTAACACAATATAAATTAAACCCCAATGAATATAAATATACAAACGCTGACGAGTATATCAGACATTCATACAGAGGTGGATGGTGTTATCTAAAGAAGGGATGCGAAAATAGAATTTACACACAGGGTATAACGGCAGATGTTAATAGCTTGTACCCATCCATGATGCACTCAGAAAGTGGTAATTATTACCCCATCGGTCAGCCAGTTTTTTTCAAAGGTAAAATACCGTCAAAATGTCTTACAAACCAATACTACTATTTTGTTCGTATCCGTACACGTTTTTATTTAAAACCGAACAAATTACCATTCATTCAGCTTAAGGGAAGTTTTTTCTATAAGGCTACCGAAATGTTAGAGACATCGGATATAGTAGATAAAGATACGGGAGAAGCATGTACATGGTACAAAGATTTTGAGGGTAATATTAAAAAAGCTACTGTTGAAATGGTGCTTACGCAAACTGATTTTGAATTGTTGCAAGAGCATTACAATCTTGTAGATTTTGAATTATTGGATGGATGTTATTTTAGAACTATAACAGGGATTTTTGACGAATATATTGACAAATATAAGAAAATTAAACAGAATAGTGCAGGGGCAAGACGCACACTGGCAAAACTCTTTTTAAATAACTTATATGGTAAACTCAGTAGTTCGGATATATCATCTTTTAAAGTAGCAACGGTGAAAGATGATGGCTCATTAGGATTTATAACCTTTGAAGAACACGAAAAGAAAGTTATGTATATTCCAATAGGATCAGCCATAACAAGTTATGCTAGAAATTTTACTATTCGAAGCGCTCAGCAAAACTATAAATATTTTGTATATGCTGACACAGACAGCATCCATTGCTGTACTACAAAGAAAAATATTAAAGGCATTAAAATACACCCTTCTAATTTCTGTTGTTGGAAGTTAGAGAGCTATTGGGATAAAGCTATTTTTGCCCGACAGAAAACATATATTGAACATGTCACACACGAAGATGAAAAACCGATTGAGACCCCATACTATAATGTAAAATGTGCAGGTATGCCGGATAGGTGTAAGAACTTGTTTCTTAAATCAATGGAAGGGGTGACAGATGAAGAATTAGAGAAATATCCTACAATTCAGCAAGAATTTTTGAAAACAAAGAGAACGCTTGCTGATTTTAGAATAGGATTGAAAGTATACGGAAAACTGCGTCCAGTGAGAATAAGGGGAGGTGTAGTATTACAAGAGACAACATATAAAATGAGGTAAAATGTTTCAGGTGAAACATAGCAAAAGGACAGAATTAAATTCTGTCCTTTTTAATATATCTATAACGTTAATTCTTAATGCATGGGTAGGCATACACCCAACAACACAGGCATGTCTTATATTTCAAAGAGCCTTTCATGCCTATGTTACAAAAATAACTAACGCAGATACCATTAATAATAAGCTAAGGCTTTAAGTATACACTCTTTACAATCAAGTGAATAAAACCTAAAACAACCTCTGTCAAAAAAGTATCGCATATAATCAATTAGCCAACCATTATTTTTGAGCATCACATAATTGATATTGTGGTCATCTGTAGTCACAGAAATTCTTTGCTTAAAATTGGGGTCAACTTTTTTGTCACAGTAAACTATACTTTGTTCTTCAAACATTTTAACTGCATACTCTTCACCCTTATATTTAAGTGTACAGAGATAGCGACTCTGACCCTTCAGTTTTGTAATGAAAGCATTATTATCATTAAGATAAACATTCTGAGAAGCATATGCCACATAGTTAGATTTTTTAAAAGCCCTGTTGAATAGTGAGCTTTCCTGTAATTTAGACGCACTCTCATTATAGCCTTGTTCAAGCACAAAACCGTCTCCGCGTAAAAATTTAACGCCAGAGGTCAGTCTGTCAGTAATGTCCAGTGCTGCATAATAAGGATTTAGCAATGTGACGGCGTTTGAAATCATTATTACAGGCACATATCTAACTTGACTATTATTACCACGCGCTATTGAGGTGTGTATGCTTATAAATTTACTAACTTCATCTGCGCAGTAATGATTAGTTTCGGACTGGAATTCATCTAAAAGAATTCTTGATACATCACTCAGATAGTGAGAATATTTTTTCACTTTATCAGCACAATTGAGAGCCACAGCGTAACCACAGGATTTGCCCTCGTCCTCTTCATCATAGGCACTACATAGAAATAGCTCATACATTTTACTATTACCAATTTGATTAGCTTTCATGGTGTATGCTGAGAAAAAAAGATTGTGTATATCCTTAAAAAATTTGTCCGCTGAGTCCTTTAACTCGTCTTGAAATCTGTATAGTAGGCAAAATTTCTCGCCGTACTTTAAAAATCTATTCACTAGATACCTATTAAAATATGTTGTTTTTCCTGCACTTCTATTTGATGTTGATATATAAATTTCTGGAACATTTCCGTTAATGTCCTTCATGCTTAATAGCTTAGTGCCGTCATAATATTTTATATCGTTCATTTATCCACCTTCTCTGTTTAATTATAACAAATTATCAACAATCTGTCAAATTAATGTTGATAATTTGTTGATAATGTGCTATAATAAGAAAAACGAAAGGAGGTCAACACTATGATTAACGATTTATCAACATTGATTTCGACATTAGGGTTTCCCATAGGGATGTGTTTAATTATGTGCTATTATATTAACAAAATTAACGATGCCCATAAAGAAGAGACTGACAAGTTTGCGGATGCGCTCAACAATAATACAGTCGTGCTTCAAAAACTTTGCGATAAGCTCGACAGTGAGGTGGATGTAAATGACAAGTAATGATATTGTAAGAGTTGCAAGAGGGTACTTAGGACAGCCATATGTATGGGGTGGAGAGTCCGAAGCTGAAGGAGGATATGACTGCAGCGGATTTGTATATTCTGTACTGAGTAAGTGCGGCATGAAAGTACCACGAACTACAGCACAAGGTTACTCATCGTTAGGTAAAAAAGTATCCAATATTCAAAGCGCTGATTTACTTTATTTTGGTAAATCGGTCAAGAGAATTACTCACATAGCTATCGCTATTAACAGTACACAAATGATTGAGTCGCAGGGAAATAGTAAAAACACAAAAACAAACAAGGGCAAGGGTGTATCAATTACTAATATTTCCCACCGAAGCGATTTAGTACTTGTTAAAAGAATTGTTGATTTTAAAAAGGAGAAATTAACGACTATGTGTTTACTGAAAAAAGGCGCTAAAAATAATGATGTCACAGTGTTTGAAATATTGATGGCAAAGCTTGGCTATTATACAGGCTCAATTGATACCACATATGGCAAAGGGTGCGTGTCTGCCTGTATTAATTATCAAAAAGACCACAACCTTATACAAGACGGTGAATGTGGTAATAACACATGGAAGGCGCTTCTCGCTGAGGTGATTTAATGGGGTGGGTAGTTATTGAGGGTACTAGAAAGTATCTGTCTCAAACTCAGATGGAAAACAACGCGCAGGAGTTTAACCGTTACTTTACGGGAAAGTACACACTTGAAAGTATCTGTGGTATGCTTGGCAATATTCAAAGAGAGAGTACCCTTAATCCTGCTCTTAAAGAAAGATTAAGTGCATCCAGTGGATGGGGCTTAATCCAGTGGACTCCATCCTCTAATCTAACTGATTACGCAAATACACAGGGCAGGGATTGGAAAGATGGAGACCTCCAATGCCACTTAATTAATGCTGAGGTACTTGAGGGGTACGGTGGTCAATGGATACCCACTAAGAGTTACCCATACAGCGGTTTAGAATTTTCTCGACTAACAGATGTTGAGGAAGCAGTCAAAGCATATTGCTTTGAAAGAGAGCGTGCAGGGGTTGTGGCATTAGACGAAAGAATTCAAAACGGGAGGAACTGGTATGAATACTTAAGCGGTTCACCTGTACCACCTACACCACCCACACCCTCAACGAGAAAGCACTTACCCATTTATATGATGTTACGCAGGCGATTTTAGAAAGGAGAATTAAAAATGGCTAAATTGTCAAAGGACGAATTGATTGAAAAAGTAAAAAAATATGTCGGCGACAAAACAGACGACGAAACTATCGAGATTATCGAGGATATAACCGACTCTATCGATACATCTGATGCCGATGAATGGAAGAAGAAATACGAGGAAAACGACAAAATGTGGAGAGATAAATATGTCTCACGTTTTTTCGATAAGAAGGAAGAAGACCTCGAAACCCCAACCGAACACGAAGAAGAAGAAAAAGAGTATAATTCCTATGAGGATTTATTCAAGAAGGAGGAAGATTAATGGCTAGAATAATCAGTAAAACTAAACTCGATGCCCGTTCTATTGACATTCTCAATGTTATTAGAAATAACGCATCCTATGCATATCAGAAAGATGTACCAAAAATCGATAAAGAACAGGATATCCCAAAAGTTGGTGAAATACTTTTCGGCAATCCAACCCATGCTAACGAATTTATTAACGCATTAGTTAATAGAATTGCTCTCGTCCGTGTTCAGAGTGCTACTTTCAATAACCCATATAAGCATCTTAAAAAGGGTTACCTTGAATTCGGCGAGTCTGTAGAGGATATCTTTGTCGGAATAATCAAGGCTGTAAAATATGACCCGGAAAAAGGTTCAAGTCGAGAGTTTAAACGTACGCTTCCAAATGTGCAGTCCGTTTTCCATTTAACCAACTGGCGCGTGATGTATCCAATCACTATTGAAAAACAGGCTTTGAAGCGCGCGTTTACATCTGCTGACGGAGTTACTAATCTTATTTCTTCAATTATTGACCAGGTGTATCAGTCTGCAGAGTATGATGAGTACTTACTTTTTAAGTATCTTCTCATAAAAGCAGCTTCGCATGGCAAATTATACTCGCAGCCTGTTAATACTACTGATATGAATAGTGTTGCCGTAAATTTTAGAGGGAAATCAAACTTATTGCCTATTGATATGACAGGTAGATTTAATGAGTTGCATGTTCAGAATAATACCCCAACTGAAAGACAGTGTATTTTTATGGATGCTGATTTCAATGCAAAATTTGATGTTGAAGTACTTGCTAGTGCATTTAACATGAGCAAAGCAGAATTTATAGGAAAGCTTCATCTTATTGACGATTTTAGTTCCTTTGATAACGAGAGATTTGATGCCATTAGGGAAGAATCAACAGAACTTGAAGAGGTAACAACGGCTGAGCTTAATTTAATGAAGAATGTAAAAGCCATTTTAGTTGATGAAGCCTGGTTTCAAGTATATGATAACTTGTTTGAATTTGCGGAAACTCAAGTTGGTAGTGGGCTGTATTGGAATTACTGGCTTCATGTATGGAAAACCATTTCGTACTCGCCATTCGCAAACGCTATAGTTTTTGTTGATACTGACGCGTCAATTGACAAACCAGAAACAATCACTGTAGAGGTTACAGGAAAAGACATCTCTGAGGTTGGTACTATATTTACTCTCAATGTGCAGGACGACACAGCGACACTTGCACCGAACACGCTTAATTTTGTACAGACTGCAGCCCTCACCAAAGTAGGGATTGCTGTTCAGAAATATGGTGCTATTGTTATTCCTTCAACACAGTCCAAAACAGAAATTACTATTGTGGCAGACTTAGACGGAACAACCTACACAGGCGCTACCACAATCACTAGTGATAGTGTCGTTGGCGATCTAGTTGTGTTAAATAAAGGATGATGATGTATGTACATAGTACCAGATAGTGAGGTGTACATGCTGAGTGGAGTACCACTATCCACTCAGCAAAAACACACAATTTATTTTTCAGATATTAAAGCTCAAACTGATTATTTTTTGAGTAAATCAAAAAAGCATTTTACCAATGTAAGTTACAACCGTGTAAATAAGGGTAAATGTCGTATGCAGGCTACAGCGGATAGCTTGTACGATTGTAATTACATGATGTTTCAAAACAGTGCTTTTAGTACACGTTGGTTTTATGCCTTTGTAACTGGAATTGAATATATTAATAACGTGACTGCTGAGATAAGCTTTCAAATTGATGTTTTGCAAACTTACTGGTTCAACATTGAGATAAAAGAATGCTTTGTTGAGAGAGAGCACAGTCTTACCGATAGAATAGGTGAGAATATTTTGCCGGAAAACGTTGAATGTGGCGAGTATGTTTATAATGGTGATGCCCAATTAATTGGGCTAGGCTCATTAAGTACTTGTACTATGGTGCTACTTGCAACAACTGGTGGTTATATGTACGATGGTGTTTACAGTGGCTATCAAATCAAAGCCTTTTCGAACACCGAAGCAGGTAGCACCAATCTCACTAATTTTTTAAATCAGTACTTAACTACTCCCGAAAATATATTAGCTCTTTACACATGTCCAACAGATATACTACCTGTTAATGTCACGGACGAAGGAGTTAATATCACATTTACAGGGAACACCAAGCCGATAAATGTTACTGGTGTACCAATTAGTAATACTGCCACAATAAATGGCTACACACCACGAAACAAGAAACTATACACTTATCCATACAATTTTAATGAAGTAAGAAATAATTGCGGACAAACATTAATCCAACGCTATGAATTCTCAGAAAATCTTACACCATATTATAACGTCGTTGGTAACATGACAATGCCTGTACAGGAAGTATTGCGCCTTGATAGATACAAGGCTACAGAAACAAGCGGAACAGGGAGAATGGATATGACAGAAACCATCACTCTTGACAGCTTCCCTTTATGTTCGTGGAATGTAGACGCATTTAATGCGTGGGTTGCTCAAAATGCTGTACCGATTACAATTAACGCTATTCCGGCAGCCGTTCAAACTGCTACAGGAATGATTACTGGACAGTCAAGTAATTCAGCACTGGGTAGTGTGCAAAATATATTAACAAGTGCTTACACTGCTAGTATTTCTGCTAATGATGTAAAAGGCAATTACGCTACTAATAATGCACTCTTTGGTAAAGGTCAAGTGTGTTTTGAGGCTCAGCGAAAATCAATTACCGCTGAGTATGCACAAACAATTGATAGTTACTTTGACGCGTTCGGCTACGCTTGTCATAAAACAAAAGTGCCTAATGTGTCTAGCCGTCCTCATTGGAATTACGTTAAAACTGTTGATTGCACAATAGTCGGTCACGCGCCTAGCGACGATATAGCTTTAATAGAAAGTTATTTTAATTCCGGTATTACTTTTTGGAAACATCCTAGTGAAGTTGGCAACTACTCACTTGATAATTCTGTTTAGAAGGGAGGCGTAAGAATGAGTAAAGCTAGAAAAGCTAGAAGAGAGAAACAACGTACAGCATTTGACGATAGTGTTTGTTATCAGCTATACACGTTTGATCAATACTTAGATTTATTTACAGAAATCGCAATTAGTTCGTTTGAATGGGTTGGACTTCCTAGCACTGTTGATGCTCGCTTTATTGAAGTTGGTTTGTACGAAGATAAAGCTATGTTATATTTTAATGATGAAGTAATGGGCAATCTATGCTTGAGAGGTATACTTGGCGGTCAACTTGATGTTTACAACATACCTCTGGATAGAAGGGCTTACGCTTCTAACGGCTATCAGCGTGTGTGCGGAAGAAATGACAGTGTTATCATATGGGACAATATGACCCATTGGTGTTGTAAAGATAAGATGTTGATTTATGCTAAAAGACTTGCTGAACTTGATGCAACCATTGATATTAATTGTAATGCGCAAAGAACACCGATTTTAATTAAAGGTAGTGAACAACAACAACTATCTTTAAAAAATGCTTATAAAGAGTTTGTCGGAAATGAACCGGTTATTTTTGCAAGTAACGATTTCATGGAGGGCGACGGAAGCTCTTTTGGCGTATTCACAACGGGTGCGCCGTATGTGGCAGATAAACTGTATGAATTAAAGGTTAATCTTTGGAATGAAGCTCTAACTTATTTGGGTGTAACAAATATTAGTATTCAGAAAAAAGAGAGAATGATTAAGGATGAAGTACAGAGATTACAAGGCGGTGTAATGGCTAACAGATATTCACGAGAATTCGCAAGACAACAGGCGTGTGAGCAGATAAACAGGATGTTCGGTACACAGATAAGCTGTCACTTCCGTGATGTATTCGAACAAAAGAACGATGGAGAGGAGGATAACGAGGGTGAGTAAATACACAACACAAGTTAGATTTATTTGTGAAACAAGCGCAAATTTAACAGATTCAACAGGGTTCAATAATATCGAAGATGTACTTAACAAATCTTGGAACAAGATTTTTAGCGACTTCCCTATTTTTGACGAACATTATAGACCGGAACTTTGTAAGAAGATTTTAAGGCATTACTACACTAGAGAGATTTGTTGTGAGACTGTAGGAAGATGGAAGTTGTTTCTTAGTGACAAGATGAAAAATATAATGCCGTATTACAATCAACTATATCAGAGCGAATTGCTAACTATTGAACCGTTAGTTAGTGTGAACAGGAGTGTATCGCATGAGGGTAGTGGAAGTGAGACAAAAACCACTAACAGGAATGGAACTAACAGTAGTAATTCAAGAACTGACGGTACTACTAACACATGGAGTTATTACAGCGATACACCACAGGGTGATATTAAAGGACTTGAAAGCAACGACTATTTAACAAACGCTACACATAATAGTGGTACGGATGGTACTAGTAGCACTCTAAACGGTGAAACTAGCGATACTGAGACAGGAACAGGAAATAGAAGCGACAGTTATGTTGATAAAATTTTAGGTTACGAGGGTAACCAATCAGAAATGTTACTAAAGTTTAGGGAAACGTTTCTAAATATTGATATGATGATTATTAATGAGCTTAAAGATTTATTCTTTACAATTTACTAGGAAAGGGTGCATAATATGGACAACTGTGACAGAGATTTTTTTAAGTTTTGGTGCTACAAGGTTTTACCTCTTGTATATGATGACAGCTTAAGCTATTATGAAATTCTGTGCAAAATGGTAACTTATATTAACAATTTGATTGAGACTGACAAAGTACAGAACGATGAAATTAATAAGCTAAAACAGGAAGTGCAAGAGGTGCAAAATTGGATTAACAATTTTGATACAAGTTTTGCTGAAAGCATTATTGCTCAGTATTTGGCAACAATGATTTTTGTTACCATTAGTGACGAGGGGTATATCATTTATACAATTCCAAGAAATTGGGAGAGTATTACTTTCAATACTACAGGATTAGATATTAGTAATAATATTGGTGTAGGTAACTATGACTATGGCCATTTAGTATTAAGCTATTAAGAAAGAGAGGAAATAATATGGATGGATTAATTAACAGACAATACGTTGGTGCTAGATATGTACCAAAACTTATGGGTGAATGGAATAAAAGTTTACAGTATGAAGCGTTGAGTATAGTAACGTATATGGGTAATAGCTTTACAAGCAAAGTGCCAGTGCCTGCAAACGTTGATATTACTAATGAAGTCTATTGGGTTAATACTGGCAATTATAATGCTCAAGTTGATGGATATAGACAAGATGTTAATAATTTATCAAATAAAGTTGACGCTCTGCCTTATGTAACTCCTACAATGTTTGGCGCTAACGGCACTGGTTTAACTGATGATACTGCCGCTATTTTAACCGCTATAGCATATGCAAATACAAATAGAAAAATATTAGTGTTTGATAAAATATTTTTAATAAATAAAGAGCTTACAATAAACAGTGGAGCTAATATTGTTATCGAGGGTACTATTAGCAACTTAAATACATTAATATCTAGTACATCTAATGCAAATATTATAATAGGCGAAAATGGCAGCATAAATATCGTTGGCACAGCTAACGTCACATTTAGAAATATAGGTTTTAGAGGTAGTGGGAAGGGTGTTGGAGATAGTGGTATAAATATAAAAAGTTTTCGCAATACTTTTGATAACTGTACTTTTGACAAATTTAATACAGCTATTTCCGTTGGCAAAGCATTAAATTGGAACGGCGAAAATCGTATCACTAATTGCCTATTTCAAGAATGCACTAACTGTGTAATAGATAATGAGGGTGCAGACTCTTATTTTACTAATAATATTATACACTCACTATGTGACAATTCATTAAAAGGTGTCTTTAGTGGATACGTGATATCGGGAAATCATGATTATTCACTAAACGGTATGACACTGGGTGGATATTGTGAGACAATTACAAGTAACTATTTTGACGGCTATAAAAAACTTACAATTACAGGTAATACAGCCCCTGTTATAGTAGGTAATACCTTTTTAGGCACTAAAAAAGATAGTAGTGAGTGGTGTATAAAATTTACAAATAACATAGTAAATCACGGTAATATTAGTGGAAATATCGTGACTGATAGTTCAAATACAGCTGCTCGAATTAAAGGACTCGTATTTATTGATACTAAAGATGTCAACTATTTTAATCATGTTATTATTGACGGAAATGACGTAAGCCAGTGCGAAAAACTTATAACTGCTAGTGCATATTATAGAGCAAATCAGAAAAACATTCAGCCTATAAACACAACTTATAATAATTTGTCAGCAGTTACGCCCTCAATAAATAGTGTCACGATGAGCATTAATGGTTGTGTAGGGCACTATCACGCAAAAGCTAGTGCAGGCAGTTGGACATATGCAGACATATGTTCATTGTCTGGTACTTTTAATAATTGTTTTAATATTATTAAAACAAAAATAGGTAATAGCGAAGAAATAAAAATCACTACAGATCCCAAAATTTCAGTAGCAAACTATAGCGCATTAACTGAAATAGATATTTTAAGCATTATGGATTTACCTGTGACATTACCTTAAAATTTATTTAATGGTTCAGAGTTATATTACCTCTGAACCATTTTTTCAGTTATGAGCATCGTATTACCAAATTGTAAACAGCGGAAATCATACTTGAGTGTGCGCATAGAAAGTACAGGCTCGTACCTCAAATGGGGTACGAGCTAGTCGACGTTTTTTGAAATGGTATGCCTACT
>ERZ860445.1248-NODE-1248-length-14928-cov-4.409332_pt1 | contig 14928 bp, 10 predicted proteins | sample MGYA00509977_ERZ860445 | MGnify/ENA primary metagenome ERZ860445 (study PRJEB30046, sample SAMN00715233) | human gut metagenome | study: EMG produced TPA metagenomics assembly of the A metagenome-wide association study of gut microbiota in type 2... | reverse complement strand
GGACCCTCTGATTAACAGTCAGATGCTCTAACCGACTGAGCTAAGGAAGAATGTTTTTCTCAATTGCGATGCAAAAGTACTAGGTTTTTTTGAAATATGCAATATCTTTGCAAAAAAAATATTAGGAATGGACAAAATAATAGGATTGGGCAACGCCCTGGTAGACGTACTCGCAACCCTGAAGGATGATACTCTTTTGGATGAAATGGGTTTACCCAAAGGAAGCATGCAGCTCATCGATGACGCTAAGTTACAGCAGATTAACACAAAATTTTCACAGATGAAAACCCACTTGGCAACAGGCGGATCGGCAGGAAATGCCATCCTCGGACTGGCTTGTTTGGGTGCCGGAACAGGGTTTATCGGAAAAGTGGGAAATGATAATTATGGAGAATTTTTTCGTGAAAATCTGCAGAAAAATAAGATTGAAGACAAATTATTGACCTCGGACCGACTACCTTCCGGTGTGGCATCCACTTTTATTTCACCGGATGGAGAGCGCACTTTCGGAACCTATCTGGGAGCAGCGGCTTCTTTGAGAGCAGAGGAACTGACCTTGGATATGTTTAAAGGTTACGCGTACCTATTTATAGAAGGCTATCTCGTTCAGGACCATGAAATGATTCTTCATGCCATTGAACTGGCAAAAGAAGCAGGTTTGCAGATTTGTCTTGATATGGCTAGTTATAACATTGTGGCTAATGATCTGGAATTCTTCACCTTGCTAATAAACAAATATGTCGACATTGTTTTTGCAAACGAAGAGGAAGCAAAAGCCTTTACCGGTATGGAGCCGGAGGAAGCTTTGAGAGTGATTGCCAAGAAATGCAGTATTGCTATTGTAAAAGTCGGAGCAAGCGGTTCTTATATCCGCAAAGGAACAGAGGAAATAAAGGTTTCGGCCATTCCGGTTCAGAAAGTGGTGGATACTACCGGTGCTGGTGACTATTTCGCTTCCGGATTCTTATATGGATTGACCTGTGGATACTCGTTGGATAAATGTGCAAAAATAGGTTCTATTCTCTCGGGAAATGTTATTCAGGTAATCGGAACAACGATGCCACAGGAACGCTGGGATGAAATTAAGTTAAATATTAACAGGATTCTGGCAGAATAACAAAGGATTAAGCTACTTTTACGACTCATTTAGATTAAAAAGAGGTATGAAAAAATTGCTGAACAGGCGAATAGCTATTGTTGCAGTAGCGGTGATAGCCACAGTTGCTTTCTTTAGTTTCAAGAGCGGAGACGATCGTAATTTCCAGATTGCAAAGAATCTGGATATATTTAACGCGATTGTGAAAGAACTGGATATGTTCTATGTAGATACCATCGATCCGAATAAAACGATTCGGGAAGGGATCGATAATATGCTTTACACCTTGGATCCTTATACGGAATATTATCCGGAAGAAGATCAGAGTGAGTTGGAGCAGATGATTAAAGGATCATTTGGTGGTATAGGTTCTTACATTGCTTATAATACGAAACTAAAGCGTTCGATGATTTCTGAACCTTTCGAGGGAACACCTGCTGCAAAAGCCGGACTGAAAGCGGGAGATATCCTGATGGAGATTGACGGCCAAGACCTTGCCGGTAAGAATAATGCGGAAGTCAGCCAGATGTTGCGCGGACAGGCGGGGACCAGCTTTAAGTTGAAGATTGAACGTCCGAATGTGAAAGGCGGACGTACGCCGATGGAGTTCACAATTGTGCGTGAGTCTATTCAGAATCCGGCAATACCTTATACTGCCATATTGGATAATAATATAGGTTACATCAGCCTTAGCACTTTTTCCGGCAATCCTTCCAAAGAATTTAAAAAAGCACTGCTGGATTTGAAGAAACAGGGAGCTACTTCATTGGTGATAGACCTTCGTAGTAATGGCGGTGGATTGTTGGATGAAGCAGTAGAAATTGCGAATTATTTCTTGCCGCGTGGAAAAGTGATTGTGACAACCAAAGGAAAAATCAAACAGGCCAGTAACACTTATAAAACGTTGCGTGAACCGTTGGATTTGGATATTCCGATTGCAGTACTGGTAAATAGCGGAACGGCTTCTGCTTCTGAAATCTTATCAGGTTCTTTGCAGGATCTCGACCGTGCTGTGATCGTTGGTAACCGTACTTTTGGAAAAGGACTGGTACAGGTTCCCCGTTCTTTGCCTTATGGCGGAACGATGAAAGTGACTACCTCCAAATATTATATTCCGAGCGGCCGTTGTGTGCAGGCTATTGATTACAAGCATCGCAATGAAGACGGAAGTGTCGGCACTATTCCCGACAGTTTAACTAAGGTATTCTATACAGCTGCCGGACGTGAAGTCCGTGACGGAGGTGGTGTAATGCCGGATATTACGATCAAACAAGAGAAATTACCGAATATCCTTTTCTATTTGGTACGTGATAATCTGATCTTCGATTATGCAACGCAGTATTGTTTGAAACATCCCACTATCGTTGCTCCGGAGAAGTTTGAGGTGACAGATGCTGATTATAATGATTTTAAAGCATTGGTGAAGAAAGCCGACTTCAAGTATGACCAACAGAGTGAGAAAATTCTGAAAACGTTGAAAGAAGCTGCCGAGTTTGAAGGATATATGGATGACGCTTCAGAGGAATTCAAAGCGCTAGAGAAGAAGTTGAATCATAATCTCGACCGTGACTTGGATTATTTCTCTACCGACATAAAGAAAATGATTGCTACTGAAATTATCAAGCGTTACTATTATCAACGTGGTAATATCATCCAGCAGTTGAAGGATGATGACGGTTTGAAAGAAGCGATGAAAATACTGAATGATCCGGTGAAATACAAAGAAATGCTTAGTGCCCCGGCTGCTAAGAAATAAAGAACTATTTTTCAAATATTGATAATATAGAAAACGCGGCTTTGTCATCGACAGGCCGCGTTTTCTGTATCTAATTGTAAATAGTCATATAAGTGTCATCCTCGGATACAGGTATTTGTAACCTCGACTGACACATTTATTGGCGAATCAAAGGGAGAGTGAAATAGAATCTGCTTCCCTGCCCCTCCTGGGAGCGCAGCCAGATACGTCCTCCCATTTTTTCTACTAACATTCTGCAAAGAGTCAGCCCCAATCCGGTTCCCTGAACAAAATCGTTGACTTTTCCAAAGCGGCGGAAAATAGTGGCAACTCTTTCTGCCGGAATACCGATGCCACTATCTTTCACGTAGAACTCTACAAAATCCTCTTTTTCCCGATACCCGAAATGAATTTCTCCTTTGGGGGTAAACTTCGTGGCGTTACTAAGCAAGTTACTTATAATTTGTATAATACGATTCCAGTCACCGGAGGCATACATGTCCGCATCTACATCATCTAAAATAAGTTTGACTCCGTTTTGCGTTTTATGGCAAAATTGTTGCTCCAGTTGCAGACAGATATCTGTTAACTTGACCGGACGGATGTTGAATTTTAAAGAGTCGGCCTCCAGTGAGGCCAGATCCAGAATATCGTTGAATAGATTCAGTAACATTTCCGAATTTCGTTCGATGATTTCCGCATATTGATTCTTCTCTTCCGTAGATGTTGCGTAAGTGATTAGTTTGGAGAATCCGACAATCGCATTAAGCGGAGTGCGTATTTCATGGCTCATGTTTGCAAGAAAAGCAGATTTCAGCCGGTCCGACTCTTCTGCCTTGACTCTGGCGGCCTTCAGCTCTTTCTGTTGTTGCGCGTTCGTCTGTTCTGCCTCCCATTGTTGGGATATATCACGGCACATACACAACAGATATTCATTATCCAAAGGAAAGATGCGGTTCTCGTAGTGATGTAAAACGCCGTCCAACATCAGGTCATGTCTGGCTGTGGAACTTTCTCCCGTGAGGATCACTTTATCCATATTCTTGCGGACACTCTCATAAGCTTCTTCCGGCAGAATATCTTTTACGTTAGTGGTGGTGATATTACTGGCATTGATACCTTCTACGTGGTTGGTTGCCGGCGAAGAAGCAAGCTCTATAATATTGGCATCATGGTCGAAGACGGTGAGCATATCGGGGAGGGCATCCAATATCCGGGTGCTGTATTTATCGCGAAAACGTTCTTGGGAAGGAGGCGAAGAATGAGAGGAAAGAAAATCCACCTTCTCCTCTAATTGTTCGATTATTTCTAAAAGTTCCTCCTTCGTTTTGCCCTCGTAATGTCTCATAGAAGATTTATTGTTATTCATTAGAATATTGTAGAAATTGTTTTATCTGTTGCAAATATAAGACAATATTCCGAGACGCGGATTGCCTCCCAAGTTATTATAATATAAAAAAAACGGATAGCTTTTGCCCTACTAATCAGAATGTTCTATCTTTGCATCCATTATATATAAATGATTTACAATATGTCTACAGAATTATTCTCTACTCTGCCCTATAAGGTGGCAGATATTACGCTTGCTGATTTCGGACGCAAGGAAATCGATTTGGCAGAAAAAGAAATGCCCGGCCTGATGGCTCTTCGCGAAAAGTATGGAGAATCCAAACCGTTAAAAGGTGCCCGCATTATGGGATCGTTGCACATGACCATTCAGACGGCTGTGCTGATTGAAACGTTAGTGGCTTTAGGAGCTGAAGTACGTTGGTGCTCTTGTAATATATATTCAACGCAGGATCATGCGGCGGCTGCAATTGCTGCTACGGGTGTGCCTGTGTTTGCATGGAAGGGGGAGACTCTTGCTGATTATTGGTGGTGTACATTACAGGCCTTGAGCTTTGACGGTGGTAAAGGACCGAATGTGATTGTAGATGATGGCGGTGACGCTACGATGATGATTCACGTAGGTTATGATGCGGAGAATAATGCTGCCGTATTGGATAAAGAAGTACATGCAGAGGATGAAATAGAACTGAATGCAATCTTGAAGAAAGTGTTGGCGGAAGACAGTACTCGCTGGCATCGCGTAGCGGAAGAAGTGCGTGGCGTATCTGAAGAGACTACGACAGGCGTACACCGTTTGTATCAGATGCAGGAAGAAGGCAAACTGTTGTTCCCGGCATTCAATGTGAATGATTCGGTCACAAAATCTAAGTTTGACAACCTGTATGGCTGCCGCGAATCGCTGGCTGACGGTATCAAGCGTGCAACGGACGTGATGATTGCCGGAAAAGTAGTGGTAGTATGTGGTTATGGTGATGTGGGTAAGGGCTGTTCTCATTCTATGCGTTCTTACGGAGCGCGGGTACTCGTGACGGAAGTAGACCCGATCTGTGCATTGCAGGCTGCCATGGAAGGCTTTGAAGTGGTGACTATGGAAGAAGCTTGCATGGAAGGCAATATTTTTGTGACTACCACAGGTAATATCGATATTATCCGTATCGACCACATGGAGAAAATGAAAGATCAGTCTATCGTTTGCAACATCGGTCATTTCGATAATGAAATTCAGGTAGATGCCTTGAAACATTATCCGGGTATCAAATGTGTGAACATCAAACCACAAGTAGACCGTTATTATTTCCCGGATGGCCACAGCATCATTTTGCTTGCTGACGGTCGTTTGGTAAATTTGGGATGTGCAACCGGTCATCCGTCATTTGTGATGAGTAATTCATTTACCAATCAGACATTGGCGCAGATAGAACTGTTCAACAAGAAATATGATATCAATGTATATCGCTTGCCGAAGCATCTGGACGAAGAAGTTGCCCGCCTGCATCTTGAAAAGATCGGCGTGAAATTGACTAAGTTGACTCCTGAACAGGCTGCCTATATTGGTGTGTCAGTGGACGGACCTTATAAAGCAGATCATTATAGATACTAATTAGATTTACGATTTGACGATTTACTATTTGCGATTGATAAATGTGGGAGATCGGTATTCTACCGTTATCAATTGTAAATATTGGATTGTCAGATCGTAATTTATTTTATATTCAAACTTCAATCGTAAATAGTAAATCGTGTCATTGTAAATGAAAAAGTTTCTTCCCGACTTAATAGCCATTCTGGCTTTTATCATTCTTTCTTTCGCCTATTTTTTTCCGGCTGATATTGAAGGTCGTATCTTGTTTCAGCATGACACGGCTGCCGGAGTCGGCGCAGGACAAGAATCGAAAGAGTATCTCGAACGTACCGGAGAACGTACGCGCTGGACGAATTCGATTTTTGGAGGTATGCCTACCTATCAGATGTCTCCGAGTTACGACTCGACAACGTCCCTGAAAGGGGTGGAGAAGGTTTATCGCCTCTTTCTCCCGGATTATGTAGTGCTGACTTTTATCATGATGCTGGGATTCTATATCCTCTTGCGGGCGTTTGGAATATCGGCCTGGCTGGCAGGATTAGGCGGAGTGATATGGGCATTCTCTTCCTATTTCTTCATTCTGATACCGGCAGGGCACATTTGGAAGTTTGTGACGTTGGCTTATATTCCACCTACGATTGCGGGTGTCGTTCTGGCTTACCGGAAGAAATACTTGTTGGGTGGAATTATTACAGCACTGTTTATCGCCCTTCAGATTCAGTCGAATCACATTCAGATGAGCTATTATTTCATGTTTGTGATCCTGTTTTTCGTGGGAGCGTACTTTGAAGATGCTTATAAAAAGAAAGAACTGCCCCATTTCTTCAAGGCCAGCGCAATTTTGGCATTGGCTGCCGTGGTAGGAGTTTGTATCAATATCTCCAATCTGTATCATACTTATGAATATAGTAAGGAGACGATGCGCGGCAAGAGCGAATTGAAGCAGGAGGGCGCTGCGGCCAGCCAGACAAGTAGCGGGTTGGACCGTGACTACATAACCAACTGGAGTTATGGTATCGGTGAGACATTGACGTTACTGGTTCCGAACGTAAAAGGAGGAGGATCAGGGTCTACGATGTCGCAAAGCGAAGTTGCTATGGCAAAGGCCAATCCAATGTATAGTGGTATTTATTCGCAGTTGCCGCAATATTTCGGTGAGCAACCGTGGACAGCCGGTCCTGTATATGTCGGGGCATTTGTGATGTTCCTGTTCGTATTGGGTTGTTTCATTGTGAAAGGTCCTCTGAAATGGGCATTGTTGGGAGCTACTATCTTCTCGATTCTGCTTTCATGGGGAAAGAATTTCATGGGATTGACGGACTTCTTTATCGATTACGTCCCGATGTACAATAAGTTCCGTGCCGTATCTTCCATCTTGGTGATTGCTGAATTTACCATTCCTTTGTTGGCGATTTTTGCCTTGAAAGAGATTTTGAGCAAACCGGATACTCTGAAGTTGAAAGAGAACCGTGGAGGGGTGATTGCCACTTTGGTACTGACTGCCGGTGTTGCGTTGATTTTAGCTGTTGCTCCGGATACTTTCTTCTCCGGTTTTATTACGACACAAGAGATGGCTGCTTTGAAACAAGCACTTCCAGCCGAACATTTGGCTCCGTTGGTGGCAAACCTGACTGAAATGCGTGAAGCTATTATTGCTTCGGACGCATGGCGCAGTTTCTTTATTATAATGATTGGTTGCCTGTTTTTATTCTTATATCAACAGCGGAAGTTGAAAGCTTCTTTCACATTGGCTGGTATTGCGCTTTTATGTTTGATAGATATGTGGAGCATTAATAAACGCTATTTGAATGACGAACAGTTTGTGCCGAAATCCAAACAGACAGAAGCGTTTGTTAAAACACAGGCGGATGAGATGATCCTTCAGGATACTACTTTAAATTATCGTGTGTTGAACTTTATAGGCTTCCCCGGTAATACGTTTAATGAAAACAACACGGCATACTGGCATAAGAGTGTCGGTGGCTATCATGCAGCGAAGCTCCGTCGCTATCAGGAAATGATCGATCATCATATCATGCCCGAAATGCAGGAAACCTATCAGGCGGTGGCTACTGCCGGCGGACAGATGGACAGTGTAGACGCTTCCAAATTCCGTGTACTGAATATGCTGAATACAAAATACTTCATTTTCCCTGCCGGCGAGCAAGGGCAGGCTGTTCCTGTGGTAAATCCTTATGCATACGGCAATGCATGGTTCGTAGATAAGGTGCAGTATGTAAATAATGCAAATGAAGAAATCGACGCTTTGAATGATATTCTTCCAACGGAAACAGCCGTAGTGGATGTGAAGTTTAAAGAACAATTGAAAGGTGTGACAGAAGGATATAAAGATTCTCTATCTACCATCCAGTTGACTAGTTATGAGCCGAATCGTCTGGTTTACAAGGCTTCCACTCCTAAAGACGGAGTTGTTGTCTTCTCCGAAATATATTATCCGGGATGGCAGGCGACTATTGACGGTCAGCCTGTCGATATTGCCCGTGCAGATTATATCTTACGTGCGATAAATGTACCGGCAGGAGAACATACCATCGAAATGTGGTTTGATCCACAAAGCATACAGGTTACAGAAAGTATTGCTTATGCGGCACTGACTTTGTTGTTGATCGGAGTTATAATCTTTGCGTTGATGCAGCGCAGCAAGATTGCGAAGAAGTCTTAAGCGAAATGTAATAGTCATTAACCTTCATAATGTATTGTAAGGTTATAAAATAAGGGCGGCACTCCTCCTCACAAAGAGCGCCGCCCTTATTTTACATTCACTAAAAAAATATGAAAAAACAAACGCTGTTCATAGAAACATATTAAGTGTAATGTTTTTGAGAGTAGTTGTTTATTGTTTGTTCATTGAAAAAGGAAAATATGAATATAAACAAATAGTTTGTGGATAGTCTTATTATGCTGTAAGCTACTAAATTTGTAGCCAATAATAGAGCATTATGTTATGAAAAGACTACTATTCATTTTTTCCTTTTTTTTCTTGTTCGTGTTAAACGGAAAAACACAGGAGGTAGAGATTCTGACATTAGAGGATTGCCTCCGCATTGGTATTGACAATAACTTGTCGCTAGAAGGAAAACGTAAAGAAATACAAAGAAGTAAGTATGGCGTATCTGAAAACCGTTCGAAGCTGTTGCCGCAAATAAATGCGATAGCCGGTTATAGTAACAATTTTGATCCTCCGGTGTCCGTCACAGACGGATCATCTTACGGTGTTCCTTATAATATAACGCAGACGCTGCAACATTCTGCTAATGCAGGACTGGAAATGCAGATGCCGCTTTTCAATCAGACTCTTTATACTTCTATGTCCATAGCTAAAGTGATGGAAGAAATCAGTCGTCTGTCTTATGGAAAAGCCAGGGAAGATGTTATTCTTCAAATCAGTAAGATGTATTATCTCGGACAGGTCACGGCCGAACAAATCATGCTGATAAAAGCTAATATCACCCGTCTGGAGGAATTGAGAGATATTACACAGGCTTTCTTCGATAACGGAATGTCTATGGAAGTCGATCTGAAAAGAGTCAATATCAATTTGGAAAATCTGAAGGTGCAATATGACAATGCACAAGCAATGATGAAACAGCAATTGAATATGCTGAAATACATTATGGATTATCCGGCTGAAAAGGAAATCGCGCTGACACCGGTAAATACCGATAGCATTACTACGGTAGCCCTGACCGGCTTGTCGGAAAATATCTATGAACTTCAACTCTCACAATCGCAAGTGCAACTGGCGGAACGACAAAAGAAGATCATTACTAATGGATATATCCCTTCTCTTAGTCTGACAGGCAGCTGGCGATATGCCGCATATACGGATAAAGGTTATCATTGGTTCCACTCCGGTCCGTCCAATCAATGGTTTCGTTCCTATGGAGTGGGGCTAACCTTGCGTATTCCGATTTTCGACGGACTGGATAAAACCTATAAAATAAAGAAGGCGATGATCGATATAGAGAACAAAAGACTGGCATGGGAAGATGCCCGGAAGAATTTGCAAACTCAATATCTGAATGCTGTGAACGACCTGATGAACAATCAGCGTAACTTTAAGAAACAGAAGGATAACTACTTGCTTGCCGAAGATGTGTACGCAGTCACTTCCGACCGTTACCGGGAAGGCATTGCTTCTATGACGGAAGTGCTGCAAGATGAGATGCAGATGAGTGAAGCTCAAAACAACTATATCAGCGCACATTATAACTATCGGGTGACTAACCTGATGCTGCTTAAACTGACCGGACAAATAGAATCATTAGTCAAATAATACGCAAATAACAATCATAAATATGGAAACAATGGAAAATAACCTTCCTTCCGCTACTCATCAGGAGAAAGCAAAAAAAATGAAGAAACTTCGTCGCTGGCAGATTGCTATCAGCCTTCTCGGAGTGGCTATTATTGTTTGGGGAGTGATTGAAGTGATCTGCCTTTTTTTGAATTATAGCCAGACGGAGACTAGTAACGATGCACAAATAGAACAATATGTGTCTCCTATCAATCTACGTGCTTCAGGTTACATTGACAAAATCTACTTTACAGAACATCAGGAGGTACATAAAGGAGATACTTTGCTGGTACTGGATGATCGTGAATATAAAATTCGCGTAATGGAGGCTGAAGCTGCCTTGAAGGATGCGCAAGCCGGTGCGACCGTCATCAATGCTACACTCAATACCACGCAGACAACAGCATCTGTTTACGATGCGTCTATTGCCGAGATTGAAGTACGGTTGGCGAAACTGGAAAAAGACCGGAAACGATATGAGAACCTCGTGAAACGAAATGCGGCTACTCCTATCCAACTTGAACAGATTGTCACTGATTATGAAGCTACGCGTAAGAAGCTGGAAGCTACGAAAAGGCAGAAAAAAGCAGCTCTTTCCGGTGTAGATGAAGTGTCCTACCGTCGCATGAATACCGAAGCGGCTATTCAAAGAGCAACAGCTGCGCTCGAAATGGCCCGGTTGAATCTTTCCTATACGGTTGTAATAGCTCCTTGTGACGGAAAACTCGGCCGTCGCTCATTAGAGGAAGGACAGTTTATTTCGGCAGGGCAGACCATCACCTATATTCTTCCTGATACCCAGAAATGGATCGTTGCCAATTATAAGGAGACACAAATCGAGAACCTGCATATCGGACAGGAAGTATTTGTCACAGTAGATGCCATTAGCGATAAAGAGTTTAAAGGCAAAGTCACCTCTATATCAGGAGCTACCGGCTCCAAATATTCATTAGTGCCGACCGATAACTCCGCAGGCAACTTTGTGAAGATCCAACAGCGCATCCCCGTACGCATCGACTTTACCGATTTATCAAAAGAAGACAACGAACGATTAGCAGCAGGCATGATGGTAGTAGTGAAAGCCAAACTCTAACCACCGTGCACCTATAATTCATAAATCATAATTCATAAATCAAAAATTAATGCCCTCTTATCCTAAAAATTATCCTTTCTATAGCTGGATGCCCAAGCCGTTGGGTATTATCATTCTGTTATTTTTCTTTCTGCCGATTCTTACGGTAGGCGGGGTTTATTCGGTGAATAGCACCGAAATGATGAGCGGGCTTGGCATTATATCCGAGCATATCCAGTTTGCCAACTTTGTTACTTCTATTGGTATGGCAGCCTTTGCTCCTTTCCTATATCAGTTGGTGTGTGTGCGGCGGGAGAAGATGATGTGTATTGTCGGGTTTGCGTTCATGTATATATTCAGTTATATCTGTGCAAAGACAGACAGCGTTTTTCTGTTGGCGCTTTGTAGTCTTCTGACGGGTTTTTTGCGTATGGTACTGATGATGGTCAATCTGTTCACACTCATTTGGTATGCGGGTGGAATGGAAGCTACCCGCAATATTACTCCGGGGTTGGAGCCGAAAGATACTGCCGGTTGGAATAAATTGGACATTGAAAGATGTGTGAGTCAGCCGGCTGTTTATCTGTTTTTTATGATTCTAGGACAGTCGGGCACAGCATTAACGGCTTGGCTGTCCTTTGAATATGAGTGGAAATATGTGTATTACTTTATGATGGGGATTCTCCTGATCTCTATTTTGCTCTTGTTTATTACCATGCCGAATTATAAGTTTCCCGGAAGGTTTCCTATTAATTTCCGTAAGTTCGGCAATGTCACTGCATTTTGCATCTCGCTGACTTGTCTCACGTATGTGCTGGTTTATGGAAAAGTACTCGACTGGTATGATGACGAATCTATCCGTTGGGCGACAGCTGTAAGTATTCTGTTTGCGGGAATTTTTCTATATATGGACGTAACGCGCCGGTCGCCTTATGTTTTGCTGGATGCGTTCAAACTGCGTACTATACGTATGGGAGCATTACTTTACTTATTATTGATGGTGATAAACTCCAGTGCTATGTTTGTCAATGTGTTTGCAGGAGTGGGGATGCATCTCGATAATCTGCAAAATGCTTCATTAGGTAATTGGTGTATGGTAGGTTATGCTATTGGCGCCGTGATTGCTATGGTGTTGGGAGGTAAAGGATTACATTTTAAGTATCTGTTTGCGATGGGATTCTTCTTCCTGTCTTTATCAGCTGTTTTCATGTATTTCGAGGTACAAACGGCAGGAGTTTACGAGCGTCTGAAATATGCAGTTATCATCCGTGCCACAGGCATGATGATTCTGTATGCGCTGACGGCTGCTTATGCCAATCAACGTATGCCTTTTAAATATCTTTCCACCTGGATCTGTATTATGCTTACTGTGCGTATGGTTGTGGGACCGAGTATCGGCGGAGCAATTTATACAAATGTTTTGCAGGAGCGGCAACAACACTATATAACCCGTTATGCGCAAAATGTGGACCTGCTTAATCCGGATGCTTCCACTTCCTTCCTTGGTACGGTACAAGGTATGAAATATCAGGGAAAGAGTGAGACGGAAGCCCGTAACATGGCTACTATATCTACCAAAGGGCGTATTCAGGTGCAGGCCACGCTCTCTGCACTCAAAGAGATGGCGGGATGGACAATTTATGGTGGGTTAATTTGTATGATATTTGTGCTCGTTGTTCCTTATCCTAAACGAAAATTGCTAACTTAGCGTCGTTTTTGATAATGATCTGTTAATATATTAGTATGATGGATAGCGGACAAGATCGTTTATTGCAGTTTGATCGCGATTTGTTAAGTGGGAAAAATATATGTAGCTCCGAAGGGATATTTGTAAATTTTCCACCCTCACTGAAGAAACCTTTCCAAATGAAAGGACTGGGGCTGATTATTTGCCGCCAGGGTAATTTCCAGTTTTCGCTTAATCAGAAAAAGCATTTCGCAGGAGCAGGCGAAAGTTTGTTTATTCCCGAAGACGGCGAGTTTCAGGTTTTGCAAGAGTCGGAAGACATGGAGGTGCGGATTTTGATTTATCAGATAGAACCGATCCGGGATATTATGGGGAATCTGGTTGTTTCCATGTATATGTATTCCCGCCTTACTCCCGAAGAACCTTCTTGTGTATGGTCTACTGGTGAGGAAGAAGAGATCGTAAAGTATATGTCCTTATTGGACAATGTGTTACAGTCGGAAGAAAATTCATTTAAACTTTATGAGCAGAAATTACTTCTACTTGCATTGACGTACAGGATTTGTTCTATTTATAATCGCAAACTCGTCAATGACGGGCGGGAAGTGGGAGGACGCAAAAACGAAGTCTTTATTCACTTGATCCAGTTAATCGAAAAATATTATATGCAGGAACGGGGTGTTGAGTTTTATGCGGATAAATTGTGTTTGTCTCCTAAATATCTTTCTGCCGTTTCTAAGAGTATCTGCGGATATACCGTGCAGGAACTTGTATTCAAAGCTATCATTCGTAAGAGCATCTCATTGCTTAAAAATACGCAGAAGGATATTCAGGAGATTTCAAATGCCTTCGGCTTCCCCAATGCTTCTTATTTCGGTACGTTCTTTAAGAAGCAGGTTGGGGTTTCACCGCAGCAATATCGGAAGAATCTTTAAACGTTTATTCTTTTTCACCATAGGCAAGATCGCCTGCATCGCCCAGTCCCGGAACAATGTAAGAATGTTCGTTGAGTTCGGGATCGATGGCTGCGCACCAGATTGTTGTCTTGTCTTCAGGAAATACATTCTTTATATGATCGATAGCCTTTTGGCTGGCGATAATCGAAGCAACATGAATTTCGGCAGGGTGTCCTTTGGTCAGCATTGCCTGGTAACTAAGTTCCATACTGCCTCCTGTTGCCAGCATAGGGTCGGTGATAATCAGCGTTTTGTCATCAATGCGGGGAGAAGCGATATATTCTATATGTATATCGAATTTTAGCGTATCTTTATATTTGCGGTAAGCGGAAACAAACGCATTCTCCGCCCCGTCGAAATAGCTAAGGAAACCTTGATGGAAAGGCAGACCAGCACGCAGGATCGTACTGATTACTAAATTGTTGTCCGGTGTACTGACCGGAGCGATTCCCAGTGGTGTCTGGATGTTCTTTACCGAGTATTTAAACTCTTTACTCATTTCATAAGCCATGATTTCTCCGATCCGTTCGATGTTACGGCGGAAACGCAGGCGGTCGTTCTGAACTTCTACATTTCTAATTTCGGAGACGTATTGGTTTAGAATCGAATTTGTTTTGCTAAAATCAACTACTTTCATGATGAATAATTATTTAATGTATCCCGCATTATTTTGTTTTGCAAAGTAAGCGATAATCTTTCAAATTGCAATATTCAGTTTGCAGATATTGTTAGGAATTTATAAAAGAGTTTCAATTAGGGAAAAATTTCTCTAATACCTTCTTCCTTTCCAAAGAAAGTATTACTTTTGTAGCCGGATTTACAAGGGGGTATCCAAAGCTCCCCATGTTAAGGTGAAAAGAGATAGAAAACAAAATACCAATTTTAATTAATTCAAAGAAAATGGCAAATTTAGATTTAAGCAAGTACGGCATCACAGGTGTGACCGAGATTTTGCACAATCCGTCTTATGATGTTTTGTTCGCTGAAGAAACAAAACCGAGTCTGGAAGGCTTTGAAAAAGGTCAAGTAACTGAATTAGGTGCTGTTAATGTAATGACAGGTATCTATACCGGTCGCTCTCCTAAAGATAAATTCTTCGTTAAGAATGAAGCTTCTGAAAATTCAGTATGGT
>ERZ860445.1241-NODE-1241-length-15031-cov-17.010150_pt1 | contig 15031 bp, 7 predicted proteins | sample MGYA00509977_ERZ860445 | MGnify/ENA primary metagenome ERZ860445 (study PRJEB30046, sample SAMN00715233) | human gut metagenome | study: EMG produced TPA metagenomics assembly of the A metagenome-wide association study of gut microbiota in type 2... | reverse complement strand
AGTAAAAGAAGTTAATGAACTTGCAACTATCCTTAAAGAAGAATACGGTATTGACCCTGCTGCTGCAGCTGTAGCTGTTGCTGCTGGTCCTGCTGCAGGTGCTGCAGCTGCTGCTGAAGAAAAAACTTCATTCGATGTAGTTTTGAAGAGCGCAGGTGCTGCTAAATTGCAGGTTGTTAAAGCCGTTAAAGAAGCTTGTGGTCTTGGCTTGAAAGAAGCAAAAGACATGGTTGACGGTGCTCCTAGCGTAGTTAAAGAAGGTTTGGCTAAAGACGAAGCTGAATCTTTGAAGAAAGTTTTGGAAGAAGCTGGAGCTGAAGTTGAGCTTAAATAAGATTATCCTGTAAATCAGGTAGTTCGGTTAAGAATCCTCTTTAGAGGGGATTCTTAACCTTTTTGCGTCTATATTAAGTTGACAGGGTTATACAGATTAAATTGACTGATTTCTTCTCTTATATGTCGTCAATTCTGTGTTTTTCCCTATAACAATAAAAACTCTATACAGATGTCTTCAAACATTAACAATCAACGAATTAACTTTGCTTCTATTAAAAATCCGATGCAGTATCCGGATTTCTTGGAAGTTCAATTGAAGTCGTTTCAAGACTTCTTACAGTTAGATACGCCGCCCGAAAAACGTAAGAATGACGGTTTGTATAAAGTATTTGCAGAGAATTTCCCTATTGCAGATACGCGTAATAACTTTGTGCTCGAGTTCCTTGACTACTATATTGATCCGCCTCACTATTCTATTGACGATTGTCTGGAACGTGGGTTGACTTATAGTGTTCCCTTGAAAGCTAAATTGAAGCTTTATTGTACAGACCCCGATCATGAAGATTTCGATACAGTCATTCAAGATGTGTATCTGGGTCCTATTCCTTATATGACTCCAAAAGGAACTTTTGTTATTAATGGTGCAGAGCGTGTTGTTGTTTCTCAGTTGCATCGTTCTCCGGGTGTATTCTTTGGACAGAGTATCCACTCAAATGGAACAAAATTGTATTCAGCACGTATTATTCCATTCAAAGGTTCTTGGATTGAGTTTGCTACAGACATCAATAATGTAATGTATGCATACATTGATCGTAAGAAGAAATTACCTGTTACGACTTTGTTGAGAGCTGTTGGTTTTGAAAATGATAAAGATATTCTTGAAATTTTCAATCTTGCAGAAGATGTCAAAGTAAATAAGGCAAATCTGAAAAAAGTCGTTGGACGTAAGTTGGCTGCTCGTGTATTGAAAACATGGACAGAAGACTTCGTAGATGAAGACACTGGTGAAGTTGTATCTATCGAACGTAATGAGGTTATTATTGATCGTGAAACAGTTATTGAAGCTGAACATATTGATTTGATAATTGAATCGGGAGTACAGAATATCCTTGTTCATAATGAAGATGCAAATTCTTCTGATTATTCTATTATATTCAACACATTGCAGAAAGACCCAAGTAACTCGGAAAAAGAAGCAGTGTTGTATATTTACCGTCAGTTGCGTAATGCTGATCCTGCGGATGATGCAAGTGCACGTGAGGTAATTAACAACTTGTTCTTCTCTGAAAAACGTTATGACCTGGGTGAGGTAGGCCGTTACCGTATCAATAAAAAATTGAATTTGGATACGGATATGGATGTCAAGGTGTTGACAAAACAAGATATTATTGAAATCATTAAATATCTGATAGAGTTGATTAACTCGAAAGCAGATGTTGATGATATCGACCACTTGAGTAACCGTCGTGTACGTACTGTCGGCGAACAGCTTTCTAATCAGTTTGCTATTGGTTTGGCTCGTATGTCTCGTACTATTCGTGAGCGTATGAATGTTCGCGATAATGAAGTATTTACTCCGATTGATCTGATTAATGCAAAAACAATTTCTTCTGTAATTAACTCGTTCTTCGGAACAAATGCATTGTCTCAGTTCATGGACCAGACAAACCCATTGGCAGAAATTACTCATAAGCGTCGTTTGTCTGCATTGGGTCCTGGTGGTTTGTCAAGAGATCGTGCCGGATTTGAGGTTCGAGACGTTCACTATACTCATTACGGTCGTTTGTGTCCGATTGAAACTCCTGAAGGTCCGAATATCGGTTTGATTTCGTCTTTGTGTGTATATGCGAAGATTAATGATCTAGGATTTATTGTAACTCCTTATCGTAAGGTAAACAATGCTGTGGTAGATCTTTCTCCAGAAGGTATAGAATATTTATCTGCAGAAGAGGAAGAAGATAAGATTATTGCACAGGGTAATGCACCATTGAATGACGATGGTACATTTATTCGTGACAAAGTTAAAGCTCGTCGTGATGCAGATTATCCGGTTGTTACTCCAGATCAAGTTGAGTTGATGGACGTAGCTCCTCAGCAGATTGCTTCAATTGCGGCATCTTTGATTCCTTTCTTGGAGCATGATGATGCGAACCGTGCGTTGATGGGATCTAACATGATGCGTCAGGCTGTTCCTTTGTTGAGAACTGAAGCTCCAATTGTAGGTACTGGAATCGAAAAACAATTGTGTGAGGATTCACGTACACAGATTGCTGCAGAAGGTGATGGTGTAATTGAGTTCGTAGATGCTACAACTATTCGTATTTTGTACGACCGTACAGAAGACGAAGAGTTTGTAAGTTTTGAGCCTGCATTGAAAGAATATCGTATTCCGAAGTTCCGTAAGACAAACCAAAGCATGACTATTGACCTTCGTCCGATTTGTAGTAAAGGACAAAGAGTGAAGAAGGGAGATATCTTGACAGAAGGATATTCTACTGCGAATGGAGAATTGGCCTTAGGTAAGAATCTTTTGGTTGCTTATATGCCTTGGAAGGGATATAACTATGAGGATGCTATCGTATTGAATGAACGTGTCGTTCGTGAAGATATTCTTACTTCTGTACACGTAGATGAGTATATCTTGGAAGTTCGTGAGACTAAACGAGGAATGGAAGAGCTTACTTCAGATATTCCGAATGTTAGTGAAGAAGCAACCAAAGACTTGGATGAAAATGGTATCGTACGTATTGGTGCTCGTATTGAGCCAGGAGACATTTTGATTGGTAAGATCACTCCTAAGGGAGAATCAGATCCTTCTCCTGAAGAAAAGTTGTTGCGTGCTATTTTTGGTGATAAGGCAGGTGATGTGAAAGATGCTTCTTTGAAGGCTTCTCCTTCTTTGCGTGGTGTTGTAATTGATAAGAAGTTGTATTCACGCGTTATTAAAACTCGTAGTGAAAAGAATGCAGATAAAGCTATTTTACCGAAATTGAATGAAGAGTTCGAAGAAAAAGCCGCTGCTCTTAAGGAAATATTGGTAAACAAATTGCTCGTTTTGACTGCTGATAAGGTTTCTCAAGGTGTAAAAGACTATTTGGGAACTGAAGTAATTGCAAAGGGGGCTAAGTTTACAAAACGTGATCTCGAATCTTTGGATTATACAATTATTCAATTGAGTAAATGGACTGCTGATGCTCATAAGAATGATTTGATTCGTGATTTGATTGTAAATTATTTGAAGAAATACAAAGAATTGGATGCTGAACTGAAACGTAAGAAATTCGCAATTACTATCGGTGATGAGCTTCCTTCTGGTATTATTCAGATGGCTAAAGTTTATATTGCTAAGAAACGTAAGATTGGTGTTGGTGATAAAATGGCGGGTCGTCACGGTAATAAGGGTATTGTTTCTCGTGTGGTACGTCAGGAAGATATGCCGTTCTTAGCAGATGGTACTCCTGTTGATATCGTTTTGAATCCGTTGGGTGTGCCTTCTCGTATGAATATTGGTCAGATATTTGAAGCTGTATTGGGACGTGCCGGAAAAGAATTGGGCGTGAAGTTTGCTACTCCTATTTTTGATGGTGCTACATTGGACGACTTGGATCAGTGGACTGATAAAGCTGGTTTGCCACGCTATTGTAAGACATATTTGTATGATGGTGGTACAGGTGAACAGTTCGACCAGCCAGCTACCGTAGGTGTCACTTATATGTTGAAATTGGGACACATGGTTGAAGATAAGATGCATGCACGTTCTATCGGTCCGTACTCTTTGATTACTCAGCAGCCGCTTGGTGGTAAAGCACAGTTTGGTGGTCAGCGTTTTGGAGAAATGGAGGTTTGGGCTATTGAAGCATTTGGTGCTGCCCATGTACTTCAGGAAATCTTGACTATTAAGTCTGATGATGTTGTAGGACGCTCTAAAGCTTATGAAGCTATTGTGAAGGGTGAGCCGATGCCAACTCCGGGTATTCCTGAATCTCTGAACGTGTTATTGCATGAGTTGAGAGGTCTTTGCTTAAGCATTACGCTGGAATAAATTTTTTAATGAAGAATGAAGAATTAAGAAGAAGGTGGAATTAATCATTATTATTCTTAACTCTTCATTCCTTGAAAATTCTTCATTCTTAATTCTTTATTTATATAAAATATAAAGTATGGCTTTTAGAAAAGATACTAAGATAAAGAGTAATTTTTCAAAGATTACAATCGGACTGGCCTCTCCTGAAGAGATTCTGGAGAATTCTTATGGTGAAGTATTGAAACCGGAAACGATCAACTACCGTACTTATAAACCGGAAAGAGATGGTCTGTTCTGTGAACGTATCTTTGGTCCGGTAAAAGACTACGAATGCCATTGCGGTAAATATAAACGTATTCGCTATAAAGGTATTGTTTGTGACCGTTGTGGTGTAGAGGTTACAGAAAAGAAAGTTCGTCGTGAACGTAGTGGACATATCCAATTGGTAGTGCCTGTAGCACACATTTGGTATTTCCGTTCTTTGCCTAATAAAATTGGTTATTTGTTGGGATTACCGACAAAAAAACTTGATGCTATCATTTATTATGAACGTTATGTGGTAATTCAGCCGGGTATTAAGGCTGAGGATGGCATTAATCAATATGATTTGTTGTCTGAAGAAGAATATCTGGATATCATGGATACTCTTCCGAAAGAAAATCAATATTTGGAAGATAGCGATCCAAATAAGTTTATTGCCAAAATGGGTGCAGAAGCAATCTATGATTTGCTGACTCGTTTGGATTTGGATGCTCTTTCTTATGAATTGCGTCATAAAGCAAATAATGATTCTTCACAGCAGCGTAAAAATGAAGCTTTGAAACGCTTGCAGGTAGTGGAATCATTCCGTGCTTCTCGTGGACGTAACAAACCGGAATGGATGATTGTACGTATTGTACCGGTTATTCCTCCTGAATTACGTCCGTTGGTACCGCTGGATGGTGGTCGTTTCGCAACTTCTGACTTGAACGACTTGTACCGCCGTGTTATCATCCGTAACAACCGTTTGAAACGATTGATTGAAATTAAGGCTCCTGAAGTAATCTTGCGTAATGAAAAACGTATGTTACAGGAAGCTGTGGATTCATTGTTCGATAACTCTCGTAAATCAAGTGCTGTAAAAACAGATGCAAACCGTCCGTTGAAATCTCTTTCTGATAGTTTGAAAGGTAAACAAGGACGTTTCCGTCAGAACTTGTTGGGTAAGCGTGTTGACTATTCTGCACGTTCGGTTATCGTCGTTGGTCCAGAATTGAAGATGGGTGAGTGCGGTATTCCTAAATTGATGGCTGCAGAATTGTACAAACCGTTTATCATTCGTAAATTGATTGAGCGTGGTATTGTAAAAACTGTGAAGTCTGCGAAAAAGATTGTAGACCGTAAGGAACCGGTTATTTGGGACATCCTTGAACATGTGATGAAGGGTCATCCGGTATTGTTGAACCGTGCTCCGACTCTGCACCGTTTGGGTATCCAGGCATTCCAGCCTAAGATGATTGAAGGTAAAGCTATTCAGTTGCATCCATTGGCATGTACTGCGTTCAATGCCGACTTCGATGGTGACCAGATGGCTGTACACTTGCCATTGAGCAATGAAGCTGTTTTGGAAGCTCAGATGTTGATGCTTCAGTCGCATAACATTTTGAACCCTGCGAATGGTGCACCTATTACTGTGCCTGCTCAGGATATGGTACTTGGTTTGTACTATATTACCAAGTTACGTAAAGGCGCTAAAGGTGAAGGCTTGATTTTCTATGGACCGGAAGAAGCTTTGATTGCTTATAATGAAGGTAAAGTAGATATTCATGCAATTATCAGTGTGGTTGCAAACGATCTGGATGAAAATGGTAACATCGTGAAGAAGATGATTAAAGAAACATCTGTAGGACGTGTTATTGTAAATGAACTTGTTCCAGATGAATGCGGTTACCTGAATACAATCATTTCTAAGAAATCTTTGCGTGATATCATTAGTGATGTAATCAAGGCTGTAGGTGTTGCACGTGCTTGTGAATTCTTGGATGGTATTAAGAACTTAGGTTATAAGATGGCATTCGAAGGTGGTTTGTCATTCAACTTAGGTGATATTATTATACCGAAGGAAAAAGAGGAACTGGTAAAACGTGGTAATGAAGAAATCGAACAGATCATGATGAACTATAACATGGGTTTCATTACCGACAACGAACGTTATAACCAGGTTATCGATACTTGGACACACGTAAACAGTGATTTGTCTGATATTCTATATAAGACAATTAAGAATGACGATCAGGGATTCAATTCTGTATTTATGATGTTGGACTCTGGAGCCCGTGGTTCTAAAGAACAGATCCGTCAGCTGTCTGGTATGCGTGGTTTGATGGCGAAGCCGCAGAAAGCCGGTGCAGAAGGTGCTCAGATTATTGAAAACCCGATTCTTTCTAACTTTAAGGAAGGTTTGTCAGTGTTGGAGTACTTTATTTCTACTCACGGTGCTCGTAAAGGTCTTGCCGATACAGCGTTGAAGACTGCCGATGCCGGATATTTGACTCGTCGTTTGGTCGATGTTTCTCATGATGTAATTATCAATGAAGAAGACTGTGGAACATTGCGTGGTTTGGTTTGTACAGCATTGAAGAATAATGATGAGGTAATTGCTACCTTGTACGAGCGTATTTTGGGTCGTGTATCTGTACATGATATTATTCATCCGACAACAGGTAAACTGATTGTAGCAGCAGGTGAAGAAATTACAGAAGCTATTGCAGAAGAAATTGAAAAATCACCGATCGAAAGCGTTGAAATACGTTCTGTATTGACTTGTGAATCTAAGAAGGGTGTGTGTGCAAAATGCTACGGACGTAACTTGGCAACCAGCCGTATGGTTCAGAAGGGTGAAGCTGTCGGCGTAATAGCTGCACAGTCAATCGGTGAACCGGGTACACAGTTGACTCTGCGTACATTCCACGCCGGAGGTATCGCTGGTAACATGGCTGCTAATGCAAGTATTGTTGCTAAAAATGATGCTCGTTTGGAATTTGAAGAACTCCGTACAGTTGATGCTGTAGAGGAAACAGGAGAACCAGTTAAGATTGTTGTTGGTCGTTTGGCCGAACTCCGCTTTGTGGATGTAAATACTGGTATTATCTTGTCTACTCACAACGTTCCTTACGGTTCTAAATTGTATGCTTCTGATGGCGATGTAGTAGAGAAAGGTAAACTTATTGCTAAGTGGGACCCGTTCAACGCGGTAATCGTTACTGAAGCTGCTGGTAAGATTGATTTTGAATCTGTAATTGAAAACGTAACTTACAAAGTAGAATCTGATGAAGCTACTGGTTTGCGTGAAATCATTATTACAGAGTCTAAAGATAAGACTAAGATTCCTTCATTGCATATCTTGGATGAAAACGGTGGAATCTTGCGTACATACAACTTGCCGGTAGGTGGTCACGTTGTAGTAGAAAACAACCAGATGGTGAAAGCTGGTGATATCTTGGTTAAGATACCTCGTGCTGTAGGTAAGGCTGGTGATATTACCGGTGGTTTGCCTCGTGTAACAGAGCTGTTCGAAGCTCGTAACCCGTCTAACCCTGCTGTCGTTTCAGAAATTGACGGTGAGGTTACAATGGGTAAGATTAAACGTGGTAACCGCGAAATCATCGTTACTTCGAAGACTGGTGATGTGAAGAAGTATCTGGTAGCTTTGTCTAAGCAGATCCTTGTACAGGAAAACGACTATGTACGTGCCGGAACTCCGTTGTCGGATGGAGCAATTACTCCTGCTGACATCTTGGCAATTAAAGGTCCTACTGCAGTTCAGGAATACATTGTAAACGAAATTCAGGATGTATACCGTTTGCAGGGTGTGAAGATCAATGACAAGCACTTCGAAATCATCGTACGTCAGATGATGCGTAAAGTGCAGATTGACGAACCAGGAGATACTCGTTTCTTGGAACAACAGGTAGTAGACCGTTTGGAATTCAATGAAGAAAACGATCGTATCTGGGGTAAGAAGGTGGTAGTAGATGCTGGAGATTCTCAAAACTTACAGCCGGGTCAGATTGTGACAGCGCGTAAGTTGCGTGATGAAAACAGTATCCTGAAGCGTCGTGATATGAAGCTCGTAGAAGTACGTGATGCAGTTCCTGCTACTTCTACTCAGATTCTGCAGGGTATTACCCGTGCTGCATTGCAGACTTCAAGCTTTATGTCAGCTGCATCATTCCAGGAAACTACAAAAGTCTTGAATGAAGCTGCCATCAACGGTAAAGTAGACCGTCTGGAAGGTATGAAAGAAAATGTGATTTGTGGTCACTTGATTCCTGCCGGAACAGGACAGCGTGAGTTTGAAAAGATTGTAGTAGGTTCGAAAGAAGAATACGACAGAATCTTGGCAAATCGCAAGAATGTACTTGATTATAGTGAAGTAGAATAATCTTTTCTATAAAGACTCATCCTGAATGCTATTATAGTTATAGGATAAAATAAAATTGTTAGTTAAGAGCTGTGTCAGTTTTCTGACACAGCTCTTTTTTATAAAGGCTTCTTGTTTGTTTTACAATAACTATTGATTGAAGTTTGTTTCTTTAAGCTGGAAAATTGTAAGAACAAAAGGTTGATAACTATAGGGTTGTATACTTAAACTATTTCCTTTTTGAGACGAGGACTAGTTCAAAGTAAAATATACAATAACCTTATATTCAGTATGATAGCTTTATATTTAAAAAGTTACAATAAAAGATTGTATGGCATTTTGTTATAAGATTCTTTTATTAAATTTGTGCTAGTTAAGGTGGTCATTTTATCAATTTAAGTAGAAGAACATAATATTATACTTTATATTATATTTTGCTTTTGAAGAAAATTTAGTGCCTTGACAATAGTGTTACCTTCAATAGAAACAGGTTAAGTTATGGTTTTGAAAGTATATCGAAGCATTGACTTTCCCTTAAACTAAAAATAAATACAATGAAAACAAAATTTTTAGCTATCATGCTATGTGCATGCGGTATCACCGCTACAGCCCAACAGCCTATTTATAAGCAGGCCTCTGCTTCGGTGGAAGACCGTATAGAAGACTTGTTGGATAGAATGACTCTTGAAGAGAAAGTCGGTCAAATTTGTTGTCCCTTAGGTTGGGAAATGTATACTAAGGTAAGTTCAGATAGTGTAACTATCTCTGAATTGTTTAAAAAGCAGATGAGTGCAGCTCCTTTGGGTTCGTATTGGGCTGTACTTAGGGCCGATCCGTGGACTCAGAAAACATTGGAAACCGGACTTAATCCGGAGTTGTCTGCAAAAGCTTTGAATGCCTTGCAAAAATATGCAGTCGAAAACACACGTTTAGGTATACCTATTCTGTTTGCGGAAGAATGTCCGCATGGGCATATGGCTATTGGGACAACTGTATTTCCTACTTCCATCTCTCAGGCTTCCACATGGAATAGAGATTTGATTTATCAAATGGGAAAGGTCATTGGTCTGGAAGCACGTTCTCAGGGTGCAAACATTGGCTATGGTCCCGTATTGGACATCTCCCGTGAGCCCAGATGGTCGCGTGTAGAAGAAACTTTTGGTGAGGATCCTTATCTGACAGGATGTTTGGGTACAGCTTTTGTGCAGGGTATGCAGGGAGATGACATCAAAGATGGAGCCCATGTTTATTCTACCTTGAAGCATTTGGCAGCCTATGGCGTTCCAAGAGGAGGACACAACGGAAATCCAGCTGACATAGGAATGAGAGCTTTGCTTAATGAGTATCTACCAGGTTTCCGTCAGGCTGTAGAAGAAGGAAAAGCTGCAACTGTGATGACTTCTTATAATTCTATTGACGGTATTCCATGTACCAGCAATTCTTTTCTTATTGATTCGTTATTACGTAAGCAATGGGGATTCGAAGGTTTTGTTTATTCGGATTTGGCCAGTATTGATGGAGTGGCAGAACCCCACCATGTAGCTGTTGATTTGCAGGATGCGGCCGTTCAGTCTGTAAAGGCAGGAACAGATATGGATTTGGGAGCTAAGTCGTACAGCACTTTGGTAAAAGCAGTAAAAGACGGTAAGATAGAAGAAGAATATATCGATCGAGCAGTAGCCAATGTATTGCGATTGAAATTTCAGATGGGGTTGTTTGAAAATCCTTATGTCTCACCCGAGCGTGCCAGACAAGTAGTGAACTGTGATGAACATAAACAGCTTGCCCGTCAGGTAGCAAAAGAAGGTACCGTATTGTTAAAGAATAACGGTCTGCTGCCACTTAAGAAAAATTTGAAGAAAGTTGCAGTGATTGGTCCTAATGCAGATGTCATGTATAATTATCTGGGCGATTATACTGCACCTCAAGAGCGTGAAAAAATAGTAACTCTATTGGATGGTATCAAGAATAAACTGCCTAAGGCCAAAGTAGAATATGTAAAAGGCTGTGCTATTCGGGATACAACACAAAGTAACATTCAGGCTGCGGTAGAAGCAGCCCGTAAGTCGGATGTAGTTATTTTGGCTGTAGGTGGTTCGAGTGCCCGTGATTTTAAGACCAAGTATATTCATACCGGTGCAGCTACAGTAGCAAAAGATAGTGGTATTTTGCCCGATATGGAATGCGGAGAAGGCTTCGACCGTGCTACACTCAACCTGTTGGGCGATCAGGAAAAACTGATAAAAGCAATAGCGCAAACAGGCAAACCTCTTGTTATTGTATATATAGCTGGTCGTCCGTTGAATATGAATTTGGCAGAAAACGTATCAGATGCGTTGCTCATGGCTTGGTATCCTGGAGAGCAGGGTGGAAATGGTATAGCTGATGTCTTGTTTGGAGATTATAATCCAAGCGGAAGAATGCCTGTTTCAGTGCCACGTAATGAAGGTCAGATACCGGTTCATTATTCTCAGGGCGTTCAGCGCGACTATATGGATTCTCCCGGAACACCGCTGTATTCTTTTGGATATGGATTAAGTTATACTAAATTTGAGTATAGTGACATGAAATTATCGGCAGGTGATGGCGGCGATGTGATACAGTATATTACATGTACGGTAACAAATACCGGAAAATACGATGGGGAAGAAGTTGTACAGTTGTATGTAAACGATGAGGTAAGCTCCATAGTAGTTCCTGCTTTACAGCTCAAAGGTTTTAAGAAAATCTTCCTTAAAAAAGGAGAAAGCAAAGAGCTGACCTTTGCCTTAACCCGAAAAGACTTGTCTTTTTATAATAAGGATTTAATTTTCACTGCAGAGCCCGGTAAGTATAATGTAATGATTGGAGGAGCGTCTGATAATTTACCTTTAAAAGGTAGTTTTGTACTTTAAATCTTTGAATAAATCTAAAATGCATAAGAACCTGTTTTAATGTGCACTGAGCATTGAAACAGGTTCTAAATATTTAAAACTATGAAGTTTGTATTCTCTGTTGTTTTGCTGCTGGGTTTAGGCAATGTAATGCTGAATGCACAAGTTACAACCCGCCCTCGTCCGGCAGAGTGGAATAATTTGGTGAAAGGAGCACGTTTTATTGACCGTTTTCTTCCAATGCGTGAAGGAAAGCTATCGAAAGATGTGTGGGGTGGAAATAATGTGCTGCCTCGCTATATAGACAATGGCATTGAAGATGAAGAACGTTCTTATTGGGGTGGAAAAATTATAAAAGGTCCTGACCAAAAATACCATTTGTATGTATGTGGTTGGCCCGAAAAGTCTCCCAAGGGCCATCATACCTGGCCTGAGTCCATTGTTTATCATGCCATATGTGATAATTCTGTAGGACCTTATGTGATAAGGGATACGATAGGACCGGGACATAACCCTGAAATTTTTCAGGCAAAGAATGGAAAATATGTGATTTATGTGATTGATGGATATTATCTGTCGGATAGTGTCAATGGTCCTTGGACTTACAAGACATTTGATTTTGATGCACGCGACCGTAAAATTATAGAGGGGTTGAGCAATCTGACTTTTGCAAAAAGAGAAGACGGTTCGACTCTGATGGTTTGTCGTGGAGGTGGTGTCTGGATTAGTGAAACCGGTTTGTCTACCTATAATCAGATTACGGATAAAAGAGTTTATCCAGATGTGGAAGGGGAGTTTGAAGATCCGGTGGTATGGAGGGATCATGTGCAATATCATCTGATTGTAAATGACTGGTTGGGACGAATAGCTTTCTATCAGCGCTCGAAAGATGGGGTACATTGGGTGACAGATCCGGGAGAGGCTTATTTGCCAGGGATAATTTCTGTACATAAAGATGGATTATGTGAGAACTGGTTCAAGTATGAGCGTTGAAAGTGCTGCAAGATGAATATGGAAGAGCTGTCCAAGCCAACTTTGCGGTTATAGATACGTTGAAGAATGAAGATTTACCTAATGATAGGCATAGTTCCAAAAATTTGACTATCCCCTTAAATCCGGGAATGTTGCTGACCATGTTGAATGAAAAGCCCATCACTGCAGAGACAAAAGAGGTGCGGGTATTGATTCAGGCTGAGAAAGATTTCAAGCCTTCCCGCGATTTGGATTTGAAGAGCTTGCGCTTCGGTTCATCTGAGGAAGTAAACTATGGAAAAGGCAGTAAAGTAGTTGGTACTTTACAGAAAGGAAATGATATGATTGTAATATTTGATGCAAAGGCCTGTCATATTAAAGGGGATGAGTTTGCTCCTAAGATTATCGGGCAGACGAAAACCGGTGATATGGTTTTTGGGTATATGCGTCTTCCTTGGGTTGATTATACTCCACCTATCTTGTCTGCAAGAAAGCCGATAGTAAGAAGTTCTGCTTCTTTGGAAGTCCTGGTCGACAATTACGGCCTGAAAACTTCGGGTAAATCGAAGCTTGAACTTTATCTTGTAGAAGGAGATAAACAACGCCTTATTGCACATGCAGATATCCCAGCTGTAAAGTCATATGAACAGGTAAAACTGGCTTTGAATACTTCTGAACAATTACAGGAAGGTAAGAACTATTATTTTATGCTTCGTATAAAGATGGAAAACGAGCCGGATACAGAGTTTACTTATTCTGATACTTGTAAGTATATCCGATAAGCATGTTAAGAAAGTGTACACAGCATGCAAGAAAAGCTGTTTCCTGTCTTTGGAATAGTACTTCTTGTGTTTGGGGAAGAGGAGAGTGCTTCATCCGACGTCGCTGGCTGTACAGATAACGTCGCTGAATTTATAGCCGGCGACGTTGGTTTTAAAGCCACCGGCGTTGAATATGAGATTTTATTTGAATTGTCTGGGGCCAATGACGATAGATTTTGTTGGAAGAAGGAAGAGTGAAGACAACTTAGGATAGGATAAAATAAAAAACTGCCTCAAAAATGCATCCAGCATTTTGAGGCAGTTAGTTGTTGTATAGTGATGTTTAGTCTTGGTGTTATACTGTAGCTGCTCTTTGCTTAGTTATAAGTTTATGCAGTTTGCTTTGCAGTGTCTGACACATAGCTCCGTTTCCCATTGTCTGGTAACGCTTGATTTGATACTGTAACATGGTAATTACATCTTCGTTTGTTTTCATAATTTTCATCTTTTTGCGCCTTCCGCCCTTCGGAAAGCAATTAAACTTTTTCTCTTTCTTTATTCTGTATATAAAACAAAGAAAAGTATGGTATTGTTCTCGAAAGTTGAATATTTTTTCAATAAATAATCGGGAAGTACGTAGTACCTATTTGTAAATTATGGAAAAAAGCGGATAATAAAATAATAAAAAAGAAATAAAAAATGCCATTAGAATGGCTTCGGAAGGCTTTGAAGAAAGAAAATGACGAATAATTTTAATTTTTATTAGGTAAGTTCAACTTTTTCCTTACTTTTGCCATCACAATAAAAAACAACTAAATTTAAATCAATTTAATCATGGAAAACGAAAACAAAAATAATCAGCTTCAGATTGAGCTGAAAGAAGAAGTTGCTCAAGGCACTTATGCAAATCTTGCTATAATTACTCATTCTACTTCTGAATTTGTTGTGGATTTTGTCCGTATCATGCCGGGATTGCCGAAGGCTGGGGTTCAGTCTCGTATTGTGATGACTCCCGAACATGCAAAACGCTTGATGTATGCATTGCAGGACAATGTAGCTAAATTTGAAAAAGAATTTGGTCCTATCCGTATGCCGGAAGAACAACAGCAGGCAGGTAGTAAAACTTTTGTTCCGCCATTGAGCGATTTTAAAGGCGAAGCATAATTTGTATTGACTTTGTTAAAAATAGACAAAAAATAATCGCAGTTCTGAATTATAATCAGGACTGCGATATTTTTTTGCTTGTCTGGAAAGGCTGAAAATGGCTTTTATGATACACAATCAGGGGCTTTGTAATAAATTTGTTCTGTTTAATCGCCCGATTTTTCTTTCTCCCTAAGAAAAAAGAAGTTAAATAACTTTTTTCTCTTAAATCTGTTTGTATATTAAAAAGTTATTTGTAATTTTGCAGCCCGAAATGTATAGTTTCGAATAGGATTAGATAATACAAATAAACAATATAATAATAATTAAAAATCAAACAAAATGCCTACTATTCAACAATTAGTAAGAAAAGGAAGAACGGTTTTGGTTGAGAAGAGTAAGTCTCCGGCGCTGGATTCATGTCCTCAGAGACGTGGTGTTTGCGTACGTGTGTATACTACAACTCCGAAAAAACCGAACTCTGCAATGCGTAAAGTTGCTCGTGTGCGTCTGACAAACTCTAAGGAAGTAAACTCTTACATTCCGGGAGAAGGACACAACTTGCAGGAACACTCAATCG
>ERZ860445.1237-NODE-1237-length-15074-cov-3.036487_pt1 | contig 15074 bp, 15 predicted proteins | sample MGYA00509977_ERZ860445 | MGnify/ENA primary metagenome ERZ860445 (study PRJEB30046, sample SAMN00715233) | human gut metagenome | study: EMG produced TPA metagenomics assembly of the A metagenome-wide association study of gut microbiota in type 2... | reverse complement strand
CCGCCGCCACAAAAGAGGGAGAGGCAGCGCCTCTCCCTCTCAAGCCCCGCCCCATGCAGACCGCAGGAGGCGGACCCTCTGTTTTCCTTATCCTATGCGCCCCTCATGCCCGCTTCTTCTTGCGCTGCAGCTGCAGCCGGTCAGCGATCATGGCGATGAACTCCGAATTGGTTGGCTTGCCCTTAGCGGAATTCACCGTGTATCCAAAGTACTTTTGCAGGGTTTCCAGGTCGCCCCGATCCCATGCTACCTCAATGGCGTGGCGAATGGCCCGCTCCACCCGGCTGGGAGTGGTGGAAAAGCGCCGTGCCACCTCCGGGTACAGTACCTTGGTGACGGCGTTGATGACGTCCATGTCGTCCACCGCCAGCAAAATGGCCTCCCGCAGATACTGATAGCCCTTGATATGGGCCGGTACGCCGATCTCATGAATGATGGCCGTTACCATCCCCTCTAAAGCCGGGGAGTGGTAGGGCTCCTCTTGTTCCGGATGTACCGCCTGCCGCATCAGCTCCAGCAGAGACTCCTCGTTGACGGGCTTGGGCAAGAAGAAATACACGCCCAGTTCCACCGCCCGGCTCACGGCCTGCTGGCTGCAAAATGCGGATATGACGATCACCTTCCTTTCTCCCGGCTCCTCTGCCAGCTGGCGCAGGATGCCGAAGCCATCCAGCCCCGGCAGTACCACGTCCATCAGGATCAGTTCCGGTTTTGTGCGGCGCACCAGCTCCATGACCATCGGCCCGTCGCCGGTGGACGCCGCCACCTCAAATTCGCCGGTTTCCTCCAGCAGCTGCCTCAGCAAAATGCGAAACTCCTCATTCGCATCCGCCAGCAGCACTCTCGTCCTTTTTTCCATCGCATCCAATCCTTTTCCACAGTTTGCTCCGCTGCCCCCAAATGTTCTCCAGCCATTCCCATTTGTCGTGCAGCTTGTGTATAATTTATCATATTTATCTCATAGTTTCAAGATTATTGTGTCGAAAAATCCTCTCAAAAACGCATCTCATATCAAAAACCCGTTAAAGCCGATGAAAAATACAACAAAAATATCGCCCGGCGTTCTTTCAAAGCCGGGCGATATTGTAACTCACGCTTTATTCAATTTTCGACGGTCTGTCAGATATCTCCCCTTACAGGAACCGATCCAGCTCCGCCTCCACGTTCTTCCGGTGCTTCACCTGCGGCGCACGGTGCAGCTGCCCGTGGGACATGACCAGCTCTACATGGCGCAGTGCCCGCAGGTCGGCCAGTGGGTCCGCCGCCGTAACGATGAGGTCCGCCGCCTTTCCCGGCTCCAGCGTGCCGGTCTCCTGACCGATACCCGCCAGCTGGGCGCTGCGGCCGGTGGCGGTGTACAGAGCGAAGGCGTTGGACACCCCCACATACTTGTGGAAGTAGTACAGCTCCCGCCAGAAGTCGTACTGGGTGATCCACGGGCAGCCCACGTCGTTGCCCAGCACCACCGGGATATCCTGCTCCAGCGCCGCCTTGGCGCAGTCGATGATGCCCTCGAACACCACGTTGCCGTTGTACTGCTCCACCTCCGAGGCGTTGGAGACGGACCGGTCAAACAGCGCATAGGGCAGGGCCGGGGAGATGGTGGTACACAAAAACGCCCCCCGCTCCCGGAACAGCCGCAGGATATCCGCATCGGGCTTGGCGCCGTGCTCAATGGAATCCACGCCGTTTTCCAGCGCCACCCGCACGCCCTCCGGTGACTCCACATGGGCCGCCACGGTGTAGCCCATCTCATGAGCCCTCTCGCACACCACCTTCACCATCTCCGGCGGCATCTTCAGCTCGCCCGGCACGCCCTTCTCCTTGGCGTCCAGCACACCGCCGGTGATCATCAGTTTCACCAGATCCACGCCCTGCTGCCGCCCCTTCTCCAACTGGGCCAGTGCCTCGTCGATGGTATGGGCCGCCACTGCCACAGACCCGGCCATGTGGCCGCCGGGGACGGAGATGCCCTCGTTGGCCGCCAGGATGCGGGGTCCCACCCTCCGTCCGGCCCGAATATCGTCCCGCAGTCGGGTGTCGAAGTCCGCCAGACCGCCCACCGTACGGATGGTGGTGACGCCGGAGAACAGTTCGTCCTTGGCAAAGCCCGCCACCATGCCGTAGGCCACCTTCCGGGTCAGTCCCGTGGAGAGGATGGTCTTTACCAGCTTCTCGTTGTCCCGCTGCTTCTTCTGGGGCTTGCCGCTGCCCGCCAGATGGACGTGCATATTGATGAGTCCCGGCATCAGATAGCCGCCCTTCAGGTCCACCACCTCATAGCCCGTCAGATCCGTCCCCTCCGGTACGATGTCCGTGATACGGTCGCCGTCGGTCCGCAGCACCAGTCCCTCACGGGGCTGCATCTCCCGTGTGCCGTCCAGTAGCTTGCCACCACAAAATGCGTATTTCATCGCTCTCCCCGTCCTTTTCTCTTTGAGTGTTTTCTGTCCGCTACGCCTTAGCTTCTATGGGTCCTTTACGGTACAATATAAGCCCCACCGCCCCGCCTGTCAATCGTTTTGCAGAGAAAATCCCGGTAAACCCGGCGCAGGAGGCCCGGAGCCGATGCTCCGGACCTCCTGCCTCACAGGGCGCTTATCCCGCCGTAGTCAGCATATTCTCCAGGAAGATACCGTATCCCTCCGCCGGGTTTGCCACCAGCACATGAGTCACAGCTCCCACCAACCGTCCGTCCTGCAAAATGGGGCTGCCGCTCATCCCCTGCACGATGCCTCCAGTGGTCTCCAGCAGCTCCGGGTCCGTCACCCGCAGCAGCAGATCCCGGCCGTCCCGGCTCCGGGGGTTCACCCGCAGGATCTCCACCTCATAGGCACGGGTATCGCTGCCGGAAATGGTACATAATATAGACGCCTCCCCGGCGTGTACCTCCTCCGGCTCTGCCACCGATACCGCCTCGCCGGAGATAAAACCCGCATCCTCCACCGTGCCAAAGATGCCCTCGTTGCTGTTGACCGTCACCGTGCCTACATCCCGCTGCACGGTAAAGTCTCCCTTCAGCTCGCCGGGGTCGCCCCGCTGCCCCTTCTTCACCGCCTTCACCATAGTCTCCATAATAGAGCCGCTGGCCAGCGGCATCAGCTCCGCCGTGTCCACATCCGTGATACCGTGGCCCAGAGCGCCGTAACTGCCGGTGGCGGGGTCATAGTAGGTCAGCGTGCCGACACCCGCCATGCTGTCCCGGATCCACGCACCCAACCGGATGCCGCCGTCCTCGCAAACCACTGGACTGGCCGTCACCTCCAGCGTTTTCCCGTCCCGCTGCACCGTCAGCTCCGCCGCCGTTTCGCCGTTTTCCGCCAGCATGGCCTGTAAATGCTCTGTGGAGCGGATCTTCTCACCATTGAAGGTCAGCAGGATATCCCCTTCTTTCAGGCCGCACTCCTTGGCCGGGGAGCGAGTCTCCTCCGTTCCCTGCACCGGCGACACGGATACCACCAGTACACCGTCGGCAAAGAGCTTGATGCCCACGGCCTTGCCCACGGGGATCAACTGCCGCCCCTCATCAGCCCACGTCCGCTGCCATCCCAGCGACAGGGCCAGCACCATCGCCAGCAGTACGGCAGCGCCCCGCCGCACGCCTCGCCTTGCTTGCGTTTCATGCATCGGATCACCTCTTATTTTTTGTTTTCGTCGCCGGCGACACCATTACTTTGCGCCGCAGCCGCCGGTTTCATCGGCGTTAAATTCCGCCAGACATGGCAATCATCCCGCACGACTGTCACGCCGCCGCTTTTGCGCCGCAGGAAAAATTTTCCGCAGTGAAGCGCCAGCTTTTAGGACACCTCCCCCGTTTTTCTCCGTTGCAGCCCCGCCCGCTCCTATGTTATAGTAGAGGGGAAAGGACGTGAAGCCATGAAAGGAACCACCCGCCTGCTGGCCCTGTGCGGCGTACTGACCGCCTTGGGCGTGGTGCTGCTGTGTCTGGGGGGCATCGTCCCCTTTGCCCTGTATATCTGCCCCATTCTGGCCTCCATCGCCCTGCTGCCGGTGCGCTCCCGCCCACGGTACGCATGGTGCTGCTATGGGGCCATCGCCCTGCTGGGTCTGCTGCTGTGCCCGGATAAGGAGGTATCGCTGCTGTTCTGCTTCACCGGCTACTACCCCCTGCTGAAGCCCCGACTGGACGCCCTCCGCAGCCGCCTTCTCTCCCTGACGCTGAAGCTTCTGTGGGCCGCCGTCTCCATGGCGGCGCTGTACGCCCTGATCCTCTATGTATTCTGCCTGCCCGCCGTGGTAGAGGAGTTCGCAGCCACCGGCCGCTGGCTGCTGGCCGCCACCATCGCCATGGGCGTCGCCCTGTTCTTCGTCTATGATGTGCTGCTGGGCCGTCTTATGGCCCGCTGGCCCGCCAAGGTCTGAGGGGCAGCGCCGTCTCTTGTAACCTTTTCGCCCGCCGCCGGGCCTCTTTTTCACAGAATATGGGAGTCAACGGTCGTTTCCGCCGTAGGCTCCCCTTTGCTTTTCCCGACACTTTCCCATCTATATGTCCCATTTCCGTCACAGTGCCTTGTGCATCCTGCCCAAAATTTCCGGGCGTTTTTTACCATTCTGAAAATTTTGTTATCAATTTGTAATTTTTGTGTAGCTTTTTTGATAGAGTTGTGGTATGATATCTCTCGTAGTTTTCCAAAACCAACGCAGAAAGGATGGCAAAAGCATATGTCCAGAAAATTTGCCTGTCTCTATCTGGCCGTTGCGCTGCTGGTGTCCAGCATCTGGATCGCCAGCGCCGATGAACGTGATACCGTACAACAGGAGGTGCAGTACAGCGCCGCTGTGGAGGCGCTGGATGCCGCCGGGCTCCCCAGCCGCTCCAGCAATGTCCTGCCCAGCGGCGAGGGTCTGGCTCTGGCGCTGGAGTTGGGCCTGCCGGAGGAGGAGACCATCTCCCTCTCCCAGCTGCCCACCGAGGCCCTCAAGACCAGTCAGGCCCAGGAGGACGCCGCCCGCCGCAAGCAGGCGGACACCGCCGCAGCCGCCGCTGACGCCGCCGCCAAGGAGGCCGCCCGTCAGAGCCTGCTAAGCGAGTACGACGGCGTGCAGCTCACCGAGGCCGTTCGGCTTCGCAGTGCTGCCGATAACGACACCGCCACCTCCCTCACCATCGACAGCGGCAAGGTGGCCCGCCTCAACGACTATCAGGACGGCTGGTACCAGGTCACCTTCGGCCAGTCCACCGGCTACATCCCCGCCGGGTATGCCCAGCCGGTCCACTATGCCGACTATGAGGGTACCTCCGCCACCAACACCGTGCGGGAGGAGCTCATCGCCTACGCCTACACCTATTTGGGAACGCCCTATGTCTACGGCGGCTCCAGCTACTCCGGTACCGACTGCTCCGGCTTCACCATGGCTGTATTCGCCAAGTTCGGCTACTCCCTGTCCCACGGGGCCAGCGACCAGTATTACACCGCCACATCTGTCTCCTCCGAGGAGCGGCAGGCTGGTGATCTGGTGTTTTTCGATACCTTCGGCGGCATCAGCCACGTGGGCATCTATTTGGGCGGCGGTCAGTTCATCCACGCCAGCTCCTCCGGCGGTGTGAAGGTCAACTCCCTTTACGAAAGCTACTACGCTGCCTGCTATCTGGGGGCCGGACGCATCCTCCCCTGAAGCGTCACATAGAGACATCCTAAGAGAGCCGCCTGCGGGCGGCTCTCTTACTTTTTCTTTCGCCTCCGTATATTCGTATTTTTATTCATTTTCGCTGCATTTCCTTTGTGCAATTCGCTTCTTTCTTCCGCAATATTCAGTTCGGAAGCGAGCAGTTTGCATGATTCTCTCGTTTTTGCTGTAATTTTATTCATTTTACACTTGACTTTTATTCATCTCCGTTGTATCATAACCACATCCTCCGGAACGCCCGGAGCTTTCCATCCACAAGGCCGCCTGCACAGGCGGCACAACGAATACAAAGTGAGGTATGAGAGATGAAAAAAGTATTGGCCCTTCTGATGGCCGCCGCCATGATCCTGTCTCTGGCCGCCTGCGGCAGCAAGAACCCCGACAGCAACGATGATAGCAACGACGATAGCAACGACAAGAAAACCGCCCTGATCCTGGGGACCAGTGCCGACTACGCCCCCTTCGAATTCATGTATCCCGATGACAAGGGTGAACTGACCTACGCCGGCATCGACGTGTCCGTGGCTCAGTACATTGCCGACGACATGGGTCTTTCCCTTCAGGTGGAGAACATGGCCTTCGAGTACCTGCTGACCTCTCTGGGCAAGGGCGACTTCGACATGGTGCTGGCCGCCATGGAGGCCACCCCCGACCGTCTGGAGAACGCCGACTTTTCCGACCCCTACTATAACGATATCCCCCCGGCCATTCTGGTGAAGGCTGACAAGGCCGACCAGTTCAAGACGCTGGCCGATTTCGCCGGCAAGTCCGTGGGCGCACAGGCTGCCACCACAAAGCTGGATATCATCGCCGACTCCATGCCCGGTGCCAACGCCGTGTCTCTCCAGTCTGTGCTGGATCTGATCAATGACCTGACCTACGACAAGGTGGATGCCATCGTGGTGGACGGCGGCGTGGCGCAGCAATATGCCGAATCCAACCCCGATCTGGTCATCGCCGGTGCCTCCAGCGAGCTGGGTGAGGCCTCCGCCTACTGCGTGGCCGTGGCCAAGGGTGATCCCAAGGGGCTGCTGCCCGGCATCAACGCCGCTATCGCCAAGCTCAACAGTGAGAACAAGCTTCAGAGCTTCATCGATGCCGCCAACGAGCTGGCCACCAAGGCCGTGGACCCCAACTGATCCGAAACTGCATCCGCCCCGCTGCGCCCAGTGCCCCGCACTGGGCGCAGCGCCGGGTATTCTTCCATCTGAAAGGAGACGACGCCCATGTGGTGGAGCGACCTGTTCACCAACATGAACCCTACCGATTTCTTCAACTTTTCCTTCCTGCCCAAATACGGCACCGCCTTCGTCCGTGGCATCGAGTACACCCTGCTGCTGGCCGTGGTGTCCGTGCTGCTGGCCATTCTCCCGGCATTGGGGCTGGCCCTTATGCGCCTGAGCCGGAAAAAGCCGGTGCGCTGGCTCTCCGGGGCCTACATCGCCGTGTTCCGCTCCACCCCCATGCTGGTACAGCTGTCCATTATCTACTACGGCCTGTTCTACGCCATCTCCCTGCCCCGGCTGACCCTCTTCGGCTTCGTGGATATCAGCCGCTTCATCCCCGGCGTGGTGGCTCTGGCCCTGAACAGCTCCGCCTATGTGGCGGAAATTTTCCGTGCCGGTATTCTGGCCGTGGATAAGGGACAGGCGGAGGCCGCCCGTTCTCTGGGCCTCTCCCAATGGCAGAGTATGCGTCTGGTGGTGCTGCCGCAGGCGGTGAAGAATGTCCTGCCTGCGCTGGCCAACGAGATGGTCACCATGGTGAAGGAGTCTTCCATCTGCTCTGTGCTGGGCATGGCGGAGATGATGTTCGCCGCCAAGACCATCGCCGGCTCCACCGGCATCTCGCTGGCCCCCTACACGCTGGCGGCACTGGTCTATTTCTGCATCAACTACCCGGCCTCCAAGGGCATTGAGGCCATTGAAAGGAGGATGCGCCGTGGCGACAAGCAATAATGCGCTCATTTCCGTGCAGCAGCTGACCAAGGAGTTCCGCCGCGGCGTGGTGGCTCTGGATCACTGTGATCTGGAAGTCTACCGGGGCGAGGTGGTGGCCATCATCGGCCCCTCCGGCTCCGGCAAATCTACCCTCCTGCGTTCCCTGAACCTACTGGAGCAGCCTACCTCCGGCGCCATCTACTTCGACGGTGCGGATCTGGCGGACAAATCCGTGAACATCGACCTTCACCGTCAGAAAATGGGTATGGTGTTCCAGCACTTTAACCTCTTCCCCCATAAGACCGTGCTGCAAAACATCACCATGGCCCCGGTGGCCCTGAAAAAGAAAACGCCGCAGGAGGCCCGGCAGCAGGCCATGACCCTCTTGGAGCGCATCGGTCTGGCGGATAAGGCCGATGAATACCCCAATATGCTCTCCGGCGGACAGAAGCAGCGCATCGCCATCGTCCGCTCCTTGGCCATGGAGCCGGAGGTGCTGCTGTTCGACGAACCCACCTCTGCGCTGGACCCGGAGATGGTGGGTGAGGTGCTGGACCTCATGCGCTCGCTGGCCGCCGACGGCATGACCATGGTGGTGGTGACCCACGAGATGGGCTTCGCCCGTGAGGTGGCCAGCCGGGTGGTGTTCATGGCCGACGGCCGAATTTTGGAGGAGGGCGCCCCCGCCGACCTCTTTGACCATCCCCAGGATCCCCGCCTGAAGGATTTTCTCAGCAAGGTGCTGTGACGTGCAAACGCCCGCTCCTCTGGTTTGCCAGAGCAGCGGGCGTTTGTCTGGTTCGCCCCCTTTTGCGGAAATTCACTTGTATTCCATTGCCTTTTTATATCCGACAGACGGCTTTCTTTTTTGTCTCCCACGGGTAACCTTCTGCCGGTAGTGGCTATTACGATTTATGTCTCCGACAGCCCACTTTTCCCAGTAGCCGGAAAAGTGGGCAAAAGAGCCGCCAGAAACCAATGGTTTCTGGACTTCCTTTACACGCAAGAGCCTCGTTTGTTATCAGCCGTAAAGGGAATCGACTTAGCAACAGACCCGCTGCCGCTCCCGCTCTGGCGAAGAGTCGTGTGGGTCTACCGCCGAGAGCGGATTCCACGGTAGAACAGCAGACTCCCTCAACTTTTCAATGCAGCGGCAGCGATAGTAGAAATACGTCGATTCTCTGCTTCGGCAGGTTTTAGGATGAAACTCTTGTACACCAAAAGAGGAAGTCTTGAAACCTTAGGTTTCAAGTGGCGTTCTTTCGTGCCTTTCTTTCGCTATTGAAAGAAAGGCACCCGTCGGAGACACAAAAGAAGAACGCCACCCGCCAAAGGCAGAACGTATCCCAAACACGTCAAAAGGCCCGTTTCCCTCACAGGAAACGGGCCTTGCAGCAGCTTCTATTCAGCTCTTGGTATGGATCTCCTCCCGGCACTTGGGACAGGTAATGACGATGCGTCCCTTCCCACGGGGGACCCGGCATACCGTCCGGCACTTGGGGCAGGCAATGTACTTGTGCTCCCGATCCCGCATCCGGGTCCGGGTCAGGCCGAAGGCATTTTTTACCGGCCAGCACACCTTGCTCATGAACCACGCATTCTCCGCCCGGCGCTTGGCCAGATTCCGGGAGAACATCCGCCACAGCGCCCACAGCACCATGGCCGTAGACAGGGTGGACAGGATCAGATACGGCACCTGATACCCCTTGATGAACAGACACACCACGTCGATGACAATGGCCGTCCAGATGGTGGCCAGTCCCAGCCGATCTCCGCCGTTGCGGCCGTACATGAACCGGGCCATAGCGTTGCCGACCCGTTGGAAGAAACTCATACGCTTGCCTCTTTCCTCTGAAGAGATAACGTCCTCAGAAATTGACGATGCTATTTTAGCCGAAAAGTGAGGAAAGGTAAAGCCCTCTTGTGCAGAATTTACAGATTGGTCATGATTGCCCCGCCTTTCTTCCGCATTTCTCCGGGACAATCCGTTTTCTGCGTTGCAATCAATGACGGAAATTGATATAATAATAGAATATGAACTATGCACAACGGGGGCCGGCAGAACGCTCCGCCGACCCCCTATCTGAAAAGCGGCAGCCGGACGCTGTGGGTGCGGCTGCGGCGGGGGCGTCCCTCCCGCCCGGCCCTGCGCCGCTTATGGTATCCTATGCCGCAGCGGAGCCAGCGGTTCCGCAGAAAGGACAGTCATCATGATCAAGATCGCCCCCTCCATCCTCTCCGCCGACTTCGCCCATCTGGGCCGTGACATCCAGCGCATCTCCGACGCCGACTATGTCCACGTGGACGTCATGGACGGCCTGTTCGTCCCCAATATCTCCATCGGCATCCCGGTGGTAAAGTGCATCCGCCCGGTGACGGATCTGCCGCTGGACGTCCACCTGATGATCGACCGTCCCGTGCGGTATGTGGAGCAGTTCTGCGATGCAGGCGGTGACCTCATCACCTGCCATGTGGAGGCGGACACGGAGGAGAATATTCACTCCGCTATCGTCAAAATTCACGCCAAGGGCAAGAAGGCCGGTGTGGTGGTAAAGCCCAAGACCCCCGCCTCCGCCGTGCTGCCCTTCATCAACGAGGTGGAGCTGATCCTGGTCATGACCGTGGAGCCGGGCTTCGGTGGCCAGAAGTTCATGGCCGACATGATGCCCAAGGTGCAGGAGATCCGCCGCTACATCGACGCCATGAATCCCGCCTGCGAGCTGGAGGTAGACGGCGGCGTGGACCCCGTCACCTGCAAGCTCTGCACCGCCAGTGGCGCCAACGTGCTGGTGGCCGGCTCCTCCGTCTATAAGGCAGAGGACATCCCCGCCCGCATCCGGGAGCTTCGTGGCTGATCCTCTGCATTTACGCAATATCTTCACTGAAAAGGACATTATATTATGGAATATTTCCCTGCGCCCCTTGAAAAACTGGTGGAGCAGTTCGCCCGTCTGCCGGGCATCGGCTCCAAGTCCGCCCAGCGTCTGGCCTTCCATGTGCTGAATCTGCCCATGGAGCAGGCGCAGGAATTTGCCAACGCCATCGTGGAGGCCAAGCAGAAGGTGACCCTCTGTCCCATCTGCCGCAACCTCACCGCCGGCGGTCCCTGCCCCATCTGTGCCAACCCCAAGCGGGACGAAAGTCTGCTGTGCGTGGTGGCGGATCCACGGGATGTCATCGCCATGGAGCGGGCCAGAGAGTTCCATGGCCGCTACCACGTCCTCCATGGCGTTCTGTCCCCCATGAACCATGTGGGTCCCGACGACCTCCAGATCAAGCCGCTGGTAGATCGGGTGGCGCAGGGCGGCATCCGGGAGGTCATCATGGCCACCAACCCTGACACCGAGGGCGAGACCACGGCCCTGTATCTGGCCCGGCTGCTGAAGCCCTTCGGCGTGAAGGTCACCCGTCTGGCCTACGGCATCCCTGTGGGCGGACATCTGGAGTTTGCCGACGACGCCACTCTCACCCGTGCGCTGGAAGGGCGGCAGGAGCTATGAAACGACTGCTCTGCCTTCTGCTGGCCCTATGCATGGTGCTGTCCCTCACCGCCTGCGGCGGAGAGCAGCCGGAGTCCGTCCAGCTTTTCGCCATGGACACGGTGATGGACCTCACCGCCTACGGTGAAAACGCAGCAGCCGCCCTGACGGATGCCAGCCGGGAGATCAACCGTCTGGAGCGACTCCTGTCCCGCACCATCGACACCAGCGAGATTTCTCAGATCAACGCCGGCGGCGCCGTTACCGTCTCCGAGGAAACGGCCTCCCTGCTGGCTCAGGCCCAGACCTATACCGCCGCCACCGACGGCGCCTTCGATATCACCATCGCCCCGCTGGTCTCCCTATGGGGCATCACCACCGACAGCCCCCGCATCCCCACCCAACAGGAGATCGATGTGTTGCTGCCACTGGTGGGGCCGGAGCATCTGCACCTGTCAGGGGACCCCGCCACACTGGACGACGGCTGCGCCATCGACCTGGGCGGCATCGCCAAGGGCTACGCCTCCGACCGGGTGGCTGCCATTTTCGCCCGGCACGGCATTACCTCCGGCACCATCAGCCTCGGCGGCAATGTCTACGTCTGCGGCTCCAAGCCCAACGGGCAGCCGTGGGTGGTGGCCATTCAGGACCCCCGCTCCGACGGCTACGCCGTCACCGTGGCCCTGACGGACTCCTTCGCCGTCACCTCCGGCGGCTATCAGCGCTACTACACCGCCCCGGACGGCACGGTCTACCAGCATATTCTGGACCCCAAGACCGGCTATCCCGTGGAGAGTGACCTGCTGTCCGTCTCCATCCTCTGTGACAACGGCACCATGGCCGACGCCTACTCCACTGCCCTTTATGTGATGGGCAGTGCCGGGGCGCAGGCCTTCTGGCGCACCCACGGCGGCTTCGAGATGATCCTGATCACCACCGCCGGACAGGTGCTGTACACCCCCGGTCTTTCCGAAAAAATCACTCCCACGGAGGGCAGCGGCTATGAATACGCATCCATTCTCCCCTAAGCTTCGCCCCACCCTCTGGGACGGTGCAGTGGCAGCGCTGGTGGCCACTCTGGCCATCGTGACGGCTCTGTGCTTCTACGGCCGCCGCACCGGCGCACCCCAGACCGTCACCATCACCCACCGGGGCGCTCTGGTTCAGACCATCCGCCTCACCGGCCTGACCGAGACAAAAACCGTCGCCATCGACGGCGACTATCATCTGGAGATTCAGGTGGACAGCGGCGGCGTCTGCGTTGTCCACAGCGACTGTCCGGGGCAGGACTGCGTCCACACCGGCCGCATCACCCGCTCTGGCCAGAGCATCGTCTGCCTGCCGGAGCAGGTGGTCATCCAGCTCACCGGCGGCACATCGGATGCCGATGTGGTGTTGGGATAGGGGGCGGCGCATGAAACATATCTCCACCCGACAGCTGGCTCTGTGCGCCGTGTTGACGGCGCTGGCACTGGGGCTCAGCACGCTGGAAAACCTCTTTCCCGTGACGCTGCTGATCCCCCTGCCCGGCGTGAAGCTGGGCCTTGCCAACATCGTCACCGTGTTCGCCCTGTATCAGCTGGGCGCTCTCCCGGCGCTGGCCATTCTCACGGCCCGGTGCCTGCTGGGCGGTCTCTTCGCCGGGAACGCCTCCGCCATGCTCTTCTCCCTGCTGGGGGGCCTCACCGCCATGCTGGTGATGATCCTCCTGCGCCGCTTGAGATGCCTGTCCATCTACGGTGTCTCCATCGGCGGCGCCGGCCATAACCTGGGCCAGATGGCGGCTGCCCTCATCACGCTGGGCAACACCGCCGTACTGGGCTACCTTCCCTTCCTGCTGGGCATCTCCCTGCTGACGGGGACCCTTACGGGCTTCGTCTCCTCTCTGCTGTTCCGGGCCATGGCCCATATCAAACTCTCGACAAAGGAGTAATCGACAATGGATAAAAAAGACGAGATCATCCTCCAGCAGCTGGAGGTCATCCGCACCATGACGGAGCGCAACCTCCGCAGCATGGGCGACGATTTTTGGGGCACTCCCTTCGAGGGTGTCCTGTCCCCCAAGTCCCCCTCCGCCCCGCCCTCCGGCGGGAAGCCTGTAGGCAGCGCCGACGGCAAAATGCCCGCCCAGCCGTCCGATGGCAAGACCGCCGGCGGTCAGCCTGCCGCCAAGGCTGAGAAAACGGAGGTGGTGGAGCCCCTGCCCAAGGAGGACATGAAGGACCTGCAGGCGGAGCTGGACAGCTACATCGGCCTTGCCACCGTCAAGGAGGAGGTCCGCAACCTCATCAACATGGCCTCCGTCTACAAGCTTCGCCGCCAGCACGACCTGCCCACCACGGATATGTCCCTGCACATGGTGTTCACCGGCAACCCCGGCACCGGCAAGACCATGATGGCCCGGATGATGGCCCGTATCTACCGGAGTCTGGACATCCTCTCCAAGGGCCAGCTGGTAGAGGTGGACCGCAGCGGTCTGGTGGCCGGATATGTGGGCCAAACCGCCATCAAGACCCAAAAGGTCATCCAGAAGGCGCTGGGCGGCGTGCTGTTCATCGACGAGGCCTATGCCCTCAACGGTAAGAGCGAGAACGACTTCGGTCAGGAGGCCATCGACACCATCCTCAAGGCCATGGAGGATCACCGGGACGATCTGGTGGTCATCGTGGCGGGCTACACCGATCTGATGGATCGGTTCATCCACTCCAATCCCGGACTGGAATCCCGCTTCAACCGTTTCCTGCTCTTCGAGGACTACACCCCCGATGAGATGCTGGATATCTTCAAGATGCAGTGCAAAAAGGGCTGCTATCAGTTGTCGGACGGCGTGGAGGAGCTGGTGCGGGACTACATCACCGAGGAAAACGGCGACCCGGAGACCTTCGGCAACGCCCGTGGCGTGCGGAACATCTTTGAGCACATTCTGGTGGCCCAGAATAACCGTCTGGCCGCCATGGAGACCGTCACCAAGGAGGACCTGATGACCCTCACACAGGATGACGTCCTCCACGCCAGAGGGAAGCTGGACTGACAAAAAATGCCGGAAAGCGTGAAAAACCTCTTGCATCCGGCTCCAAAAGAGCATATACTGTTAAGGTTGATGTAAAACTATACCCACGAAAAGAAAGGGGTTTTTCCTTTGCAGAACGAAAAACTGAGAAACGTAGCCATCATCGCCCACGTGGACCACGGCAAGACCACGCTGGTGGACCAGATGCTCAAGCAGGGTGGCGTGTACCGGGAGAATCAGGAGACGGTGGAGCGTGTCATGGACTCCAACGATCTGGAGCGTGAGCGTGGCATCACCATTCTGGCCAAGAACACCGCCATCCAGTACGGCGACACCAAGATCAACATCGTGGACACGCCGGGCCATGCCGACTTCGGCGGTGAGGTGGAGCGCATCCTGAAAATGGTCAACGGCGTTATCCTGCTGGTGGACGCCGCTGAGGGGCCCATGCCCCAGACCCGCTTTGTGCTGAGCCGTGCGCTGGAGCTGGGCCACCGGGTCATCGTGGTGGTCAACAAGATCGACCGCCCCGACCAGCGCATCCACGAGGTCATCGACGAGGTGCTCGAGCTGCTCATGGACCTCAACGCCACCGACGAGCAGCTTGACTCGCCCATGCTCTTCTGCTCCGGCCGTCAGGGCACCGCGTCCTACTCCCCGGATGTGCCGGGCAAGGATCTGCGCCCGCTGTTCGAGACGATCCTCGAGTACATCCCCGCTCCGGAGCAGAATGTCGACGCGCCGTTCCAGATGCTCGTGTCGTCCATCGACTACAACGAGTTTGTCGGCCGCATCGCCATCGGCCGTATCGAGCGCGGCGTCATCCGCCAGAACGAGGAGATCGCCGTGTGCAACTACCACCAGCCGGATGCGCCGGCCAAGAAGGCCAAGGCCGTGTCCATGTATGAGTTCGAGGGCCTGCAGCGCGTGCCCGTCACGGAGGCGGAGGCCGGCAGCATCATCGCCATGTCCGGCATCGGCGACATTACCATCGGC
>ERZ860445.1230-NODE-1230-length-15238-cov-2.359283_pt1 | contig 15238 bp, 10 predicted proteins | sample MGYA00509977_ERZ860445 | MGnify/ENA primary metagenome ERZ860445 (study PRJEB30046, sample SAMN00715233) | human gut metagenome | study: EMG produced TPA metagenomics assembly of the A metagenome-wide association study of gut microbiota in type 2... | reverse complement strand
CGAGGCCCGAGTACGGACGGGGTAGACATCGACTCCTCCTCGAATATACTGATAGAGAACTGTATGATAGATTGCAACGACGACAATATCTGCCTGAAATCGGGCAGAGACACAGACGGGCTGCGTGTCAACCGCCCAACGGAGAATGTAGTGATACGTCATTGCACCACCCATAAAGGGACAGGGCTTATCACTTGCGGAAGCGAAACTTCCGGCAGCATACGTAATATTCTGGGGCATGACCTCACTGCTCAGGGAACCTGGAGTGTTTTGAGATTGAAAAGTGCCATGAGTCGGGGAGGAACCATAGAGAATATCTACATCACCCGTGTGAAAGCCGACAGCGTGCGGAATGTATTAGCCACCGATTTGAACTGGAATCCGCAATATAGTTACAGCACACTACCCGAAGAATATTCCCATCAGGAAATACCCGAGCACTGGAAGACACTGCTTACTCCGGTAGTTCCGGAGGAAAAAGGCTATCCTAAGTTCCGCAATGTATATCTTTCACATATCAAAGCGACCAATGTAAGGGAATTTATCTCCGCTTCCGGATGGAACGATACATTGCGCTTGGAAAACTTCTTCCTGTATGCCATTGAAGCACAAGCACAGAAAGCGGGACAAATCCGGTACAGCAGAAACTTTAATCTGGCAGAGGTCACACTGGATACTAAGGACAATACCCCTATTATCTCAGAGCACAATGACAAGTGTAATATGCAGTTTAAAAGCTCTTCCACCGGGAATTTATAGAAACTAAAAAATAAAACAATATGAAACGATGTATTTATTGGTTGATATGCGCATTGTCATCTATCATAACGATGAACGCCCAACCCAATTATAATTATTCAAAATTGCAAAAAGAAAAGCTCGGACGAGGTGTGGTTGCCATCCGTGAGAATCCTTCAACCGTAGTAGTCTCATGGAGGTATCTCTCTTCCGACCCGATGGAAACGGCTTTTAATATATATCGGGATGGAAAGAAACTGACCTCCCAACCGATAATGACGGGTACGCTATTTCGTGACGAAAACAGTAGTCAGAAAGCTGTGGTCTACGAGGTACGTCCCGTAGTAAAAGGAAAAGAGACGCATCTACTCGACGGGAAATACACGCTTCCCGCCAATGCGCCCTTAGGCTATCTGCAGATCCCCTTAAAGAAACCGGCAGAGGGGATCACTCCGGCAGGCGATACATATACATACAGCCCGAATGACGCTTCCATCGGTGATGTAGACGGTGACGGTGAATATGAAATCATCCTAAAATGGGAACCTAGTAATGCAAAAGACAACTCTCACGACGGATATACGGGTGAAGTATATATCGATTGTTACCGGATGGACGGCAAACAGTTGTGGCGCGTTAACTTAGGGAGAAATATACGCGCCGGAGCACACTACACTCAGTTCATGGTGTACGACCTGGATGGTGACGGGAAAGCGGAAGTGGTGGCACGTACTTCAGACGGTACTGTAGACGGGAAAGGGAAAGTGATAGGCAACGCCAAAGCCGACTATCGCGAACCCGGTGTGTTCGACAAAAAGAAGAACAAACTCACCCGTCAGGGACGTATTCTGGAAGGTAACGAATATCTGACTGTATTCTCCGGACTTACCGGCGAGGCTCTTTATACCACCGATTACATCCCTGCTCGTGGCAACGCCAAAGACTGGGGCGACACACGTGCCAACCGCAGTGATCGTTTCCTTGCCTGCATAGCCTATCTGGATGGCATCCGTCCTAGCGTAGTGATGTGTCGCGGTTACTACACCCGTATCGTGTTGGCTGCTTTCGATTGGGATGGAAAGAAACTGAAAAAACACTGGGTATTCGACACAAATACTCCCGGAAACGAGGATTATCTCAAACAAGGCAACCACAATCTCCGCGTAGGAGACGTAGACGGTAACGGATGCGATGAGATTATTTATGGTTCGTGCACAATCGACCACAACGGCAAAGGGCTCTACTCCACCAAGCTCGGACATGGAGACGCTCTCCATCTGACACAAATCGATCCAACCCGCAAAGGTTTGCAAGTGTGGGCCTGCCACGAAAACAAACGTGACGGAAGTACTTACCGTGACGCCGCTACGGGAGAAATCCTGCTGCAACTTAAAAGTTCCAGAGATATAGGCCGTTGTATGGTAGCCGACATCGATCCGACATCTCCTGGAGTAGAGTTATGGTCATCGGGAACGGGCGGCATTATCAGCTGCAAGGGTGAACTGATTGCTCCGAAAACAAAAGGCTTCCCTATTAATATGGCTGTCTGGTGGGATGGAGACCTATTGCGGGAAGTATTGGATAAAACGTATATCAGCAAATATGACTGGGAACAGAAACGTTTCATCCCGTTCATCGAATTTGAAGGAGTAGCCTCCAATAACAGTACCAAAGCTACCCCCTGCCTGCAAGGAGATATCATCGGCGACTGGAGAGAGGAGGTCCTTTTCCGCTCGGAAGACAACAATTCCCTACGCCTGTATGTATCAACAATCCCAACTGATTACCGTTTCCATACTTTTCTGGAAGATCCGATATACAGAATCAGCATTGCCACCCAAAACGTAGGATATAACCAACCAACACAACCCGGTTTCTATTTCGGAACGGACTTAAAAGGAACTTTCAGAGGATTTAAGTTCAAATAAGAGCAAACAAAGAAAATTCATTCATGAATTTATTCGTTTGACAACTGTTTCTTTTTCGTCTGACAACTGTTAGACGAAAGAGCAACAATTGTCAGACGAATAGTTTTATGTAGCATTAGAGATAATTTCATTAGGTATCAGAAACAAATATATATACTAACAGGAACTAAATTATAAAACAATACTGGAACGGCTCATGTTTTCAAGACATGAGCCGTTCCAGTATTGTGGTAAAAATGAATTATTGTTCTTCTATTTCTTCTCTGAACTTTGAAAGTAGCATTTCGCTAAATTACCGGAGTCCCATAAGTTACGCCTTCATCCTCCGTAATCTTTATCAACTTGTTCTTAACTTCCGGTTTCGGACCATATTGCCCTGTGCGTACGAGCACTTTACACTTCGTCTTTGCAGGAATTGCCTTTAAAGCCTCATCCAAAGTAAAGAAGTCACCACTTCCGTCCGTAGCTACCACATAATCAAAGTGGCGAATATATTTACCCAATTCAGGAATTTTCTTACCGACCGCATCAATCGCCATTCCGGCAAAGACGCGAGAACCTTTGATATTCAGATGTGTATCGTCCTTTTTACCTGCCCACATATACAGTTTCTTCGACTTTTCCGGTCCCATCTGACACACCAAATCATGAGTCATCTTATTCATATCAATAAAGGGTACATTCAGTTCTTCGGCTACCCGCTTGGGAGAAAGGAGATACTCGCCATGTGTATCCAGCAAGGAATCTGTGAACTGCCCTGCTGCGTCCTGACAGAACTTACGACGAACGATAGAGTTGAAAAGAACGGGAATACCGCCTTTTGCACGGGTTTCGTTCACAAACTTACGCAGGTTATCATCAAATGTGCCGCCCGGTTCGGTATAAAGTTTAGGATTTTCCTTTTTCTCGTCATTATGTCCGAACTGGATAAACACATAGTCACCCGGTTTAATCAGAGCGACTACTCTCGCCCATCTTTTTTCGTTGATAAAACTCTTGGTACTACGTCCACTGGCAGCATGGTTGGAAACAACCACTTTATCGGACGGGAAAAAGCTGCCCAGCATCATTCCCCATCCACGTTCCTTGTTCTTCGGATTTTTGAGGTTACGGTTCGCCATAGTTGAATCGCCAATCATATAAATCGTTACCGGAGACTTCTCTACAATGGCAGAAGTAGAAAGCACCAAAAACGCTAAAAACAGTAATTTCAGTTTCATTATCTTTCTTATTTTAATTTAGTTCATATCAAGCTCTTACTCCGCATCCACTTTATACAGCAAATATCGTGCAGGAAACAGTTCGGATTCTTCCGCCTGAATCTTAAATTTCTGTGTGCCGCTATAATAAGGATAGCCTCCTTCTAAAGAGATTGCCACATTCGTTTTTACAAGATAACGAAAAACTCCTTCCTGACCAACAACAGGGTAAGGAATCTTTCCGTCCTCCCACGAAACTACAAGAGAGGTTTCCGCCAGATCAGAAGGGTATTGAACTTTAACTACAATCAATGCCATCAGGTGTTGCAAAGTTACGGTCAAAGTAGTATTAGATACAATGCCTTCACCTTTCATCAGGTCGCTATTGGTGTATCCTTCAGGAGTCGACTGATCTTGCAGAGGAGTAAAATCTGCAAGATACGCATTCAGCTCCGCTTCATCGTTCACCTTCTGATAAGGATAATAAGCAATGTAGCTTACATTGCCGGATTGATGAATCAAGGGCTGATCTGAAGACCAATTCCCGTCATCATCAACCGTACAACAATAATTCTTATATTGTTTTTCTCCATCGTCGGGAGTTATTATCTGCAATATGCCAATCCGGTCACCAGAAGTAAAACGGGTAGTATAGTCTTCTTCCGAAGTACGTGTTCCAGTGTTCTCTACTCCAGTTGGTGCATAGCTACTGGAAATAACGTTGAGTGATAAAGACAAGCCCTTTTCCGGCAAAGTACTTTCGGAGAATTCTTCGTGCAAACAAGAATTCAAACCTGCTAACAGGAAAACGGAAGCCAGTAACATAAATAATCTATATTGTTTCATAATACTCTTTTTTATTATTCATAAACGAAATGTTGTAATAGGTCGCTTAAAAAGCCAGGATACAACGGACAACAGTAGAAGCATTATTACTTTTATCGTTGTCTCCCAAGCGCAAAGTGTACTTGTTTTTAGTAGTGTCAAAAAGAACCCGGCGCACCTTTTTCTGTGCTTGTTCTGTACTTGACCAATAAAAAGTACTCTCGGCAAAAGGGGTAAAGCCTGAGCCACTTACCCCCATTCGCTTATTCAATTCTTCGGATGTAACTTGAGATAAGTTATTCGCATCATTCTTTAGTGTCATAACACCAGTAGTACTACTTGTCCTATTCTTTAAAAGAGCATTTACATCTCCCAAATTCTCCAGAATATCCCACCATTGTCCAATGGCCGGCAAGAACCATCCGGAAGTAGTGCCAGGTGCAGCATATACTTCACTTTCTCCCATTCCATATTTACTAGCATAATAAAATGCATCATAAGTGGTGGCACCGGCACTTTCTACCCCATCAAGTTTATTCTCGATCATATATCCCGTCTTACCGTATCCATCTATATCCGAATACATATCGGCAAACCTCGACACATTAGGGAAATAAGTATTATCCTCATCAACATTTTCCCCCCAAGTACAAGCCTCAGAGGCATTAGTCAATGCCATCACATATCCGTGCTTCCATCCTTTTGATTTCTCCAACTCGCTCATTCTTCTGGGATCTGTTTGGAATACGACACCAATATAGGCTCTTCCATCTTGGAAATCTGCCGGAGTCTGAGACGGGGTTTCCCAAACTTTCTCTCCTGTCGTGTTATCCACCTCGCGCAAACCGCCATCACTCACGAGCCAACTGTTTCCATCCGCACTACGATAAAAGAAATCACCGGGTTTTATATCACCTGCCGTATAACAAGTGCGGCTCGTCACCAAATGTTCATCTCCATTCGGAGTCCATTCCGGTCCTGAAACGGCTAATGAAACTTCAACTTCTCCTTTATTATTTACTGTAACATTATAGACATACAGATAACCCGATTGCAGGTTTGCATCCTCCTCTTCCTCCGGAATGTAATAGGAAGGAACATTATTTATGACAATTTTTATAAAAGGGATACCTTTCATTTGCTGAGGAACAAGCAATGCCTGCACGGTTTGCAGATAACCTTCCGTTATCTTGTCACCAGAGAACTTTAGAGGAACAATCTCTGTGTTTCCGAAAGTCTGCGCCACTGTCCCCGAAGTCATATCCAACTCACCGGAGGTCAACGACATATTGACAAAACTAATAGAGGCATCTTTTATTGTTTCCTCATCTTCCACTCCCTCACCTGCTTTCAAGTTTAATTGTACTTTTGCAGGTAAATGATAAAAGTCTAAGGTTGGCTGGTCCGAAAAAGAAAAATGATTCCGAGCTCTCAAAAAATCACTATTCTGATAACCATTCTCCAGATTCTGATCTTGCTGTACAGAAAATGAAACAGGAACTTCCGTCTCATTACAAGGATACCAAGCCAATACGTCAACTGCCTCAGTTTTATTTTCCCAATAAAAAGGTTCATCGGCAGTCAGTCCGCCATTTTCGTCGGCAGTATACAGCTTCACTTCCTCACCTATATGTATGGCTACTTTTTCCGTACCGTCCCAACTACCTTCCGAAGTTGTCCGTGTCAACGGCCGATCGAACACTTGTCCTACAAACGTCATCGGATAGGTGCCGTCAAGCACACTGTTTCCCCTTTCTTCATCAGAGGTACATGACATCAATACATTGCCTGTGGCAACAACGAACAACCATGCAAACAATCGTAGTTTTCTATTCTCTATTATCATACTATTCAGATTCTAAAGTTCTACAAGTTTATATCTATATCTTTGTCGGGAAGTTCATCATTCCATCCATGAATGGCGGAGGAAGAGACGGCAAGCCCGGTACGGTTCACTTTAACATTATATTCATATACTTTACCGCCTGTCAAAACCAGATCAGAAGAGTCCTTGCTTTTTAAATAAACACCTTCATAAGCGGTCCCGTTATGAATCAGAGAGAGAGCGGCCCCTCCGGAGACAGTTTCCGGAAATAATATAAACGAATAAATATTCGCATTTGCCGCAACGGTGCTTCCATCCGTAAATTCCAACCCTCCGGCAGTTGCCGTATTCGCCTGAGCAATTCCCGCCAACGTATCGAACGAACCGGAAGCATGGAGAGAAGCCAAACGGACTGTGCAACCGCTAAAGTCTGTATCTACGGCAAAACCTGTGCCCGGAATAAAATTCAAGACTACCTTGCACATGGTATGATAAAAGTTAAAGTTCAGCATCGGAGACGATAAAGAACCTTTGGCGGTGGCATACAGATAATCAAAGTTTTTACTGCCTGTTTGGTCACTTATGTTCGCTTCGAGCAGCGTGTGCCCCGATGCAGTATAAGGATAATATGCGGAAAACTCCGATTCTTCCTCATCGATATAGTAAATAACAGCACCCGGTGCAGGAGTAAAGGAAGAGCCTCCGGTAAAGTTATGTTGCCTGTTTGTATAAGTCACATCCCCACTTGTTCCGGATATACCGATTGCATCTTCCTCCTCCCACGTATCATTCGCCATTCTCGAAGCCGCTTCTTGACTGATCATTCCCGATACATCGGCAGATACCGGCATTTGCCCTGTCGTATCTCCCATCTCTTGCTGGTTATTGCAGGCGGTCATTACCATCAATGATAGGACCGTCAAAAGAATTCTGTTTTTCATGATTCACTAATTTATCAAGCTATAATTAAGAAGTCGCTTTAAGAATTGTTTATTGAATCTCCACATTATCCGGACCGTCTGTAAACTCCGGCTCCCACGTATGGATATTGCCTGACGTTCCGGCTCCTTCGGGAAGTTCGAGCGCAGCCTTGAGATAAAGCGGAGAGATATCGTTTCCGAAGTATCTCAGTTCCTCTGTCATATCACTGACCAAAGAACAAGTCCTGCCCTCCGTCAACGATAACGATAGGGAAAATGTCTGCTCATTCCCCGCTATACCTATTATATAGATGGTAGCCGAATAAGCTCCGGTAGACAATTGCTTTGTGAACACCGGCTTTATACTTTTGGGTTCAGACAGTTCTCCCGTAGACAGGTTAAAGGTGGAAGCAATACCGGATAATGTCGCCTCAATCTCTCCTACCACCTGTCCGGGCTCTCCGCCTTGAGGAACCAATGTCAATGTCAACTGACGGACACGCTGTTTCATTTTAATAGAGGTCTTCACCGTTTTGTCAGGTTCCACTACCACCGCTTTAGTCCGGGCATTAGAGAAAAACCAGCCAGGCTGCTGCAAGGTCCCGTCTTCTCCAACCGCAACGCTGGCTGTAAGATTATTCACAGTCATATTGGCAGGCTTATTATAAGCTAGCACATCATACGTCCCGGCATTCAAGGCAGATTGATAAGTTGCAGTCCGGTTATCCACATTCCGTTCGCCGATTCCGGCAATAAAAAGAGTGTAATCGTCCGGAAGTTGCGCTTCCGCAGAATAATCCCCCCAATCGGCAGTGATTTCGACAGTACCTTGCTTGGATATTTCATCTCCTTCATTATCGGAACAGGAGATGTGCAAGAACGTTATTCCCGATAATAAAAGAGGGAAAACATACGCGGTCATCATTTTACGAGTTTTCATAATAGTATAAATTCATGTTTGATTAATAGCTCAAAATTCTAGCATACAAAGGTTTGCTTTCACTTTATGGCAAAATTAAACGGAATAGAAATAATAGAAAATGGATAAACGTACACAAACCAGCACAGATTATCAAACCGGCACACGAGCAGAGGTCTCATCGGCAAATAATCCATGTAAACGTACAAGTATCCATGTCACAAACACCAGACTCTCCTCATCTTTGCATTCGAACGTTAACCCAATGTATTCACCATGAAATATTTACGCTATTTGTCATTAATCGGAATGCTGCTCTTTATTATTGCTTGCGGAGATGAGTCCATACAGTCACCGGAAAACAATAACACAAATAATGCAGGGAATCAAGAGGAAAAACCCAAAGAGGAAGTTATCAAAGGAGAGCGCAGTATGTGGGTCAGCTACGACCCCAATTATAAGGATGTAAAACAGCATACTTCCGGTTATTCCCATGCACTAATCAGTTGGAGACTACTCCCGACAGATCCGGATAATATTTCCTTTGATATTTATAAAAGTGAAGATAACGGGCAAGAAACCAAACTGAACGAAACGCCTATTGACCATACCACCTGTTGGGCGGACAAAGATATTAACCCTCAAACCACGAACATATATCGCGTTACCATATCTGGTTCAAAAGAGACACTTTGCGAATATACCCTGACTTCCTCAACGGCGCAAACTTTCTACCGGGCTATCCGGTTGAACACCAACGTGCCAAACCCCGCTATCACATATAATGCCAATGATGCACAAGTGGGCGACCTCGACGGTGACGGAGTAATGGAAATCATATTGAAACGCCAACCTTATGACGGTGCCAATAAAGGCGGATGGCAGGAAGGAACCACTTTACTGGAAGCTTACAAGCTGGACGGAACCTTCCTTTGGCAGATAGATATGGGAATCAATATACGCTCCGGTTCCCATTATACTTCTTTTATCGTATATGATTTTGACGGTGACGGAAAATGTGAAATCGCTTTCCGCACCTCCGAAGGAACCAAATTTGCCGACAATACGATAATAACAGCCGCCAACGGAGAGGTAAACGATTACAGGCAGCCGGTTAATTCTCCCGGGAAAGGATGGTATTCAGGGAAATCACTCCACTCCACTCACGGACTAATCTTTGACGGACCGGAATATATATCCATTGTCAACGGACAAGGTGTGGAAGTGGCACGTACCAACAATATTCCACGCGGAGGAGAAGGTAGTAATTACGAACGTGCCAAATACTGGCACAATTACTGGGGAGACGACTACGGCAACCGAATGGACCGTTTCTTTATCGGAGCCGCTTATTTGGCCGGAATTCCTCAGAATGGTGTCAGGAAAGCCAATCCCAGCCTGATCATCACTCGGGGAATTTACAAAAACTGGCAGGTATGGGCGTTGGACTTTAACGGTTCCTCATTATTGCCCCGATGGAAATTCAATACAAACGATAAAGAATGTGAATCGTACAGAGACATGGGTTCACATTCTTTCAGGGTAGCAGACTTAAACGGGGACGGTTACGATGAGATACTTTATGGTTCGGCAGCCATCGCACGCAACGGGAAAGGTCTCTACTGTACAGGAAACGGACATGGGGATGCGTTGCACGTGGGCAAGTTTATCCCTGACCGTCCGGGACTGCAAGTAGTAGCTTGCTTTGAAAATCCTAACAAATATATGAATAGCGGCTTCGGCTACGGCTGTGCCGTATTCGATGCAGCGACAGGGAAGTTTATAACCGGCCATGCAGGCGGAGCTACTTCCGGAGATAGCGGAGACAGTGCCGACGAGGATAATGAAGACAATAACCCTCCGGGAGACGTGGGAAGATGCCTGGTAGCGGATATTATTCCGGAAAGTCCTGGACACGAATATTGGTCTGCCGAAGCCAGCGGAGTATACAGTTGCCAAACCGGACAATTGCTCAGCACAACATTGCCTTCTGCCAAAACCGGATCCAAAAGTTATAATAATGCTATTTTCTGGACCGGTACATTAACCCGTCAGATGTTGGACGATGTAATGGTTCATAGTTATACGAAATCCGCTCCCTGGAATATGTCGCGGGTGATAACTTTCGAAAAATACGGTGGCGGTGTAAAATCCAATAACTCTACCAAAGCCAATCCTTGTTATTATGGAGACTTTCTGGGAGATTACCGCGAAGAAGTGATTTATAGAAGCAGCGACGGATTGTCCATCTATATCTTTTCGACCAATCATCCTACCGAGCACCGGTTTGTACATTTGACGGACGACCATACCTATGATATGTCACAAGCTATGCAGAATATAGGATACAATCAGCCTACACATTTGGGCTATTATATTGGAGAAGATGAAAAATAGCACAATTTGTCCATCTTTTCACACGTATATCCATTATACATAAACAAAAAACGCAGTACTTTAGCTGCGGAAACAGAAAAGATAAATTTCACTTATTACATATTCAATTTTTACCTGGAATGAAAACAACCTTATTAAGCCTTTTATTACTGGCAACAGCAGTTAGTATAGAAGCACAAAATCTGCCACAGACTTTTCAATTAGCCGATGCTCCACGTTACTCGGAAAAAACCGGATACGGATTCGACCGTGTAGATACACCTAAGAAAAACAGTAATGATCCTTTCTATTTCTCGGTACGTGTACCGGACGGAAATTACCGTGTCACGGTACGTTTAGGCAGTAAGAAACAGGCAGGGAATACAACTGTACGTGCAGAATCACGCCGCCTGTTCGTAGAAAATCTGCCTACTAAAAAAGGAGAATTCGTAGAAGAAACATTCATCGTCAATAAACGTAGTCCCCGTATCTCCGCCAAAGAATCCGTAAAGGTCAAAGACCGTGAAAAAAGCAAATTAGACTGGGACGACAGACTGACAATCGAAATTAACGGAGATGCTCCCGTATGTGAAAGTATCCATGTAGAAGCAGCAGACCCTGCCACTCCAACTATTTTCTTATGTGGAAACAGCACAGTAGTAGATCAGGAAAATGAGCCTTGGGCCAGCTGGGGACAAATGCTTCCCCGTTTCCTTACGGACAAAATATCGGTAGCCAACCATGCAGAGTCCGGATTATCCGCCAATACATTTATCAGCGGGAACCGCCTGAAAAAGATTATGTCGCAGATAAAGAAAGGAGATTATGTTTTCGTTGAATTCGGACACAATGACCAAAAGCAGAAAGGTCCCGGCAAAGGCGCCTATTACTCTTTTATGACCAGTCTGAAAACCTTTATCGACCAGATACAGGAGAAAGGCGGACAGCCGGTGCTGGTTACTCCGACACGCCGCCGCAAATTTGACAAGGAAGGCCGTACCGTCAATACACATGGCGAGTATCCGGATGCAGTACGCTGGATTGCAGCAAAAGAAAATGTACCTTTGATAGAACTGAACAACATGACCGGTACACTGTATGAAGCGTTGGGCGAAAGCGGTTCGAAAAAGGCTTTTGTACACTATCCGATGGGCAGCTTTCCCGGACAAAAGAAAGAATTGGCCGACAATACCCACTTCAACCCTTACGGTGCTTACCAAATAGCGAAATGTGTGATAGAAGGAATGAAAAAGGCTACCCCGGAACTGACGAAATATCTGAAAACAGATACTTCTTACGCTCCCGCCAAACCGGATAACGTAGACAGTTTCCACTGGTGTCCGGCCCCTTTCTGTGAAATGGAAAAACCCGACGGAAATTAATAGTACATAACCATAAAAACTAATATCATGCTTTTACGTTCTTTCTTACTAATCATCGTTTTCGTATGTAGTCAGATTGTACGCAGTAACGACTTCGTTTGGTACAATGGAAAACAGGCTATATCATACGCCATGCCCCAGTCTACCGCCCCAGTTGTAAAAATAGCTATTGACATGTTCACAGAGGACATGAAACAGGTGACAGGTTTATCACCCAAACAAAGTCCTGCATCCCAAGCAACAATCCGCATTATACAGTTGGACAAAGCGGATAAAAAACAACAGAAGGAATTGCGCGGACTAAATATCCCCATTGATGAAATTGCCGCTAAAAAGGACGGTTTTTATATGGCAGTGGCCGGAAGCTCTAAGGGAAAGCAGCTTTTTGTTATAGGTAGCGACGGCAGAGGAACTGCTTATGGAATATTGGAATTGTCACGTCTGGCAGGCGTATCACCTTGGGTATGGTGGGGAGATGTCACTCCGGAGAAGCAGAACCGGCTCGCTGTAGCCGATACGTTTCAGACTTTTCAGAGTCCGTCTGTCGAATATCGCGGCATTTTCCTGAATGATGAAGACTGGTCTTTACAACCTTGGAGTTGGAAAAAGTTCGAACCTTCCAACATCAAAGGACGTATCGGAGCCCGTACTTACAAAGAGATCTTCAAATTACTGTTACGGTTGCGCGCCAATGCGATTTGGCCGGGTATGCATGGCATCACCACTCCTTTCTACTTCGTGCCCGGTGCAAAGGAAGTGGCCGACAGTTGCGGCATTGCTATCGGTACCTCGCATTGCGAACCTTTAATGCGCAACAATGTAGGAGAATGGAGTGTAAAACGACGTGGAGCCTACAATTACATTACCAATCGTGATTCCGTACAGGCTTACTGGATAGAACGGCTGAAAGAAGCCGGGAAGTATGAGAATATGTATACGATCGGTATGCGAGGTATTCATGACGGACACATGGAGGGGGTAAAGACTATGGATGAAAGTCAGCGCTCTTCAGCAGGTCATTAACGACCAGCGTAAATTGTTGGCTAAATATACTAATCCGGACGTTACAAAAGTTCCGCAGGTGTTTGTTCCTTATAAAGAAGTATTGCAGATCATGGAAAACGGTTTGCAAGTTCCGGAGGATGTTACACTTATGTGGTGTGACGATAATTACGGATACATGACACGCCTCAGCGATGAAGAACAGCAAAAACGAAGCGGTGGTGGCGGTGTTTATTATCATCTAAGCTACTGGGGACGTCCACATGATTATATGTGGCTGTGCACCACTCAGCCGGGGCTTATCTATAATGAGATGAAGCAGGCATACGACCATAATGCCCGTCGTATATGGATAGTCAATGTGCACGATCTGAAGCCGTCGGCTTATAATCTCGAACTGTTTCTGGATATGGCTTGGAACATCAATTCCGTAGGCCCTTCTACCTTAAACGCACACCAGGAAAAATGGCTCTGCCGGGAATTTGGCGAACAGGCCGGAAAGAAACTGTTCCCTGCCATGCATGAGTTCTACCGCTTATGTGGTATCCGTAAACCGGAACACATGGGATGGACACAAGTAGAATTAGATAAAAGAAAGTACCCCAGAGGGCGTTCACAAGTGATTGATACCGAATTCAGCCTGACCGAATTCGGCGGAGAGCTAGACCGTTATCTGGATTCGTACGAAGCAATCAAAAAGACTGTTACCGAAGCAGAAGCCCTGATTGCACCCAAACGAAAAGACGCTTTCTTCTCACATATCAAATATCAGGTATTTGCTGCCGCTGCCATGAGTACCAAAATGCTGGAAGCACAACGCGCCCGTTCCTACTCTACCGGACAGTGTGATGAATCTCTTTGGGGACGTAACAAGGCTATGTTATCAGCCTGTGCCAGAAGTACGAAAGCTTATCAGGAAATCAAGGAACTGACTGATTACTATAATAATGAGATGGCGAACGGTAAATGGAAATATTCCATGTGTTTCTACCCGCGGGATTTGTATGTGTTCTATCCGCCTACTCTTCCTATAGGATTGACCGATAAAGAAGTAGATAAATATCTGGCTGAAGGTCCAAAGAAAACATCTTCCCGCAAGATTAAAACAGATAAATGTATCAGTTACAATGCTTGCAATTATACCCAAGCATCGGAAGGAGCTACGCCTATTCAAGCACTTGGACACAGTATGAACGCCGTTGCCCTGCCTAAAGGTGGCTCACTGACATTTGAATTTGACTGTCCGTGGGAAGGAGAGGCATTGTTACGTACTGCCGTCATACCGACCCAACCGAATGACAAAGGAGATATCCGCTTCAGTGTCAGCATAGACGGAGGAAAACCGCAGGTGCTTTCTTTCCGAGAAAAGGGACGTACGGAGACATGGAAACGTAATGTACTGCGTGGGCAAGCCGTCAAGGAGACTAAACATTCACTTAAAAAAGGCAAGCACACGCTGACAATCAAAGCGTTGGACAAACACGTCGTAGTAGACCAATGGATGCTCGACTTTAAGCCGAACCGTAAATTTTATGTGTTTCCTATCGAAGGGAATAAATAATTTATATCCGACATATCTGATATGATAATAAAAAGAATAAAACAATTTTTTATCGGAGCCAGTTGCTTATGTGCGACTGTGACAAACGCGCAGAACACAGAAACACTATACTTGTCCGGCACCGGACTGGGAAACACCGTGACTTGGGATTTTTATTGTTCCGAAGGCATGAACAGTGGTAAATGGAGTAAGATAGAAGTACCTTCACAGTGGGAACTGCAAGGTTTCGGGGAATATACATTCGGCCGTTTCTATCTGGTAAAGGAAGCCAAGCCAAGTGATGAAACGGGGCTCTACCGTTATAAATTCAAAGTTCCCGCTGACTGGAAAGACAAGCAGGTCAGCATTGTTTTCGAAGGAGTAATGACTGATACGGAAGTGAAGATTAACAACGAACTTGCGGGAGATATTCATCAAGGCGGTTTCATCAGTTTCAATTATGACATTACCGACAAACTCAAGTTCGGTAAAAGTAATGAACTGGAAGTAAAAGTATGGAAAGAGTCTGCCAATAAATCGGTGAATGCGGCGGAACGCCGAGCCGATTGGTGGCTGGTCGGTGG
>ERZ860445.1226-NODE-1226-length-15265-cov-5.730835_pt1 | contig 15265 bp, 15 predicted proteins | sample MGYA00509977_ERZ860445 | MGnify/ENA primary metagenome ERZ860445 (study PRJEB30046, sample SAMN00715233) | human gut metagenome | study: EMG produced TPA metagenomics assembly of the A metagenome-wide association study of gut microbiota in type 2... | reverse complement strand
GAGCACCACCATCTACCGCAGCGGCACCCCCACCGTGGCGCTGGCCTGTTCGCTGGCGCTGGCACTGGAAAAGGCAGTGAGCGGGCTGCCCGCCCGGGTGGAGCACATCCGCGCCCTGAACGCCCGCCTGCGCACCGGGCTTGCCCAATACCCCAAGGTGCGCATCAACAGCCCGGACACCGCCGTGCCGCAGATTTTAAACCTGAGCGTACAGAACGTGAAGGGCACCGTGTTCCAGCGGGAGCTGGATGCCAGGGGCGTATGCGTCTCGGTCAAATCGGCCTGCTCTTCGGACGGCCTGCCCTCCCGCGCCGTGTTTGCCGTGAGCCATGACCGGCGCAACGCGCTGTCCTCGTGGCGCATCAGCCTGAGCCACCTGACCACGGAACAGGAGATCACTGATTTTATGCAGGCGTTCGATGCCTGTTACAACGCCTTGACGCAATAAAAAGGAGTATTATGAAGCAAGATCCCCCCGCCGACCAGCAGCGAGGGGATCTTTTTTACTGTTTTTGAATGCCGAACAGTCTGCGCAGAATGCCGCGCAGCGCCTTGGGGCTTCGGATCACAACTACCTGCATATGCTCCCCGCCTTTCCGTTTTCTGGCCCATCCTATGCAGGCAGGGGCCGGAACGTTCCGGCAAGGGCAGCAGCGCTCAGTCTGCGATGGTCTCCACCACCACCAGCGCACCGCTGCGGGTGGAGATGGTGATGCAGTCCGACCCGGCAGCGTACTCGTTGCTGACGCCCAGCGGGTAGCCGGCGGTCAGCTCCGCATCGGTCAGCTCATAGTAGGAGCCACGCTCGCACACGCCCTGCGCCCTGCCCTCTATCGGAAAGGCCGAGAAGAAGAAGTACTTCTCCTTCGGGTAGCGGCGGGTCTCGCCGGGCATCACGTAGGTGATGCGGCTGCGCTCATCCAGCAGGGTGGTGCGCACACCGCGCTGTTCCAGCCCAAGGCCGGTGCACAGGTTTGCAAGGGTGTGCTCCACCCGTCTGCCGCCAAGGCCGCCCAGCAGCAGCACCTCGTCAAAGCCCTTTTCCGAGACCAGCTTTGCGGCATACTCGGTGTCGGTATCGTCCTTCACATGGGGCAGCACGATGATATCGTCGTCCTGCTGTTCCGGGCAGGGGGCGGTGTCAAAGTCACCCACGATGATGTTGGGTCTACGCCCCAGAGTTGCGGTAGCCTGCATCACAGGCAATGATAAAGTCGTCCGGCCGCAGGGCCTCTGCCAGCTCCGGAGAAACCGGGCAGGCCGAAATGATCACACAGCGTGACATGAATCTCTTCCTTATCCTTTATACTTTCGGGCGCTGCCAATCCTTCACGTCCTTGACTTCCTCGTACATGGCGCAGTAGCTGTCGTACCGGGTCTGGGAGAGCCTGCCCTCGGCCAGTGCGGCGCGCACGGCACAGCCTTTTTCGCTGCGGTGGGAGCAGCCGGTGAACTGGCACTGGCCCAGATAAGGCCCGAACTCCGGGAACGCATGCTCCAGATTTTCCTTGGGGATGAACCCGGCGCGGTTCGCTTCCAGACTGGCAAAGCCCGGCGTATCCGCAATGCGCCCGCCAAAGGCTTCAAAGATCGTCACCTCACGGGTGGTGTGGCGGCCGCGGCCCAGCTTCTGGCTGATGGCACTGGTCTCGCGCTCTGCTTCCGGCAGCAGGTGGTTCAAAAGGGTGGATTTTCCCACGCCGGAGTTGCCGCAGAACGCACACAGCCTGCCGCTGATCCACTGCTTCACCTCGTCCAGCCCGCCGCCGGTCTCGTAATCGATGCGGATGAACGGCAGGGTCGATCTTTCGTAGGCCTTACGCAGGAATTCCGCCTCGGCCAAGTCGCCCTTGGTGCACACGATCACCGGCTGCACGCCCTTGTCCACCGCAATGGCGGCAAGCTTATCCAGCACCAGCGTGCTGGGCGTGGGCTGGGTGGTGCTGGCCACAAGGAACAGCACATCCAGATTTGCCACCGGAGGCCGCACGAACACATTTTTGCGCGGTGCGATCTCGGCAATGACGGCTGCACCGTTCTCGGTCTCCAGCGTCACCTCATCGCCCGCCACCGGCGTGATCTTCTGTTTGCGGAAAATGCCGCGGGGCTTGCACTCCACAATGCCCTCCGGCGTTTTTACATAGTAAAAGCCGCCGATGCCCTTTGTGATATATCCCTTCATGCACGCCTCCGTCAGCTCAGCAGCGAGGACCACCAGTCGGTCAGCGGTTTCTGCGAAGGGTCGCCGCTGCCCGCTGTGCCCTGTTCGGTGCCGGTCTCGGTGCTGGAAGAAGAGGAGCTGCTGCCAAACAGGCCGCTCCACCAGTCGCCGCCGGTGGTGCTGTCGCTGGGTGCTTCCGGTTCCGGTGCAGGCTCCGGCCCTGCGCTTACCACAATGTTCACGCGGCCGTTCAGCTTTGTGGTAGAGCCTGCCGCCGGGTTCTGACTGATGACAGTGCCCACCGGCTGGTCGCTGTACTGCTCGGTCTGGCTGCCAAGGCCCAGATGGTTCTGCACCAGCAGGGTGCGGGCATCGTCCACGCTCATGCCGGACAGCGACGGCACCTTGGTGGTGGTGGCCACCTGCGGGCGGCTGACATAGACCACCACCGTGGATCCGGATTCTACCTGGGTGCCGGCTGCCGGGTCGGTGCGGATCACGGCACCGGAGGCCACGGAGGTGTCCACGGCCTGGGTCACCAGCACAGAAACGCCCAGGCTCTTGAGCTGCTGCTCGGCGTCGGCCTGCACATAGTTGGTCAGGTCCGGCACGGTGACATACTGGGTGCCCAGGCTGACGGTCAGGGTCACGCCCTGGCCCTCACGCACGGTGCGGCCGGACACCGGCGACTGTTTGTAGATATAACCGGCCGCATAGTTGCTGTTGTATTCCTGCTCCCAGGTCACGCTGATCTGGCCGGAAGCCACCTGCTCGGTGGCCTGGGCTTCCTCCTGAGTCATGCCGATGTAATCGTTCAGAGTGATATCGGCCTTGTTGTTCATCAGGTTGGACGAGTCGTTCAGGATCAGCCAGCACAGGGCCAAACAGGCCAGTGCAAAAGCGATCGTGATGCCGAACAGGACCGGCAGAAAAATGGTGCGCCGCTTGCGCTTTGCATTTTTGCCGCGCGGGGCAGCCGACTCGTTCGGATGGTTCTGGCGGGCAGCTTTGTTCTGATTCATCGTACGTTTCACCACCTTTTCGGGTGCATCCTCTGTGATATATTGATACTCGAACATGACGGACGGGTTCTGCACATAGGTGTCCAGCGCGTCCAGCATTTCACGGGCCGAAGCATACCGGTTCTGCGGCAGCTTCGCCATGGCTTTTTCGGTGATCTCCACCAGTGCGGCAGGCACCTGCGGAGCGATCTCGTGCAGGGATTTCGGCTGATCCGAGATCTGCTTGATGGCCACCTCCACGGCGTCCTCTGCATCAAACGGCAGCTGACCGGAGAGCATCTCGTACATCATGACGCCCACCGAGTAAATATCGCTGGTGCAGTCGGTCTCGTCGCCCTTGGCCTGCTCCGGGCTGATATAGTGCACACTGCCCATGGTCTTGCCGCTGAGCAGCTGGTTTTCGGCCCGGGAGATGCGCGCGATGCCAAAGTCCATCATGCGGAGCTGGCCGTTGTCCAGCAGCATGATGTTCTGGGGCTTGATGTCCCGGTGCACCACACCGTTGGCGTGGGCGTGCTCCAGCGCCTTGAGGATCTGGGAAATAAAGTGCACGGTCTCCCGGCTGGTGAGTTTGCCGCCCCGCTCGTTGAGGTATTCCCGCAGGGTCATACCGTCCACATATTCCATGACGATATACTGCAGCTGGTCGTTGACCGAAACGTCGTATACCTTGACGATGTTGGGGTGGTTGAGCAGCGAAATGGCCTTGGATTCGTTCTTGAACCGGCGCTCAAGCTCCGGGTCGTGGGTGTACTCCTGCCGGAGCACCTTCACCGCCACCACAGTACCGGCGGGCACCGGGCCGTTGCGGCCCAGCATAACCGCCTTGTACACGTTGGCCATGCCGCCGGAGCCGATGAGTTCCTTGACTTCATACAGCCCATCCAGCTTTTTGCCGATCAGGTTATCCATGGTGCACCTCCAGCGGCTCCACGCCCAGCAGCAAGGCCGTGATGTTGTCCTTGCCGCCGTTCTCGTTGGCGGCCCGGATCAGCAGATCCGGCAGGTCGTAGAAGCTGCCAGTACGCAGCAGCTGTTCCAGCTGAGGCCGGGGTACCGCGTTGGTCAGGCCGTCGGAGCACAGCAGCAGAATGTCGCCCGGATGCACAGCCACACTGGTGAACTCCGGGTCCAGGCGGTAATCCACGCCCAGCGCCCGGGTGATGATGTTCTTCTGGGGGTGATGCTCGGCTTCCTCTACGGTGATGGTGCCGCAGTCCACCAGCTCCTGCACATAGGAGTGATCATGGGTGAGCTGGGCCAGGCTGCCGTCCCGGAACAGATAGGCACGGGAGTCGCCTGCGTGGCACAGATAGGCTTTGCCGGAGCGCACCAGTGCGCACACCGCCGTGGTGCCCATACCGGCCAGAGACTCTTCCCGGATGGACTTCTGGAACACAAAGCGGTTGGCGCTGACCAGCGTCCGTTTGAGAAAGAGCTCTTCCTCTCCGGGCAGACACTTGTTGTAGTGCTCCTGAAAACAGCGCTCGATCACATCGCATGCGCTCTGGGATGCTTCCCTGCCGCCGCGTGCGCCGCCCATGCCGTCGCACACCAGGGCCCAAGCCGCATCCCCGGGCAGCTGCCCAGCACGGTAATCGTCCTGATTGTCCTGCCGGACAAGCCCGACGTCCGTTTTTCCTGCAAGTTTCATAGGCTTCTCCCTCTGTTATGCCTTCCCGTTCATTTCATCGCGGCGCAGCTGGCCGCAGGCGGCGCTGATCTCGCTGCCCAGACGGCGGCGGACCGTAGCGTTGACGCCCAGACTTTCCAGCTTCTGCTGGAAACGGCGCACATTGGCCGCATCGGTCGCGGAGTAGGGGCTGCCGTCCACGGGGTTGATGGGGATCAGGTTGACGTGAGCACCCATGCCGCGGATCAGGTCCGCCAGCTGCTTTGCACAGGCGTCGGAGTCGTTGACGCCGCGCACCATGGAGTATTCAAAGCTGACGCGGCGTCCGGTGGTGTCCTGATAGCGGCGCACGGTCTGGATCAGCTGTTCTACCGGGTAGGCGTCGTTGACCGGCATCATGCTGCTGCGGATCTGGTTATTGGGGGCGTGCAGCGACACCGACAGGGTGAGCTGCAGCTTCTTTTCGGCCAACATGTCGATCTTGGGCACCAGGCCGCAGGTAGACAGGCTGATGTTGCGCATGCCGATGTTGACGCCCTCCGGCGAGGTGATGTTTTCCAGAAAACGCATCACTTCGTCAAAATTGTCCAGTGGCTCGCCGATGCCCATGAGCACGATGTGGGAAATGCGCTCCCCGATGTCCTTCTGGGCGGTGTAGATCTCGGAGCAGATCTCACCGGCTTCCAGGTTGCGCACACGCCCGGCCTGGGTGGATGCGCAGAAGCGGCAGCCCATGCGGCAGCCTACCTGAGTGGACACGCACACCGTGTTGCCGTAGTGGTAGCGCATGACCACCGTTTCGATGCAGTTGCCGTCGGCCATGCGCAGCAGATACTTCACGGTGCCGTCCTTTGCTTCCTGACGGCGCTCAATCTGCGGGGCAGCGATGTAGAAGGCTTCTTCCAGCTTGGCCAGCAGGGTCTTGGGCTGGTCGGTCATGGCCGAAAATTCGGTGACCAGCTTCTGGTGCACCCAGTGGAAGATCTGCTTGGCCCGGAAGCCCGGCTGCCCCAGCGCCTTGAGCTCAGCGGAAAGCTCCGCCAGCGTCAGCGAAGAAATACAGCGTTTTTGTTCCATTGTGTTCTCCTATTGATCAATACGAACCAGTACACGGCGGCATTGCACCTCTCAGCGCGTTTTTTGCAGCGCACAGAGGAAAAAGCCGTCCATGCCGGTGCGGGTGGGCACCGAGAGCGCCCCATATTCGGTTACCGTCATGCCTGCCGGGAAGGCCACGGCAGGCTTTGCCACGCAGAACTCCGGGTGCCGCTGCAGAAATGCGCGGATCTGCAGCTGGTTTTCTTCCGGCTCGATGGTGCAGGTAGAGTAAACCAGCCGCCCGCCGGCCTTGAGCAGCCGGGCCGCTGTATCCAGAATGGCCGCCTGGGTGGCCAATAATTCAGCCTGCCGGGCCGGGTCCAGCTTTTTATAGCGCAGGTCCGGCTTTTTTGCCAGAATGCCCAGACCGCTGCAGGGCACATCCGCCAGAATGCGGTCGGCCTGCGGCAGGGCCGGGTTTGTCTGCGTTGCGTCATTGCACAGGGTTTTCACATTGGTAAACCCCATCCGTTCCACGGCGGTGCGGATGAGCTGTACGCGGTTCTCCGCCGCGTCGCAGCTGTACAGCGTGCCGGTATTCTGCATTTCCTCGGCCAGCAGCAGGGTCTTGCCGCCGGGCGCGGCGCACAGGTCCAGCACGGTCTCACCGGGTTTTGCCTCCACACAAAGGGCCGCCAGCTGGCTGGCCTGCCCCTCCACATGGTAATATCCCTGCCGGAACAGTTCCTGGTCGGCGGGGCTGCCCTCGAACCGGGCCAGCACACTGCCGGGCACTACGCCCTGCCGCACCTCCCGCACACCGAGGGCAGTGAGCTTTTCGCACAGCGCAGCGGCGTCCGCTTTGAGCGGGTTTGCCCGCAGGCTGGTCAGGCCGCCGTCTGCCTTGTAGGTGAGGATGTCCACTGCTTCGTCCGGGTAGTTCTTGTGCAGGAATTCTGCCACATCCCGCCCGGCCGAGCCCAGCACCACCAGGCGCTCTATGTCATCCCTGAACACTGCCGTGTCCAGATCATAGGTACAGGCGCGGCGCAGCACAGCGTTGACCAGACCGGATGCACTGGATTTTTTAAAGCTCCGGGTCAGCTTGACCGCCTCATTGACGGCAGCCGACACCGGCACCTGCATATAGCGGGCCTGTGCCAGCGCAGCACGCAAGATCTCGCGCACCGGGGCATCCAGCTTTGCCAGACCCTTGGGCAGAAACTGTTCCAGAATATAGTCCAGTGTGCCCCGGTGTTCCAGCACTGTGTAAAAAATGGCACTGGCAAAGGCCTTGTCGCGGCCTTCCAGCTTCTGGCGCTTGAGTTCGGCGTCCAGGATCAGGTTGGAAAAGCCGTCCTGCTCCTGCCGCACCAGCGCGGCGACCGCCGCCGCCCGCGGATTGGCCGCCATCAGAGGACGTCCCCCGTTTTCAGTCGCAGACCGGCCGCAAAGGAGGTGCCATCCATGGGCTTTTTGCCTTCCGGCACCACCTGCAGCAGCTGGATGCCGCCGTCAGCACAGGCCACGGTGAGGGGCTTTGTTGCCAGCACGGTGCCCGGGGCTTTCCCCTGAGAGGCGACCGCACGGCACTCCATCACCTTGACCTTTTTGCCGCCGGAGGTCACGAACCAGGCGCAGGGCCAGGGGTTCATGCCGCGCACCCAGTTGTGGATGTGGGCGGCGGACTCGGTCAGGCGGAACTCCGCCATTTCCTTGCTCAGCATCGGGGCCAGCGTAGCGTTTGCATGGTCCTGGGGCTGCGGCGTCAGGGCCCCGGCAGCAATGGCCGGAACCACCTCGCACAGCACGCGGGCACCCACGGCCGTCACCCGGTCGAACAGCTCGCCGCTGGTCTCCTCCGGGCCGATGGCGATCTTCTCGCAACGCAGCACGTCGCCGGTGTCCAGACCTTCGTCCATCTGCATGATGGACACGCCGGTCTCGGCATCACCGTTCAGCACCGACCACTGCACCGGAGCACTGCCGCGGTACTTCGGCAGCAGCGAGACGTGCAGGTTGATGCAACCGTACTTCGGCAGTTCCAGCACCGACTTGGGCAGGATGCAGCCGTAAGCCACCACCACGATCAGTTCCGGGGCAAGGGCACGGATGTTGGCATCCTCGCTGCCGTCCCGTAGGGTGCGGGGCTGGAATACCGGGGTGCCGTGCTCCAGTGCCACTTCCTTGACCGGCGGGGCCGTGAACACCTGCTTGCGGCCCACAGGCTTGTCGCGCCGGGTGTATACCGCGCAGATGTCATGCCCGGCGGAATACAGGGCTTTCAGGCACTCGGCGGCAATGTCCGGCGTGCCCATGAACAGAATGCGCATCAGTTGTTTCCTTTCGCTTCACGGGCGGCTTTCTTGCCCTCTTCGGTGTCCTCGTAGAAATATTCGCTGGACTGCATGATGGTGATGCCGTCCAGATGGTCGTTCTCATGCTGGATGCAGCGGGCCAGCAGGTCCTCGGCTTCCAGTTCAAACCAGTTGCCGTGGCGGTCCTGTGCACGCACCTTGACGGCGGCGGGACGGGTCACCGCACCGTTGTGCCCCGGGAAGGACAGGCAGCCCTCATAGGCGGTCTCCTCGTCCTCAGACACCGCGAGGATCTCCGGGTTGACAAAGTCGATGAACTTGTACTCGTAATCCTCCGGGATCTCTTCCGGTGCGTCGGTGGTGTCCCACACCACGAACAGGCGGCGCAGTATGCCCACCTGCGGGCCGGCCAGACCCACGCCGTCGGCGGCGATCATGGTCTCACGCATATCATCCAGCAGGGTGGCCAGACGATCGTCAAAGTTGGTAACGGGGCGGCAGACCTTGTTCAGGATGGGGTCGCCTTCTTTTACAATGTTGCGGATTGCCATAAATGGTACCTCCAAAAATCATCAGATATCACCGTCCGAATGCAGGTCCACCACAACGGTGGCCTTGGACGGAAGTTTTTCCTGTTCATAACAGTCCAGCGTACTGCGCACAAGGTCACGGAAGCGTCGGTCGTTGCGGCACTTGACGGTGAGCTTGTAGCGGTAGCTGTCGTTGATCTTTTCAATGCTGCCCGGCGTAGGGCCCAGCACCCGCAAAGGCAGGTCGGGCTGTTTTGCCGCCTGCTGCCCCAGCAATGCCGAGAATCGGGCGGCGGCCCGGGCCACTTCGATTTCCTTTGGCCCGGCAAAGCCGATGACGCACAGCCCGCAGAAGGGCGGGTACAGGCCCAGTTTCCGGTACGCGATCTCCTGCTCGAAAAAGGCGTCGTAGTCCTGTGCGGCGGCAAGGTTGAGCACCGGGTTGTCGGGGTCGGTGGTCTGGATGATGGCAAAGCCGGGGTCCTTTGCACGGCCGCTGCGGCCCACTACCTGCGTGATGAGGCTGAACACATTCTCGTAGGCGCGGAAGCCCTGTGCGAACAGCAGCGAGTCGATGCCCAGCACGCCCACAAGGGTCACGTCCTCAAAATCGAGGCCCTTGGCCACCATCTGGGTGCCCACCATGATGTCGTACTCGTGGTTTGCAAACTTTGCCAACAGTTTTTCGTGAGCGTCCTTGGCGGCGGTGGAGTCCTGATCCATGCGCAGCACCCGTGCTTCCGGAAACAGCCTTGCCAGCTCTTCCTCAGCTTTCTGGGTGCCGAAGCCCCGGTATTGCAGCTTGCCGCCGCAAGTCGGGCAGACCGTGGGCGGCGGGTCCATCTGGCTGCCGCAGTAGTGGCACAGCAGCTTGTGGGCTGACTTATGATACACCATGGGCACGCTGCACTTGGGGCATTTCAGTACCTCGCGGCAGTCCTCGCACTGGGCCATGGTCTGGTAGCCCCGGCGGTTCAAGAGCAAAATGGTCTGCTTTTTCGCCTCCAGATTGCGGCGGATGGCATCTTCCAGTGCAAGGCTGATCTCCCGCGGGTTGCCGGAGGCCAGCTCGGCCCGCATATCCACGATCTGCACCGTGGGCAGCGGATTGCCGCCGTAACGCTGGGTAAGCCGCACCAGCTGGGTGCGGCCGTTCCGGGCCGCGTAAAAGCTCTCGGTGCTGGGGGTGGCGCTGGCCAGCAGCAGCAGGGCGCCATTCTCGGAGGCACGCTGCCGGGCCACTTCATGGGCGGAGTAGCGGGGCGCCGACTCGGAACGGTAGGTATGTTCCTGTTCCTCGTCCACGATGATCAGGCCGATGTTTTCCAGCGGCGAGAAGATCGCGCTGCGGGTGCCCACCACGATGTCGGCACCGCCGTCCTGGATCATCTGCCATTGCAGCAGACGTTCGGTGTGGTTGAGGGCCGAATGCTGCACCGCCACCCGACGGCCAAACTGCCGCTTGAGCCGCAGGATCATCTGCGGTGTCAGGCTGATCTCCGGCACCAGCACCAGCGCACGTTTGCCCAGCTCCAGACACCGGGCAATGAGCTTTAAGAATACCAGCGTTTTGCCGCTGCCGGTCACGCCATACAGCAGGGCCGAATGCGGGGCGGCGTCCTCCAGCTTCGGCAGCAGCGCGTCATAAGCGGCCTGCTGCTCCTGCGTGAGCACGATGGGCTCATTCTGCAACGGGATGGAGGCATACAGGTCGATGGATTTGTTCACCTTGGTGCATTCCAGCACGCCTTTGGTACAGAGATTGTCCAGTACGGCGCGGCTGATGCCCTTTTCTTCCAGCTCCGTCAGGGTGCGGGGGCCGCCGCCCAGCAGGGCCACGGCCGCCAGCTGTTTGGCGGTGGGCTTTGGCTTTTGCGGCAGGGTACCGGCCAACCGGTAGGAATTTTCTGTATGACGGACCAGCTGCTTTTGCAGCACGGGCGTGACCCCATCGGCCGCCACGGTGGGCTTGTACTGTGCCCCGTAGGGGATGACCGCCTTGACCGCCTCGTAATAGGTGCAGAAGGTGCGCTCCTTCAGAAAGTGCACCAGCCGCAGCAGCTCCGGGGTCAGACAGGCCGACGCCGGGGCCACGTCGAACAGGAACTTGAGCTTGGAATGTTCCGGCTCGGCGTCACAGGCCAGCACCACCCCCATGCGGGCGCGGCTGCCCCGGCCAAAGGGCACCAGCACCATGCTGCCCAGACGCACCTTGTCCTGATGCTCCGGCAAAACGGCATAGGTGTACAGTTTATCAAAATGGAAGGTCGCGTTGCTTACGGCAACACCCACCGTTTTTGGCATGGGCACGGGCTCCTTTGCGGTTTGATTTACTGTGCGATCCCGGCGCGGCGGCAGATGACCTGATACAGCTCTTCTGCGCAGGATGCTACCTCGTTGTTGACCAGCTTGAGGGTGAACTTATCCTGCTCGGCCAGCTCGCTCTGGGCCGTGGCCAGACGCTCGTGGATGCTTTCTTCGGTCTCGGTTCCGCGGCCACGCAGGCGGTGTTCCAGTTCTTCCACCGACGGCGGCAGCAGGAACACCGTGGTAGCACCCGGGAACATCCGGCGGATGTTGGCAGCGCCGTGCACGTCGATGACCAGAACCACCAGTTTGCCGGCTTCCAGACGCTTGTCCACTTCCTCGCGCAGGGTGCCGTAGTAGTTGCCGTTGTAGAAGTTGTATTCCACCACCTGATCGGCGTCGATCAGCTGACGGAACTGCTCCTGGGTGCGGTAGTAGTAATCCACACCTTCCTGCTCCCCGGGGCGGGGGCTGCGGGTGGTGGCAGACACGGTTTTTTCGATCTCCGGATGGGCCTCGCGCAGTGCCTTGACCACGCTGTCCTTACCGGTGCCGGCGGCACCGGACACAACAAACAGAAATTTATCCTTCTCCATGGGTCTGTTCCTCCTCTGTTGTTCCCTTGCTCTCCTGCCCGGCCGCACGGTTGGCCACCGTTTCCGGCTGAAGGGCCGAGAGCACCACATGATCGGAATCCATGATGAGCACGGCACGGGTGCTGCGCCCATAGGAAGCGTCGATCAGCATGCCGCGCTCCCGCGCTTCCTTGACAAGACGCTTGACCGGCGCAGAATCCGGGCTGACCACTGCCACGACCCGGCCCGCGCTGACCATATTGCCAAACCCGATGTTGATCAGCTTCATTGCATTCCTCCGAAAAAGTCTGGATCACTCCAGATTCTGGATCTGCTCGCGGATCTTCTCGATCTCCGCCTTCATATCCACCACGATGCGGGTGATGTCCAGATCCTGACACTTGGAGCCGATGGTATTCGTTTCGCGGTTCAGCTCCTGCGTCAGGAAGTCCAGCTTGCGGCCTACCGGTTCATTCAGCTGCAGGATCCCGCGGTACTGCGAGATGTGGCTGCGCAGGCGGACGGTCTCTTCATCCACGGCAGTCTTGTCGCCAAAGATGGCGGCCTCGGTCAGCACGCGGGCATCGTCGATGTCGCGGTCCTCCAGAATGACCTTGAGCTTTTCGTACAGGCGGTTGGTATAGGCCTCCACCCGGCCTGCGCTCAGGGTCTCCACCTTGCCGACGCATTCCTCCAGGAAGTTCAGGCGGTTTTCCACGTCGGCCTTCATCTTGGCACCCTCGGCAGCACGCATCTCCACAAAACGGTCCAGTGCCTGGGCCGTGACGGCAGACACATCTTCCCACAGCTGCTCTTCGTCCACATCGGCGTGGCGGGTGGCCAGCACATCCGGGAAGCGGGTCAGGACAGCGGCAGAAATGTCATTCTTGACCCCCAGCTGCTCCGAAAGATCCCGCATGGCCTGCTGATAGCTGCGGGCCAGCTCCATGTTCACGGTGACCACCGTGTCGGCGGCATCCACGTTCTGGATGGTCATGCTCAGCTCCACCTTGCCGCGGGTAATGCGCTCGTTCAGCTGCTTTTTCAGGCGGCTGTCCAGGTAGCTGCAGGTGCGCGGAATGCGCGAGGAATACTCAAAATAGCGGGAGTTTACGCTGCGCAGTTCCACCGTGATCTCACGGCCGTTGCGCACTGCGGTTCCCCTGCCGAAACCGGTCATGCTTAAAATCATACGTTCTCCTTTTTTGTGTGTTTGCGTACAGTTTCCGGCATATGTATCCGCCTTTGGGTATACAAGCCCATGTTACGATACATATAACATCATTTTACTATTCTTTTCTGAAAAATTCAAGGTGCAGGATCAGGCTCTTTCCGGGCCGGAATACGGCATTGCGCGCAGGTGCGAAACAAAAGCCCCGGCGCGATCCTGAAAATAAAGATCGCGTCAGGGCTTCCGGGTCAATGAGCCGTTGTTCCGGCATTCGTTTTATACACGCAGGTCACGCTGCTTTCCAGCAGATCTGCGTTCAGCAGGGTCTGTTCCACCCAGTGGATGTTGTCGGAAATGGTGTCCAGCGAGACTTCGTATTCCTTTGCAATGCTGTCCATGCTACGATACTGGCAGCGATAGGTCAGGGTGAGGATCAGTTTGTCGACCATGGTGATCTTGGTAAAGCGCGGCTTGCGCTTGTGCTCCCGGCGGTAGCCTTCTTCCAGCGCCTGCAGCATGCGTCCGAATTCTTCCCGGGTAACCCCCATCAGGTTCCGGTAATCCGCTTCACACAGGTCGGCGAGGTGCTCTTCGGTAATACGCCTCATGGCAATAACCCCCTTTGCTCAGAATAACACTTGATATGATTGTTAATTATAAAAGGAATGCCGTGGCAAGTCAATGCAGTTGTGTCAGATTTCTGGTAAAAAGTGGGTGTATTTGTTGCATTTTAGTTGCATAAAGGCGAAATCCTCCTGTTTTTGCCAAAACAAAAAGCCTCCCGCTTGTGTACGGGAGGCTCGCTGTTCAGTTCAGATGAGCAGATCAGACGGGGTGAGACTGATTGGTGTAGTCCACATGGTCGCCGTCCACGCCCTGCTTCTTTGCATTGCGCTTGTCGAAGAACTTGGGTGCCACCTGCGGGAACATGGCGTAGGTCAGCACGTCCTCTTCCTGCGTTGCCCACTTGGCGGCTTCAGCCTTCAGCTTGTCCATCTCAGGAGCCAGCGTGTCGGCAAAGCGGCAGGTGATGGGCTGCTCGTCGCCCAGGATCTTCTTGGTGAACTCGGGCTTGATGGGAGCGGGAGTCTTGCCGTAGTCGCCGTGGACCAGGCCCTTGAACTCCTTGGTGACCATCTTGTAGCGCTCGCCCAGGATGACGTTGAACACGGCCTGCGTGCCAACGATCTGGCTGGTGGGGGTGACCAGCGGCGGATAGCCTGCATCCTCGCGGACGCGGGGGATCTCGGCCAGCACTTCGTCCAGCTTGTCCTCCTTGCCGGCATCCTTCAGCTGCTTGAGCATGTTGGAGAACATGCCGCCCGGCACCTGATACAGCAGGGTGTTGGCATCCACGCCCAGGCTCTTGGGGCTGATCTGACCGTTGGCAATGTACTTCTCACGCAGCTTTGCAAAGTATGCGCGCACGACATTCAGCTGCTTCAGGTCCAGACCGGTGTCGTAATCGGTGCCCTGCAGGGCAGCCACCAGGCTCTCGGTGGGCATGTGGCTGGTGCCCAGGCTCAGGGGGCTCATGGCGGTGTCGATGATGTCAGCACCTGCCTCGATGCCCTTCAGGATGGACATGGAAGCCAGACCAGCGGTGTAGTGGCTGTGGATGTCCACAGGGATGCTGACGGTCTCCTTCAGCTTCTTGACCAGGTCATAGCAGGTATAGGGAGTGAGCAGACCGGCCATATCCTTGATGCAGATGGAGTTTGCGCCCATCTCTTCCAGGGTCTTGGCGTAGGCAGCAAAGTACTCGTTGTTGTGCACAGGGCTCAGGGTATAGCTGATGCAGCCCTGCACATGAGCGCCTTCCTTGTTGGCTGCCTTGATGGCAGTCTGCAGGTTGCGGGGATCGTTCAGTGCGTCGAAGATGCGGATGACATCAATGCCATTTGCCACGGACTTCTGCACAAAATACTCCACGGCATCATCTGCGTAGGGGCGGTAGCCCAGCATGTTCTGGCCGCGGAACAGCATCTGCAGCTTCTGGTGGGGCAGCTCCTTGCGCAGGATGCGCAGACGCTCCCAGGGGTCCTCATCCAGGAAGCGGATGCAGCTGTCGAAGGTGGCGCCGCCCCAGCATTCCACAGAGAAGTAATTGATCTTGTCCATCTCGGGCAGGATCGGACGCATCTCGTCCATGGTCATGCGGGTAGCCAGCAGGGACTGGTGCGCATCACGCAGGACCACTTCGGTCACTTTGATCGGCTTTTTCGCCATGGTTGTCACCTCTCCCTTAGTTCATGGAAACCAGAACGTCACCGGAGTTGACGGTGTCGCCCTTGTTGACATTGACGGATGCAACGGTGCCGTCCTGGGGAGCCAGGATCTCGTTCTCCATCTTCATGGCCTCCAGGATCACCAGCACATCGCCGGCCTTGACGGAAGCACCTGCGCTGACCTTGACGTCCAGAATGTTGCCGGGCATGGGAGCCTTGACGGCAACGGCACCAGCAGCGCCTGCAGCAGCCTTGGGAGCAGCAGCGGGAGCCGGAGCAGCC
>ERZ860445.1224-NODE-1224-length-15294-cov-5.871383_pt1 | contig 15294 bp, 11 predicted proteins | sample MGYA00509977_ERZ860445 | MGnify/ENA primary metagenome ERZ860445 (study PRJEB30046, sample SAMN00715233) | human gut metagenome | study: EMG produced TPA metagenomics assembly of the A metagenome-wide association study of gut microbiota in type 2... | reverse complement strand
CCGCGGGCCGAGACAGTTATACACCGTCACGCACACCGCGCTGCCGACGCCCGCGATCAGCGCGACCGGCGACACGGCGAACGTGGTCAGGTCTCCGTGCGTGGTCAGCAGCGTCACACCGAGCAGCGCGAGCACGATGCTCACGAGCTCATACAGACGCGGCTTTCTGCGCGCAGCCGCGCAGGCGACCAGCAGCACCATCACCGGCGACAGATCCTGCATGATCGTGCCGACGGCGGCATTGGAAAACTGGATGGTCAGAAAGTACAGAAACTGGCTCATGCTCACGCCGAGCACACCGTAGAGCACAAGCATCACGGCGCTGCCGCGCTGCCGCCACGGCGCAAAGAGAAGCTTGCGATCCTTCACCAGCCAATACGCAAACAGAAGCAGCCCCGCCAGCGACAGCCTGATCGGGATGAGCCACGTGGTATGCATTGCCTCGTGCGTAAAAAGATACTGCCCCATCGTGCCGGAGATACCCCAGCACACACCGCCGCCAGCCGCCATCAGCGCACCATTACATTGTCTGCTCATGAAAAGCACCGACCTCTCTGCCCCGAATACGCGCTATTATAGCAGAGCACGCAGACCGCTTCAAGGACTGTTTTCACGATTTTTCGTCGTCATATGCCGCACGTTTCCCTCCCTCCTGCCCCGAAAACGAAAAGAGCGCCCGGCCGGACGCCGGACGCTCTTTCCTTCGGGGAATGAAAGAAACATGAGAGAAGAGAGGATTTACAGATCAGGTACGCGCATTACTCGATCTCGAGGTGCTTGGACTCCGGCTTCACCGGGGCTTTCTTCGGCATGGTCAAGGTCAGGACGCCGTTTTCATAAGCGGCCTTGATGCCCTCGACATCGATCTCGGAGACGTTGAAGCTTCTGGTGTAGGCACCGTAGTAACGCTCACGGCGGATGTAGCTGTTCTTGTCGCCGCTCTCGTCCTTCGAATCGGTGTGCTCGGCCTTGATGGTCAGAATGTCGTCATCAATGTCAATGTGGATGTCTTCCTTGCAAAAGCCCGGCAGCAGCTCCACTGTGGCGATCACCGGCAGGCCGGTGGTCACATCCACGTCGTCGCCGCCGTCCTTTTCAATGGCGCATTCGGCCCCAGTGTCGGTGCGGCGGCAGAACAGGGGTGCTACCTCCACCACGATGTCCTTTGGGGTGCGCAGCGCCACCGTCTCCGGCGCATGGCCGGTGAGCAGCAGCCGGGCCGCGCCCGCTGCCCCCAGCGCGGCACAGGTGCCGGTGGTATAGCCGCAGCGCAGCAGCTTCTGCCCGCTGCGGACGTAGTGCTCGAACGTGGGCTTTTGGGGCTTTGCCTGCCCGAACAGGGCCGTATACTGTTCTTCGCTCAGCGCATAAAGCGCGCGGATATTGTCCGGGGCAAAGGCGGCATCCGGGGTCAGCACGCCGGAAACGTGGTCCGGGAACACGCACACCACTGCGTCCGCGATCTTCTGTGCCATGTCCAGCTCATGCAGGCTTACGATGACCGCAAGGCCCTGTTCATGGGCCAGCTTCTGCAGGATGGTCAGCAGCTCGATCTTGCCCTTGATGTCCAGAAAGGAGGTGGGCTCGTCCAGCAGCAGCACTTTAGGCTGCTGGCAGATGGCACGGGCCAGCAAAACACGCTGACGCTGACCATCACTGATGCAGTTGAAGTCCCGGTCCGCGAGATGCGCAGCTCCGGCAATTTCCAGTGCATCCTGCACGGCCTGCCGGTCGGCGTCGGACAGAATGCCCAGTCGCCCGGTGTAAGGAATGCGCCCGGCGGCGGCAAACTCAAAGCAGGTGGTCAGCTCGGTGTGGCGGGTGTGGGGCAGCATCAGAGCCAGCTTCTGCGCCCGGGCCGTGCCGGTGTAGGCGGTCAGGTCCTGCCCGTCCAGCAATACAGCACCGCCCAGCGGGGCCAGCTGCCCGGCCAGTGTTTTGAGCAGGGTGGATTTGCCCGCACCGTTGGGGCCGACAAGGACAAGGATCTGCCCCGGATTTGCCCCCAGTGCAATGCCGGAGGCCAGCGGCGTTTTGCCGTAGCCGATGGCAAGCTCCTGCGTTTCACAGAGAAATTCCTTCATTGTGCACCCTCCCGGTTCCGGCGGATGAGCAGCCCGATGACCACCGGCGCACCAAACACGGCGGTGACCGCGCTGATGGAAAGCTCCGTGGGAGCAAACAGGCTGCGGGCGATCAGATCGCACAGCAAACAGAAGGCGGCCCCGCCCAGGCAGCAGCCCGGCAGCACCACCAGCGGCTTTGCGCTGCCCAGCAGCTGCTTGACCAGATGCGGCACTGCGATGCCCACAAAGGAGATGGGCCCCGCAAAGGCCGTGACACAGGCCGCCAGCAGACTGGAAAGCAGTACCAGCAGCCGGGAAAAACGCTTCACGTTCACGCCCACGCTCTGGGCATAGGCTTCGCCCATCTGGTAGGCGCTCATGGGTTTGGCCAGGCAGAAGGCTGCTGCCAGCGCAGGCAGCACCACCAGTGCCGCCGCCTGTACATTGCCCCAGGTCATGCCGGAAAAGCTGCCCTGTGACCAGTTGTGCAGGTTGACGATGTTGGAGTCCTGCGCAAATGCCACCACGAACTCGGTGACAGCGGAACAGATGTAACCGATCATGACGCCGCAGATGACCAGAATGCTCATGCGTTGCACCCGACGGGCCACCGCCAGCACAAAGGCCATGGCGGCCATAGCCCCCGCAAAGGCGGCCAGGATCAGGGTGAGGGAGCTGGTGAGCAGGCCGTGGTTCAGGAACACCACCATCACCAGTGCTACGGCCAGCTTGGCTCCGCTGGAAATGCCCATGACAAAAGGCCCGGCGATGGGGTTGGCAAAAAAGGTCTGCAGCAGATAGCCTGCTGCAGAGAGTGCCGCGCCCAGCAACACCACCATCACGGCCCGGGGCAGGCGCAGCTGGGTGATGATGCCCACCGACAGTGCGTCCTGCCCGCGGCCGGTCAGGGCCGCCAGCACGGCACCGGGGGTCAGGGCAACACTGCCCCAGAACAGGTTGGCGGCAAACAGAACCACCAGCGCCAGCGCCAGCAGGAGATAAGAAAACAGATAGCGTTTTTTGCGGGTCATAAGCGGTTCCTTACTCAACGTGAATGAAATACTGCAATCCGTCCGGCGCATCCTCGGTGAACAGACGGTGCAGCTCCAGGATAAAATCGGCCAATTCCATGCTCTGCTGGAAAAAGCTCTGGGCAACGCACCAGACATGCCCATTCTGCACAGCCTTGAAGTCCGCCAGCAGGGAGCACTTGGCCACCAGCTCGTCGATGGTGGAGACAACGCCCTCAATGGTACTGTTGTAAATCAGGAAGTCGGCGTCCCGTGCACCGGCGTAGAAGTCTTCCAGCGGCAGGTTCATGGTGGAAAGGCTGTTGCCGTTGTCGGTCAGATCGGCAAACACATAGTCGGCCCCGGCCATCTCGATCATGCGGGCCACATAGTCGCCGCCCTTGCGCACGTTGGCCAGATTGTTGGCCGAGATGGAAAAGAACGCGCAGCTCTTGCCGGTGGACTGCTGGTCCAGCAGGGGAGCGATGCGCTCCGCCTGTCGGTCAAACACCTGCTGTGCCAGTTCCTCCCTGCCCAGCAGGATGCCGTAGAATTTGATCCACTCCATGCGGGCCAGCGGGCCGCTCTCGTAGCTGGAACGCTCCACCAGCACCGGGATGCCGAAGCGCTCCAGCTGCTCCTTGACCTCCGGGGTGTGGTAGATCATGGTGTTCTCGATGGCAAGGCCGCAATTCGCGGCAAGGATCTGCTCGTAGTCCGGGGCGCTGTACTTGCCTGCGTAGGCGATGCGCCCGGCCTGCATGGCCTGCTTTGCCTCGTCCAGATACCAGCCCTCGGCACGGGTACCGGAAAGAGCGATGCTGTCCAGCGCGCCCAGATGGAGGAACAAGTCCATGGCAGAGGTGGACACCAGATAGATGTTCTGCACCGGCTGCTGCAATACAGTCACTCCCTCGGGTACGGTGTGCAGGGTGGCAGCGCCCTCCGGCCGGACAAGGAACTTTGCCTGTGCGTCCGGGATGGTCAGCAGGGTAGAGCCGTCCGCATAGCAGTCGGCGGTAAACTGGGTGGCGTAGTCCAGCGGGTAGGCGTGGTCAAACACCAGCTCGTCCGTATCGGCCGGTGCAGTAGGCGCGGCAGTGCAGCCTGCAAGCGCCAGCACCGCGGCGGGCAGTGCCTTTAAAAATTGAGCGCGGGTCAGCTTCATGGAAGGTTACTCCAAAGTAAAGGTCAGGGTGTATTCGATCTCGTGCGGGGTGCTCATGGCCACCGTGTCGGCGGTCACGGCCAGCGGGGTGCCCAGGGCAGCGACCGGGATCTCAAAGGTGGAGTTGCCCTCGGTGTTGGTGGGCAGGTACTTCTCGCCGTCCACGACCATATAGTCATAGTTGGGGCTGCTCCATGCGATGGTGGCGGTCATCTTGCCGTCGGCCACGGTCAGAGTGGCGGGGCTGTCCACGGTGGCACGGCCGGAGCCGCCCTCCAGTGCCACAGATACGGTGTATTCGCCGTCTGCGGGGGTCTCGGAGACTTCCTCGGTCTTGGGCTGGGCATTGCGCACGCTCACGGTGTGGTCGTACCAGGTACCCTTGGAGCCCAGAATGGCCAGCGGGAAGTCCTCATCCAATGCAGTGACCGGGATGTCGTAGCCGTACACCTCTTCGCTGGTGCCGTCGGAGTAGGTCACAGTGTCGGTGGTGGGCAGCAGCCAGTCCGTTTTGTGGGCCTCGGCATCAGCGGCCAGGCCGGGGTACAGGTTCACGATCTTTTTGGACACCAGGCTGACGTGGAAGGTCATCTTGCCGTCCTTGACGGTCAGGGTGCCTTTGCCGTCGCAGGCCTCGTTGGCATGGAACATGCCGCTGTCGGTATCAAACTCGGCAGTGTATACGCCGTCCGGCAGAGCGGCGGTCTCCGTGACTTCGGATGCGGCGGAACTTGCCGCGCTGGAAGGAGCCTCGGAAGAGACGGCCGACGGAGCGGTGGAAGAAGTGCCGCAGCCTGCCAGAGAAGCGGCCAGCAGCACGGTGACAACGGAAAGGGAAAGCATCTGTTTGCAGCGCATAGAAAAATACCTCAATGTTTCAGAATCAGAAAGGGAGAAACTCCCTGCAGGTTTCAGTATACCACAATCCTGTCAAAAAGAAAAATTGCCCGAAAAGATCACTCCCTCCGGGCAATTTGGCAGTTATTTTCAGCCGTTCAGAGAATCAATGGCAGCCTTGGTGTGGGCAACGTACAGCTCCTGAATGGAGGGCACTTCGCCCAGACCGGCGATCTGGCAGTCCACAGACTCAAATGCGCCGGAAGCGTTGAACTGGCTCAGCCAGGAATCCTCGTCGGAACCGGCCATGTCGTTGTTGGCGTGATCGCCTGCCACTACCATCAGGGGACGCAGGACGACCTTGGTGTAACCGGCGGCCTTCACAGCCTCGATCACGTTCTCGCAGGCGGTTTCCTCGGGCTCACCCTCCACGGTGCCGATGAACACATTGTCATAGCCCAGGGTCTGCATGGTGGTCTGCATCTGGCTGTAGCTCACCTTTGCAGTGTGGGAAGTGCCGTGGCCCATGAACACGAAGGCGACCTTCTCGGCAGCGGCGGCGTCCAGGCTCTCGTAACCGGCATCCTTCACGGCGGCCTCGGTCACGGCCTTGGCAACCACTTCCTTGTCGGAGTTGATCACGGTGGCGTCAGAGCCGACCTCGCCCAGCAGGGGCTCAGCCACGGCAACGCTCTCGAACTTGTCGCGGTAGGAGTCGATCATCTCCATCATCTCGTCGTACTCGGCACCGTGCATCAGATGGGTGGGCTGCACGATCAGGTTCTTCACGCCGTTGGCCACAGCGCGGTCCATGGCCTGCTGCATGTTGTCGATCTTCTCGCCGTCACGGGCCTGCACATGGTTGATGATGATCTGTGCGGTAAAGGCGCGGCGCACGCTCCAGTCAGGGTAGGCGGCCTGCAGGGCGTCCTCGATGCCCTTGATGTCCTTCACACGGCTGTCGTTGAAGGAGGTGCCAAAGGAGACCACCAGCAGCTCGTTCTCGCCGATGTTGTCCTCGTTGCGGGCGGCATCCTTGGAAGCATCGCCGGTGTCACGGCCAAAGTAATCGGGGTCAGCATTTTCGCCTTCCACCATCTCCTTCTGAGCGTCGGTCAAGGCGTCCCAGGCAGCCTTGGCAGCAGCACACTGTTCGTCGGTGCTGTCGTTGCGCTCCTGTACATAGATGGCATCGATCAGGTCTGCCACGTTCTTTGCGGCAGCCTCGTCGGCGTCCTCGCCGGATGCTTCGCTGCTGGCAGCGGCAGAAGAACTTGCTGCGCTGGAAGCGGTGCTGGATGCGGCGCCGCCGCAGCCGCTGAGCACACCGGCGCACAGAGCCAGGGCAGTCAGGGCGGCAGCAGCCTTGCGGATGTTGCGTTTTCTCATGATAAATTCCTTTCCTTTTTGTTCGTACAGAACAGTTTGCATCCCCCTGAACAAGGCTCTGAAAGGGCGTTTTCCGCAAACAAAAAAGGCCTTTCTGCTTGCGGAATGGCAACACAAAAAGACCCATGATCCATAGGCTTTTCGGCACGACCAATTCCTCGTGGTCCGGAGCGGTGCGCTCCTGTACCAACAGCAGGCAGGTTTCCTGGCTGAAAGATCTGCGCCCGCCGCCGCCTTCCCAAAGCAACGCTTCAGTGGCCGGTGCCAGAAGCACCCGGGCCGCGGGCTCCCTTATCACAGTGACGAGATCGTGCGGGATTTGCACCCGCTTCCCTTTTAACATTCCTGCCGCGGCAAAGCGCCTGCGGCGGAACGCACCTGCTGTTTTTGTTCAGTTCGCAGAGAAGTATAGCACAGTACCGGGAAAAACGCAAGAGCGGCATAAAACAAGCCCCCGACCCTACATGAAATTCATGCAAGACCGGGGGCTTGTTGTGCTGGAGCAGGATACGGGACTCGAACCCGCCGCCTACTGCTTGGGAAGCAGTCGCTCTACCGGATGAGCTAACCCTGCACACTGCTTTATCATTGTAGCAAAGCAGGGGACAAATGTCAAGAGCGGATCGCGCCGAAAATGGTCGGGTCAGTTCTTCGTGGTGTAGGTCAGGTCCAGCACCGGGGTGAAGGGGTCGAACACCAGCCCTTCCACGCCGTCGGCCACCAGCAGACGCTTCTGCTGGGCAGCCAGCGGCACCACCGTGCAGCCCTCCAGCAGCTGGCGTTCACATTCACGCAGCAGCTGGCAACGTGCGGAGCCGGTGCGCTGGATGCTTTCAGACAGGGCCCCGGCATAGAGCGGATCGGTGATGCCGGTCAGACTGTTGTCTCCGGCAAATTGCTGCAGCATCTGGTATACGCTGCCGCCCTCGGCCCGGATGGGAGCCAGTGCGATGGTGTATTTGCCGCTGGCAAGGCGGGCGTCGAACTCCTCCTGCGGCACCTCTTCCACCGAGAAGAAGAGGGAACAGTCTTTCTGCCAGGCACCGTTGATCTGCTCCACCGTCTCGGTCAGGCCGGAGCCCTGGGGCAGCAGAATGGTCACCCCGTTGAAGTCGGAGCTGGCCATGCCCTGCCGGGCCTGCATGTACAGTGCCTTTGCATCCGGGATGGTGGGCAGCAGGTCCCCGGCAGCATCGCGGTAGTCGATGCCGTCCACGGTCAGGCCGTCCGGAACAAGGCCGGTCACCTCCGTGAACAGCCCCGAGGAGGGCACCGACAGGTTCTGCAGGGCGATGCCGGCCAGCGCCTGCCGCAGGGATGCAACCGCGAACACCGAGCCTTCCGATGCGTTGAACAGCAGGGCCCAGGTGGTGTCAGAGTATTCCACGCTCTGCAGGGAAGTGGCTTCGGAGGTGTCATCCAGGGCGGCCGAGCACTTTTCGTCTGCAATGAGCTGGGCGGCACTCTTGTCGGTGTTGCTGGTGTTCTGCACAAGGCGCAGGTTGTTCACCAGCGGGGACGCGGCACTGCGGCGCAGGAACAGGCCGCTGGCCGTCCAGTTGTAGATGTAAAAGCTGCCGCTGGACAGAGTGGATGCACTGCTCAGACCGTAGGTGCCGCGGGTGCTCTCAAAAAAGGCTTCGTCACAGGGCATGGCACCCGGCAGGGTGAGTTTGGAAAGGAAGGTGTCGTCCCGCTCGCTCAGGCGGAACACCAGCGTCAGTTCTCCGATGGCCGACACGCCCAGCGTGCCGGGGTCGGCAGTGCCGTCCAGCACGGCGGCACTGTTCTGGATGGCAGAAAACTCCACCGCATAGGGCGAGGCTGTCTGGGGGTCGAACACCCGGCGAAATGCATACACGAAATCTTCAGCGGTGATGGCGTAGTCCGTGGCGGCACCTTTTGTGCCGGTGTAGGTCAGGCCGCTCTTTAAATAAAAGGTATAGGTGAGCCCGTCGGAGGAAATCTCCCATCGCTCGCACAGGTCCGGCACCAGCTCGCCGCTGGCATTGCGGCGCACGAGTCCGCCGTACAGGTTCTCGCAGGCGATCACATCCTCGGCCTTGGTGGCTACCTGCGGGTCAAGGTTTGCGGGGATGTTGTCCACAAACCAGGTAAAGCTGGTGCTGGCGGAGCTGCCGCCGCAGCCCGCAAGCAGAAAAGCAAACGCAGCGGCAAGCACCACTGCGGTCATGCGCAAAAAACGATTCAAAAAAGAAACCCTCATTCCGTTCATCATGGTGCAGAAACCCTCAAAAACGGCTCTGCATCGACAAGTGTAGCAGAAACACAGACAAAAAACAATTGCCTTTTTGTGAATTTACCGCGCTTTTTGGTGCCGAGTGCACGGTTTTCCGTTGCCAAGCGCGGCCAAATGGACTATAATAGTACAGCGAAACTCACAAATGCCGGGCAGTTCCGGCGTGTTCAGAATACGATACTGTACGAAGGAGGATCTGTTTTTATGCAGAAGGATCAACAGAAGCTCGAACAGCTCATCAAGGGCAAAAAGGTGGCCTTTATCGGCGCGGGCGTCAGCCACAAGACCCTGATCAAAGAATTTGTGGAGCTGGGGGCACACGTTACCCTGTGCGACCAGAAAAAGAGCGTGGAGGACTTCGGAGATTACGCCGCCACCATCCGGGAGCTGGGCATCGACCTGAGCCTGGGCGAGAACTATCTGGACGGCTTCAAGGGCCAGGATATCATTATGCGCACCCCCGGCTTTGTGGGCTACTTTGAGAAACCCCTGCAGGATGCCATGGCGGCCGGGACTATGGTCACCAGCGAGGTGGAACTGTTCTTTGATTTCTGCCCCTGCCCCATCGTGGCTGTGACCGGCTCCGACGGCAAGACCACCACCACGACCCTGATTGCCAAGTTCTTCGAGGCCGCTGGCCGCAAGGTACATCTGGGCGGCAACATCGGCGCAGCGCTGCTGCCCATGCTGCCCGAGGTGAGCCCCGACGATGTGGCCGTGGTAGAGCTGTCCAGCTTCCAGCTCATCAGTATGCATTCCAGCCCCAATGTGGCCGTGGTGACCAACGTCACCCCCAACCATCTGGACCACCACAAGGATATGCAGGAGTACATCGACGCCAAGCGCAACATCCTGCTGTACCAGACCCCGCCCTGCCGTGCCGTGCTGGGCTATGAGAACGAGATCAGCCGCTCCATGCAGAAGGACTGCAAGGGCAAGCAGGTGTGGTTCACCCGCCTGCACGACACCGACAACGGTGCCTTCCTGCGCAAGGACGGCATGCTCTGCATGGCCGAGGACGGTGTGGTGACCCCGTTCCTGGCTCAGAAGGACGTGAAGCTGCGCGGCCTGCACAACATCGAGAACCTGCTGGCCGCTGCGGCTGCCGTGTGGGGCCTTGTGCCGGTGGAGGCCATCCAGCAGGTGGGCAGCACCTTTACCGGTGTAGAGCACCGCATTGAGCCGGTGCGCACCCTGGACGGTGTGCTGTACTACAACGACTCCATCGGTACCAGCCCCACCCGCACCATTGCGGGCCTGCGCAGCTTCAACCAGAAGGTCATCCTCATTGCGGGCGGCTACGACAAGCACATCCCGTATGAGCCGCTGGCACCGGAAGTCATTGCCCACGTCAAGAACCTGGTGCTGATGGGTGCCACCGGCCCCCGTATCGAGAAGGCCGTGCGCGAATGCGAAGGCTTTGACGAAGCAGCTCTGCCCATCCAGCACGCCGACAACATGCAGCACGCTGTGGAGCTGGCCCGCGCCGCCGCAAAGCCCGGCGACATCATCATCCTGTCTCCGGCCAGTGCTTCGTTCGACCTGTACCCCAACTTTGAGGTGCGCGGCCGTGAGTTCAAGAAGATCGTCAACGCGCTCAAGTGATCGCACGGGTCAACACCCCGGCGCGCCGTGCCCGCTTCCGGAACGCTTGCCGGGGTCGCTGGGTGCTGGACGCCTTGCTGCCGCTGGATCAGCAGATCTTCGGCAAAAGCCAGCCCGGCCGGTTCTATGCTGGTCCCACGCTGGCGCTGGAACTCAGCGGCCGCACGGCATGGGCAGCCGGGCATGCAAACCCGGAGGAGCTGGCAAGCTTTCTGGCCTTCTGCGGCTGTGGGAGCGTCATTCTGGACGAGGGCATCTGCTCGCCGCCCACAGGCTGGCACCGGGCCGAAACGCTGACCGTGTTCGGCCTTGCTCCCGGCAAAGTGCTGCCCCTGCCTGCTGTAGAGGATGCTCTTTGGAGCAGCCTGACTCTTGACGCCCAGCCGCCCGCCATGACGGTGGCGCAGGCGCTTTATCCAACGGACCCCGCCCGGCGGGACGATGCCTATTCAGAGCTGTGCTCGAAGCGCAGCCGGGGCCGGGCCGTGGTCTGGGCGCTGCAGCAGGGCGGGCAGACGGTGTGCACCGTGGGCGCTTATGCGGTCGCAAACGGACAGGCCTACATGGCCTGCGGCCAGACTGCAGAGCCCTTGCGCGGCAAAGGCATCGGCGGGCGGCTCATCGTGCAGATGGCCAACGCCCTTGCGGCAGAAGGGGGGCACCCGGTGTTCCTATGCGCCCCGGAACGGGTGCATTTTTACACCCGCCTCGGCTTTGCAAAGCTGGGGGCGTATGTACGTTTTGCCGCGCCGTGAGCCGGACGATTTGAATGCCCTCCGTTTCACGCTGGGCATATTCAGAGGAAGAACTATTTTATATTGGCGTTTGTCGCGGCCTGCGGGCCGCTCCAAACGCCCCTCTTGTCCTCTGGCCCAGCGGAGCGTCCATGCTTCTGAAAATACAAGAACATTAAATTAAGGAAACAGATATGTCGATTCTCAACCACTTTTTTGATTACAAACCCGAAGTGCTGGCACTGGACGAAAAGGCCATGGAGCTGTGCCAGCCCTATTTCCGCCATATGGAGGAAATCCGCGATTTCAACCAGCTCAAGATGCTCAAGGCCTTTGCCGACACCCAGATGTCCTCCACCGATATGCTGGGCACCACCGGCTACGGCCTGTGGGACACCGGCCGCGCAAAGCTGGAACAGATCTTTGCCGAGGTGATGGGCGCAGAGGATGCACTGGTGCGCAGCCAGTTCCAGAGCGGCACCCATACGCTGGCGGTGGCCCTGTTCGGCCTGCTGCGGGCAGGGGACACCCTGCTGGCCGCCACCGGCCGCCCCTACGATACGCTGGAGGGCGTTATCGGTCTGGACGGCAAGGGCAAGGGCACCGGTACCCTGATGGACTACGGCATCCAATACGACGAAGCTCCCCTCAAGGCTGACTTCACCCCGGACTACGACCTGATTGCACAGAAGGCCCCCGGGGCCAAGGTGTGCCATATCCAGCGCAGCCGCGGCTATCTGCAGCGCAACGCCTTTGATCTGGACACCATCAAAAAGGTTGCCGACACCGCCCGTGCCGCCAACCCGGATATCATCATCTTTGTGGACAACTGCTACGGCGAGTTCACCCAGACGCAGGAGCCCTGCCAGGTGGGTGCCGACCTTGTGGTGGGCAGTCTCATCAAGAACCCCGGCGGCGGAATTGCGCCCACCGGCGGCTACATTGCCGGCCGGAAGGATCTGGTGGAGCTGTGCGCCTACCGCCTGAACGCGCCCGGCCTGGGCAAGGAACTGGGCTGCACACTGGAAACGCCCCGCGACATGTATCTGGGCTTCTACTATGCCCCCGGCGTGGTGTGTGAGGCCATCAAGACTGCCATTTATGCGCAGTGCATGCTGGAGCTGCTGGGCAAGAACCCGGTGCCGCGCTACTGCGAGGACCACAACGACATCGTGACCTGTTTTGATGCCGGCACCGCCGATGCCCTGATCGGTTTCTGTCAGGGCATCCAGGCTGCCAGCCCGGTGGACAGCTATGCGGCCCCGGAACCCAGCCCGGAACCGGGCTACACCGATGAGGTGGTCATGGCAAGCGGCAGCTTTACCCAGGGCAGCACCATCGAGCTGTCCTGCGACGGCCCGCTGCGTGAGCCCTACACCTGCTACCTGCAGGGCGGCCTGAACTTTGCCGCCAGCCGCGCCGGTGTGCTGCTGGCCATCCAGAAGGCTTATTTCAAGGACTGATTGGGTCATTGAAAAAATAACGTCAAAATTGTCCGCTCTGGCTTGCCTGAGCACTGTAACAGAAAAGCCCTGTGGCTTCTCAAAACGGGAAGCCACAGGGCTTTTTGTGTCATTCAGCGTCCAACAGCGGCAGGCAGAGGGTAAAACAGCTGCCCTTGCCCGGCTCACTCTGCAGCATGATCTCGCCCCGGTGCAGGTGCGCCAGCTCCTGCGCAATGGTCAGACCGAGGCCGGTGGAATCGTGCTTGGTGTCGGCGGTGGTGTGGAAGTAGCGGTCAAACACGGCGGGCTGATCCTCCGGTGCGATGCCGCAGCCGGTGTCCGTGACCTTTACGCAGGCCTGCCCGTTCTCGGCAGCACACACCACGGTGACCCGTCCGCCGGAGGGGGTGTAGTGGATGGCGTTGGTCACAAGGTTCTGCAAGATCTGCTCCAGCCGCACAGCGTCGCCCCACACGGGCAGGGGAGTGCCGGTATCGGTCCGCAGCTCCACTCCTTTGTGGGCGGCTTCGGCCTGACAGGCGCTGCACACCGCTGCAGTCAGGGCTTCCAGCCGGGCGCGGTCCTCGTTGAGCAGGACCTGCTTCTGCTCCAGCTTAGCCGCCAGAAACAGGTCCTCGGTCAGCCTGCGCACAAAGCCCACCCGCTCCTGCAGCACCGGCAGCAGCGTGGGCAGGGCGTCCGGCGCGGTGGCCAGCGTGTCCAGCCCGCTGCCGATGACGAACAGCGGGCTGCGCAGGTCGTGGAAGATGTTCAGCATCATGCTCTTGCGGGCGTCCGTCTCGTTCTGCAGGGCCTGGGTGCGCTGTGTCACCCGGGCTTCCAGCTCCTGCGCCAGTTGCTCGGTGCGGTCAAATTGCAGTGCGTAGCGGCGGCTGACAAACACCAGACACCCCAGCGTAAAGGGAATGTCGTACAGCCGGGCACAGCGCACCATGTAGAAGGGGAAACTTTCCCGGTAAAACCAGAACCGGAAGGATGGCAGTACGACCGTCAGACGCAGGCCAAAGGTCAGGATGTAGCCTGCCAGCAGATACCAGGCCGGGCGCTCTTTTTTCGCCAGTGCCCGGGCCAGCACCACCAGTACCGCCGCCATGCCGGCCAGCAGAGTGACGTTGCGCAGCACCGCCTGGGTGGATGTACCCAGCACCAGAAACAGCAGGACGCCCAGGACCGAGAGCGCAAAGCGTCGGCTGCCGCGCCGGGGAAGGGCCACATGGAGCAGGGAACAGCACAGCCAGAGGGGCGTGAGCACGGCAAAGGGAAAATACAGCCCCATCAGGAACCCGAGCAGTGCGCCGGTCTGCCCGGCCGGGAGCAGCACAGCCAACCCCCAACCGAACATGACGCCCAGATACAGCAGGAAAACTCCCAGTTCATGCTGGGGCTTGAAGCAGAACAGCGCCAGAATGCCCGCACCCATGCTGGCAAAAGCCACAAGCGCCATCAGCTGCAGGCTGCTGCGCAGTTCGCGCCAGTGCCACAGGGTGTCGGGCAGCATCAACCACATCTGTGGGACCGTGGTGCTGGTCACAGTGATCTCGGACGTCCGGCCGGGCACCGGCCGCACCCAGAAGGCCTCACCACGCTGGTCGGTGGGCTCCAGCCCTTCCGGCACGGCGTCCAGCGACCGGGTGGAAAGGCAGAGCACCAGTTCCGGGACGTCGGCAGGCGCTTCAAAGGCAAAACGCCAGTGCCCGGGGCCGGTCTGCTGCCAGCCGGTCAGGGTGACGCCCCGGGTCAGCTGCTCCTGGGTCAGAGCATCGTCGCTGACCGCCTGCGGACAGCGCAGGTTGAGCAGGATGCACAGCCCCAGGATCAGGCTCACCAGCAGGGCCGAGAGCAGAAAATAGCCGGATGTTTTGTGCCGCATAAACACACCTCCCTCAGAAATACAAGCATGAATCTCGCTAAAAGCGGTTGTCAGGGGATCGTAAATAGGGTATACTGAACTGTAAGGTGGTTTCAGTATACCAGAATTTTGGCAAAAAAGGGAGAGCGGCGGCATGATTCGTGTCCTGTTGGTGGAGGATGATGCAATGATCCGGGAAATGACCCGGATCTTTCTGGAAAGTCAGAAGCGGTTTGAGGTGGTGTGTGCAGCCTCCGGCGAGGAAGCACTGGCCCACGCAAAAGATCCCTTTGACGTGATCCTGCTGGACATCCTGCTGCCGGACACCAACGGCATGCAGCTGTGTCAGACCCTGCGCAGCGGGCATCACTGCCCCATCATCTTTACCTCCTGCCTGGACGATGTGGACACCATCGTGCATGCGCTGGAATTGGGCGGTGACGATTTCCTCACCAAGCCCTACGACAACAAGGTGCTGGTGGCCCGCATTCTGGCCAACGTGCGCCGGGTGCAGATGGATGCCGCCGAGCCCAGTCTCCGGGGCTACACCTGCCCGGCTTTCCGGCTGGATGCCGACAACCGCAGTGTGCACTGCCGGGGCGAGGACATCCATCTGGCCGATATGGAATACCGCATCCTCAGCCTGTTCGTGCGCAACCCCAACACCTTTTTTACGGCCAATGAGCTCTACCAGAAGATCTGGGGCAAGGACAGTCTGGGCGATGTGCGCACCGTGCAGGTGCACATCCACAACCTGCGCAGCAAGATCGAGCCGGACCCCGCAAAGCCGGTGTACCTGTGCAATGTGTGGGGCAAGGGCTATGTGTTCCGCCCGGAAGGCAAACAGGAGTAAACAGTCAAAACCACCGGCTGAGCCGGTGGCTTGAGTAAGCCCTAGAAGGGCACCTTA
>ERZ860445.1207-NODE-1207-length-15536-cov-3.380273_pt1 | contig 15536 bp, 19 predicted proteins | sample MGYA00509977_ERZ860445 | MGnify/ENA primary metagenome ERZ860445 (study PRJEB30046, sample SAMN00715233) | human gut metagenome | study: EMG produced TPA metagenomics assembly of the A metagenome-wide association study of gut microbiota in type 2... | reverse complement strand
TTTCCCCATAACTGATACGGGGTTTCATACGGATTCAATCCGAGGATTGTTCCAACTTCCGAGGAGCCGATACCGCCCTTGCGGTATTCAAGCCATTCTCCTCTGTCTTTTGGTCTAATGATTGTGTAGCTCATTTGAAATCCTCCACTATTTTTTCGATAAGAATATTTGCCCTTACGTTTCGATAGATTTCTCTAAAGGCATTATCATCTCTATTATCTGTCAGGACTTGCTTTAGAGCGGTTGTACACAATCCGCCGTTTCCATTTACGAGTGACGTTATTTCTGCGTCACGGCCACCTTCTTCGTCAGGCTCACCTCTTTCGATAGCAATAAGCATTACAGCTCTATTCCCGTCATTCTCTTCCGCCCATTGGAGAGCGCATTTTTTTACTTCTTCTAAATTCATTGTTGTTGTGAATTGTGCCGCTTGAAAGCGACGGTTATTTATTAGTTTCATTGAAAATCTCACCTGTTTTAGGGTCAACCTTTTCCCCGTTTACCTCCGTTGTTTTGTTTGTTTTTGCGGAAGTTTGGCGGCTTTGAGCGGCGGCGGCTTTTGCTTTGGCCTCTTGAGCTTTTTTCTGTGCTTCTTCGGCTGCCTTCTTTTCCTGTTGCGGTTTGATGAAGGTTTCTTCTACAGTCGTTGTCCCTTCTTTGATTGCATTCCAGAGGGCTTTTAGCTCGAAAAGCATTTCTTTGTCAATCTGTTCTTTTTTGGAGATACCCAGATATTCAAAAAGTAACTGTTCGTTTACGCCAGCTTTCGTATAGTTGAGTATGGCGTTTTGTCGCCCGGTTTCCAAGTCGATTGCTTGACCGATGGCAACCTGTTTGACATTGGCGATTATCTTTTTCGTTACGGCCTTCGGAACAACGGCCAGGACAGCGTTGCGGAAAGCGATTGAGGCCGCCGCGTTGACGGTTACAAGCTGCATGTCATCGGAGAAAGTTTTTCCGTATTTGTTTGTAATACGTCGTTTAACCTCTTTTGATACAGCAACATTTGTTTCCAAGTCGTGACAAATTCCCTGTGCAGTGATAAAGCGGCCGTCATTCCCGATTATTCGGGTTTGAACCCGGAGATTTCCCCAGGCGCTGGCTATGATTTCAGCCATTCTAACCGACAACCCTTCGATTGTCTGGTTTTCGCCATTAGCTCCCTGACGACGGAGCGCATAGAAACAATCCTCTGCGGTTTCCGTGTCCATAGTGGCATACGTTTCAATCTTGTTTAGTACCGTCGGTAAATCACGCGGGTACTGTTTTGCTGTTGCAATCTGCATGTCAATCTCACTTTTGTTGATTGCTTGCAGAATTTCTGCTTGCTTTACTTCAATAATTTCAGCTTCCATAAAAATTTAACTCCTCTATTATATCGCCATCTTAGAGCTTCCGGCATTGCTTGTGAGTAGCCGGGGATCGAACCCGGAGCGCGTATGTATGGGTGATGATGAATTGATTGGCTTTCGCGCTTCCACTCCCGACGCTTCGGTGAGCCTACCCTTGTGCCGGGGCTTCCACCCGGCTGCTTTTGTCTAACCTAAACCAAATCTAATACCATGAAAAAACAACTAATACCTCCCGGCATTTGTGGACGGTGCCGGCATCGAACCAGCCTCTTTGCTTTGTGCGCACTCTGCAATGTTTCATCCCTTATCACTTGCCGCCCGTTTGCCGTCTTTCCGGCTGTCATCGGCGTTGCATCCGAACCACTCGTTCACCCATGAGCTACGCTGGGGACTGTCTTTCCAGTCTGTCATGCAAAACATTCACTTAAAATTCTTTATTGCTTGCCTGCCTCCCGGCGGTAGTATCTTTATAGCATCCCTGCACTTGCTTCTTCCTGATGGTACTTGTGATTTTGTATTCTCGCAAGCCTCTGTACTGTTTCCATATCCGTAGCTAAATCAATTAACTCGTCAATGGCTTCCCAGCAGGGGTAGGGGATGCTCTTTGCTTTTTGTATCAAATCATCGCTGCTCATGCCGCCTCCTTTCTTTTCCTGGGTTTCCTGAAATTCAACTGCGCGTATTTCAGTACGTCTGCCGCGTTACAAAACCATTTTCCGTTCTGCTTATTGGTCGGCTTGTTGGCTCGTATCTTTTTCCCTTCGATAAGGCGAAGCAACCGCCCCCTACCGCCTACAATCTCCGCTGCGAGCCTCTGCCCAAACGTTTTGTCATTCATTATTAAAAGAATGTCCTCAAACTTTGAATGCGCTTCCATATCAAAAACTCCTTACCTCTTTATAGGTTAATTTCACCAAGACGATACTCAGCACAAAGAGTATGCTGTATGCGATAATGGAAAATATTTTTCCGTAGGTTTCAGGGGAAATAATAGCGCTTACAAGCATGGCCCCGGTGCAACCTATTATCAGGATTGAAAAGATGAATTGAATTACTCTCATGTTGTTGTGGATTAAAAAAGTTAAACTACTTGCTTTTCTTCCGCCTCTTTGTCAACTTTGTTCCGTTGTACGGTGAAAGATGTACCGAAGCTGTCAGACTTAATAGTAAATGACATACCTTCTTCTCTTTTGAGCCTTGAAGCAACTACCCTCGCAGTGGCGACAGAAAAGTCATAACAAGTAAAAGACTGGATTTCTCCCAGCTTGATACTTTTCAGGGTGTCTGTAACTGAAACCTTTGTTACTACCCGAGCTTTTTTCTTCAAAATATTTTTCTTTTCTAACATAATGTATATTATCAGTGAAAATGAAAAATAAAGCCCCATCCACGCTCGTGAACAGGGCTTTATATATAGTAATGCGTAGATATTGCTATTCTATGGGGGTTATTTTGATTAGATTGTTGAGTTCTTTATCAAATTGAAACTCTTCATTATGAATAATTACTGCATTAAACTCATTTTTAGCTCTATATTTATGAGCAATTTTCCATCCTTTAAAAACAGGAGTAAAGTTTTCTATACACTCAAGCAACATCTTTTGTTTTATCTGATAGAGCTTCCACTTTGCTATTACTCCGGGTTTATAATTATCTTCATTTTCTTCCATTTCGGCAAGAGTAGACGAAATATCATAAGTAATATCAACATTCCTCAGCCCTGCATCCTCTTGCGCTTTTTTTGTTTCGATATACAGATTCATTATAAACTCATTGTCGCTTATCGAAGTAAATAGGCTGTCAATCGCGGAAAATGAAACCGGTGAATAACTTTCAAAATCGTTCATATTTTCCCTAAAGTACTCTTTTATAAGTCCTTTTGCGACATCTTCTGTTGATTTGTTTTGAGCAAATGAACCTAAAGAGGTCATTATAAGAAATATTGAAAATAGAAGTTTTTTCATGGCTTTATTTTTATTTGAAGTTTTTCTAATCTATGCTTGTATTTATTGACATCATATGGAACAAATAAGTAATGAAATCCATCATTTGATTTTACTTTCTTGCATAATGGAAGCGCATTTAATACTTCTTCCTCCTTAGAGGGACATTCTAATATTGCATTTTTTGCTCTGTATTCATTTTCTTTCTGAAAAACTTGAATAGCCTTTTCAATTACTCGTAGTTCATTCAAAAAGTCCTTCTTTTTCCTATACAAGACCATAAGCCTGTCAAAAGAATGGGTTGCCGGATAACATTCACCCTTTATGTTGTTTTCGTAGACTTCTATTGCGTCATCTATTTGCCCGCTCTTTTCAAGCTCCACTCCATCATTATTTAATGTTGCACAATTACTCAATCGTTCTTCGAGCACAGAATATCCCTTTTCCTTATTTAATATTCTATTTATTGTTCCAGTCGGAAAAAAGACGTTCTTATCTCCATTAATATAGAATGCAGTCGTACAAGTAACAACTTCGTCCGGAGTGAAACCGCTTAAATGCTTATCAAAAAATTCTTTATTTACGATGTCTATTGAATTTGATTTTTTAACTTCTTTTTCTGTACTGTTTTTGACACATAGCTCAAAAACGATGTATGCAATAAGTGCCCCGAAAATAATAAAAAGGATTGCAACCATGCTATTTTCGTTCTAATAGCGTTAATAATCTATCAATCTGTTCATCCTTCTTCCGGAGAAGCTCGTGACATTCTTTTATGGTGTCAATGAACTTATCTGTTTCGCTTTTATTCACCGTAACAGATTGTCCATTGATATTGTCTCCATTTTGGTTGTTTTGGAAAACAGATGGCTTCATCATCTCCCCCTCTCCTGTCAATAACCAACTTGGTGATATACCGAATATGTCTCCCCACTTCTGGGCAGCTTTTTTCCCAAATTTCTTTTTATTGTTCAATAATGCAGCGACATAAGGTTGATCTACGCCTGTCATATTAGCAACCTGAACCTGTGTTATGTTTTTCTCCTTGAAAAAATCTTTTAGTTTTTCTCCAATACTATCCATTTGATAATCAGTTAGTTGTAAATTATTTTAATTTTATATCCAAAAAAGACATATAAATATTTTGTTTATGTCTCAAAAAGACATATTTTTGTACCGTATTAATAAACAAAGAAACTAACGTTTTTTATTAACAATATTAATGTGCGAATATAATATACATTATGTTCTGTTATTTCTTTGCCCCTACCCCACTAAATCAAAGCGTTTTCCTCATATTTTTATCAATTTATTTGTTGTTTTGTTTATTAATTCGTTAATTTACGCCGTTAATTATAAACCAATCAGTTTATGAACGAAAGACTGGCTAAATTTATACAATATAAAACAAGTGGACACCAAGCGGAGTTCGCTAATATTATGGGGTGGTCGCCTCAATACCTAATGAAGCTCATAAAAGGAGAGGGGTTCGGCATTCGTCCAGTAATATCCTTGATTGAACGATTCCCTGAACTTAATGCTCGCTGGCTGCTTACCGGAGAGGGAGGAATGCTTGTTACTTCTGCGGTTGAAGTATCTATCAAGAAACGTCTTATGTGTCTCCTTGAGCTGGAAAAGTATATTCCTTTCATGTCCCCGGAGGAGCTAAGACAAATTACCGAGGGGGATAATCTCGATTTCAACCAGGAACGTATCGAGGTTTGGCAACAGATGTTTGTCGAAAAAGATATTGAAAGAAAGGCTCGATATGCTGCGGCTATGGAGAAACAGAAAGAGTTGGCTAAAAATAAAAATAAGTAGATATGGAACTGAAAGATTTTGTTAAATCTACAATTCTTGACATTCTCAAGGGGGTTGAAGAGGCCAAAAATGAGTCGGGAAAATCATTGATACCGGCTGGCGGTCACATAGGAGAGGGAAATATTCCCTGCATGATAACTTCTGCTGTTGGAGTAGAAACGAAATGCTTCTCTAATATTGAATTTGAGGTCAGTATAACTGAAAGCACAAAAGACGGCTCAAAGAATGGTATAGGCGTTCTCTTAGGCTCATTTTCGTTGGGAACGCATAATAGCTCTGAAAATGCAAATGGGGCATACACTAAGGTGAAGTTTAATATACCTATCAATCTTGATTGATATATTCTATTATATACTTTGAGTATGCAACAACATCTTGGCAATGATTGTTTATTCCCGCTTTGTTTTTCAATAAGAGGGTTACTATTTTTTCTCTTTTTCGCTTTCTTAAATATCCGGAGATACGATTTAATATATTTCTGCAAAAGTTTATCATAGGAATATATGCTTTTAATATAAGCACAAATATAGTAAAATATATGCAAACAACAGATAGTCAAATAATCATACAGCGTTTTTTTGAGGCTATACAGCGTCTTAAGAGCGATAAAAAAATAAGAGGAAAGCAAACATTCTGTAACAGGTATGGAATAAATAGGCGAAATTGGTATCAACTGGAAATGAATCTTGAAAAAGATATATTTCAGGTTTCTTGGCTGGCTTATCTTGTAAATGACTATGATGTTTCTGCTCTTTGGCTGATTACCGGGAGCGGGGAGTTTTACAGGAGAAAGCCGGAGTAATGTTCTAAAACTTATACTTTATATAAAATATAACATAGGATAAAGCACTCTTTCTTTGTCGATTAACCTATAATTGAGATAAACATTCGTAATGCGTAGGTCGCCGGTTCAAGTCCGGCTTTCGGCTCACAAGATTAAGCAGTTATCTTTTTAGGTAACTGCTTTTTTTTATGGTGTTTTCTGTGGTCAAAGAGTAACTGGTCCGGAACATGCCATAAACTATTTCGAAAGTCATAGTAAACTAATTCAAAACATACTGCATATTATTTATATGTAGTTACTATCTATCGCGAATATGTAGTAACTACTAATTGATGATAGATAGTACTACGTATAGGCAATAGGTAGTAACTACCAATAGATACTTTACTATATGTTCTGATTTAGTTCTTGGGGTGTTTTGACTTAGTTGATGGCATGAAACGGGTTAGTCGGTCGCTTGGCTGAGAGAAGTTTCTGGTAGTGCCGGTAAGGTATCATGTATAATTTTGGCTGTTTACGTTTCTGGTATTCTTTGTTTTTTCCTTCGAATCTTTACTATCTTTGCAGGCAATTTATCTTACACAGACAAAATAAATGAATGAGACCATATTAAACGGTTTATTAAATCTATTTGCTATTTTCGCTTCCTCCGTGCGGATTGAAAGGGAGCAGGCAAGTCGTGCCGTTCATTCTTATCTCTCCAGCCACTTCGGGGTACGTTCCCATAAAGAGTATATTGAACTTTACAACGCATTGCGCGATATGTATGACGATTCGCTCTTTGTACTGGACAAAGAGCAGATTGTTCGGAATATATGCGAACAGATGAAAGTAAAGTTGAGAGCCGAAGAACAATTGCTTTTGCTGATCCGTTTCGTGGAGTTTGCCTATACGAACAGCGAGGAGGCGGATCAACATCTGGCTCTGTTCCGCCTGGTAGCTGATATTTTTTCGATCCCTCAGGAAGAATTTGACGATGCGCTTGCCTTTATCACAGGGCAAACTTCTTTGTCTTTGCTGACGATCAGCGGAGAGGAGGAGGCGGAGGTCAACCATATCACGCGGAAAGGGATGGAAGGGTTCATCCGGGTGCTCTATATCCGTCGCTTCGACAAGCATATTTTCACCTATCATGGGAACGGGCAGGTATTTATGAATGATATTCCGCTTTCGTCGGATATGTTTTATGCCTGGCAACATAGCAGTGTGCTGAAAGGGCCTTTGTTCCTGCCGGTTTATTACAGTAATCTACTTGCCGTTTTTAATAAGAACGAGCACAAGGAAGTCATTCATCTGGCCGGACGTGATATTGATTTTACATTTAAGAACAGCCATAACGGGTTGCATAACTTCTCTTTCAATCTCGAATCCGGACAGCTTGTTGCCATTATGGGCGGGAGCGGGGTCGGGAAGTCGACATTGTTGGGAATCATGAACGGTAATATTCGTCCCGATAAGGGAATGATCACCGTGAATGGCCATCCGCTCGACTCTCCGGATGCACGCCAATTGATCGGTTTTGTTCCGCAGGATGATTTGCTGATAGAGGAGTTGACCGTTTATCAGAACCTTTTGTATACGGCACGGCTCTGTTTCGCGCGTTTGACGGACGAGGAGATTGGGCAACGTGTGGAAAAGGTTTTGAAGGAGTTGGACTTGGAAGAGATAAAGGGGCTCGAAGTCGGTTCCCCTATTCGTAAGACGATTAGTGGAGGTCAGCGAAAGCGTTTGAATATCGCCCTCGAACTGATACGTGAGCCGGCTATCCTGTATCTTGACGAGCCGACATCGGGATTGTCGTCTTCCGATTCCGAAAAAGTAATCATGCTCCTGAAGGAACAGACTCACCGGGGTAAATTGGTGGTGGTGAACATACATCAGCCTTCGTCCGAAATCTATAAGTTGTTCGACCGCCTGTGGCTGCTTGACCGGGGAGGCTATCCGATCTATGACGGGAACCCGATAGAGGCAATCACCTATTTCAAGCAGGCGGCCAAGTATACTGATCCGGATATCAGCGTGTGCAGTGTCTGTGGTAATGTGAATCCCGAATTGATTTTGAATATCATTGACTCTAAGAAGATCGACGACTCTGGAAACCAAACGAATATCCGAAAGTTCACACCGGAGGAATGGCATGCCGAATATCTTGCTTCCCGTCCCGCTTTTTCTCCTGTCGAGGAGGAAGCATTACCGAAGAACCAGCAGAAGAAACCTTCCTGGTTCAAACAATTCCTGATCTTCCTGGAAAGAAATATACGTACGAAGCTGACGAATAAGCAATATCTGGCTATCACGCTATTGGAAGCCCCTTTGCTTGCGCTGATCGTCGCCCTTCTGACCCGCTATATGGACGGGGATGAATATACGTTGCTTGCCAACAAGAATTTCGTGTCTTATATCTTCATGTCAGTCATTGTTGTCTCCTTTATGGGATTGAGCATCAGTGCCGAGGAGATTATAAAGGACCGGACGATCCTGAAGCGCGAACATTTCCTTCGGTTGAGCCGGCGCAGCTATCTGACATCCAAGATGGTGTATCTATTGGCTGTGTCGGGGCTGCAATCGCTTTTGTTCATCGGGGTGGGGAATACCATTATCGGAGTGGGAAGCGAGATGTTCGGCACGTGGTGGAGTATTCTGTGGGCAACGTCGTTCCTGGCGAATCTGACCGGGCTGATCCTTTCGCAGACGATGAGCTCGGTTGTTGCGATCTATATCACGATCCCGCTTCTGTTGATCCCACAGATATTGCTTTGCGGCTTGGTCATCAAGTTTGACGATCTCAATACACGGGCTTCGGATGAGAACATCGTGCCGTTGATCGGCGAGGTGATCCCTTCGCGCTGGGCTTTTGAAGCGTTGATGGTGGAGCAGTTCTGCGACAACGCTTATAACCGTCCTTATTTCCCGATTGAGAAAGAAAAGTATCTGGCGCAATATTACGAGAACGTTCATTTACCGGAGGTGCGCAGCTTGGTAGAACAGATTGCGCTAAAAGATGATCCCGATAAGCGGAAAACGGTCGAGAACGAGCTGGCCGTATTGAGCCGTGCAGCCCGTATCGCTCCCCGCATGGAGGGAGAGGGATATCTGGCATATCTGGACAAAGTGGATGCCGCTTTGCACGAACGGGCGCACAACTTCACTGCCTATCTCGATCAAATCCAGCAGGAACGCGGCCGGAAAGAAGGGACCGGGCAACTGATGAAGATGAAGAAAGCCCATCATAATATGGCAATAGAAGACCTGGTTATGGGGACTGGAGGACGTCATCTATATAAGGAAGCGAACCATCGTATCTACCCAGCGATCGGGCAAGTTTATGTGGAGCCTGACAACCGTTTCGGACGTGCCGCTTTCTACAGCCATGAAAAAAATTGGGCCGGATATCATATTTCTACTTATAAATTTAATTTATTGGTTATAGGTTTCTTTGCATTATTGTCGATTATCGCTATATTCGCAGAGTTTCCGGGACGTTTCTTGAAACGGGACGAATTTTAAGACTCGAAATAATAAATTATTAAATTATACAATATGAAAAAGAGTGTATTAAGCATGCTCGCCGTAGCAGCATTAGTGTTTGGAATGACTTCCTGCAACGGAGCCAAGAAAACAAGCGAAGAAGCCGAAAAGACTGAAGAAGCTGCTGTTATAGCAGGTAAGGCTCCGAAAGATCTGTTGACTGAGGAGTTGAAACAAGAGACAATTCAATTGTTGAAGGATATGCCGGATTCTGATATTCCTTATCGTCTTTCTACAGGTGAAGTAAAAGTAAATGTGGGTGATATCAAGTATATGGTGCCGGTTGGTAAGGCTGCCGAATTGAGTACACCGACGCAGAAAGCCCGTGCATTGGGTATGTATATGGCTGATTATAATGTATTGAAAGCGATCGGTAAGCCGACAGCCGAAGTGGAAGGCGTAATAGCCAAGTTGGCTACAGACCTGAATGTGTCGTTTGTTTTGGATATCCTGAAAGAACAGGCTCCGAAAGATGCAACTAAAGAACAATTGCAGGCTTTCTTGAACGCACAGGAAGACAAGATCATCGAAAAGATGGCTGCTGAAAACAAAGTAGATGCCGAAGTTGAAATGTTAGGTGCTGCTTCTGCCGAATATGCTTGTTTAATTGCCAATCCGACATTGGTTGTAGAAGGTGATGCTACTTCTGCCGGTCTTTCAACAAATATGGAAAAACGTGTCAGCATGTTGGAAGAGGTGGTTGCCGATTTGGCTGCTTACTATCCTGATTTGAAACAGTTAGGCGAAACGATTGCTCCGCTGAAAGAAAAAGTCGCTTCTATCCAGAGCGCTCGTGCTGCTAATGCCGAGATCATGGGAATCCGCGATGCTTTGCTGAAGTAAGCAAGATTTCTATACATAAAAAGATAAGTATCCCGGCTTCCTATTGGAGGCTAGGATATTTATTTTTTGGGGGAATCCATTTTCATGAGTTGGTAACTCGTGCGTTTAATTTGGTCAATTCATTTTCGTCACCCTTTGTAACTGATCGAAAGCAATGTAATATCGTCCGATTGGACAGCACCGACGACAAATTCGCCAACCGTCTCGGTTATCTTTTCCACAACCTCTTTCGGGTTCTTTCCGGCAAGTGTCCGGCAGTTTTCGAGCAGCCGTTGTTCGCTGTATAATTCATGCTTCGTATTCATCGCTTCTGTTACTCCATCGGTATAGAGAAAGAGATTGTCGCCGGGTGACATCTTCAGTTCCTTTTCGTGATAACTGGCATCGTTGATCGCCCCCAATATCATGTCGCCAGTGGACGGTACTTTGGAAACGGAACCGTCTTTTTTCATCAGGATAGGCGGGTTGTGCCCTGCATTACTGTAGGTGACGGTGCCTGTATGGATATTCAGGATACCGTAGAATACGGTCACGAACATGTCGTTTACGCTTTCTTGGCAGAGAATGTTGTTGGAACGTTGCATACACATGGAAGCCGAGCTTTCGGTCAGTGCGGTGGCACGTATCACAGTCCGGCTGATAGCCATGAAGATTGCGGCGGGAACACCTTTGCCCGACACATCGGCAATGACGAAGCCCAAGCGGTCCTGGTCGATGCGGAAGAAATCATAAAAATCCCCTCCTACATATTTGGCTGCGTTCATATAGGCATACAAGTCGAACGATTTCAACTCCGGAAACGGAGGGAATGTCTTGGGCAGGATTGTTTGCTGGATTTCCTGGGCGACATGCAGGTCGTTCTGGATGGATTCCAATTGTGTGTGTTCCCTTTGTGCCTGCTTGATGAAAGCGATCTGCTCGGCTGCCTTTTCAATGGTTCGTTCGAGGTCTTCGAGATTGATTGGCTTGGTCGTGAAGTCGAAGGCTCCCTGATTCATGGCACTACGAATATTCTCCATATCGCCGTAGGCCGATACCATAATGCATTTTAGCGCAGGGTTACGCATCTCGTTAATCTTTGTGAGTAACGTAAGTCCGTCCATTTCCGGCATGTTGATATCGCTCAGGATCACGTCGAAGTCCGGCATGGCAAGCAGCATTTGGAGTGCTTCCAGTCCGTTGTGGGCGAAATGGAATTCGTATTCACCTTTCTTTATTTTGCGCCGGAAATATTGAGTCAGCAATATTTCCAGGTCAAGTTCGTCGTCTACACTTAATATTTTTATAGCCATAGTAGCGTTGTTTCTCTGATTATTTAATCGGAATGGTGATTGTGAAACGGGTGAATTCGTTCGGCTCCGATTCCATCTCGATCGTTCCGTTATGTTTTTGTTCGATGATCGACTTGGTGATAGAGAGGCCGAGACCGGTTCCTTCTCCGACCGGTTTGGTGGTGAAGAACGGCGTATAAAGTTTCTCTTTGACCTCCTTCGTGATTCCCGGGCCGTTGTCTTCGATAACCAACCGTACCCGGTCGCTGTCTTTTGCCAGTCTTACCTTGATGGTCGGACTATAAGGATTTTCAGCGACACCTTTAGACTTGCTAAAGACTGCATAGCAGGCGTTGTTCATCAGGTTGAGAACAGCGCGGCTGAAGTCCTGCGGGATTACTTTGACCAACGGGAGTGTATTGTCGTATTCTTCTATGATGGTAACATTGAAGCTCTTGTTATTGGCGCGGACAGCATGGTAGGAAAGCCATACATATTCTTTTGTCAGCTGGCAGATGTCAGTCGGTATGTATTCGTTGTCCTTGCCGCGGGAATAGAGCAGGATGCCTCGGACGATACTTGATGCCCGGTTGCCGTTTTCCTCGATCTTGCACATGTTGCTTTTGAGGTCGTCCATGATTTCCCTAATCTCCTCGTCCACCTCGGCAGAGAGCTTGCTTTCCAGTTCGTCCAATACGTCTTCCATATCTTGCAGCAACTTACATGATAGTTTGCTGAAGTTGATCACGAAGTTGAGCGGGTTCTGTATCTCATGTGCGATACCTGCGCTCAACAGTCCGAGTGAAGCCATCTTTTCCTGTTGGCTAATCTGTTTCCTCAGACGTTCTAACTCTTTCATACTGTCCTCATTCATTGTTGTTGCTTTTTTGATAAATAGGAATCGTAATCATAAACTCGGTAAAGTTGTCCTTCTCGCTTTTCACGATGATGGAGCCTTGGTGGTTCAAGATCACCTCACGGCAGAGATACAAGCCGACACCCGCTGCCTCGGCAGTGGGCTTCGTGGTGAAAAACGGTTCGAATATCTTGGCTTTGATATTGTCTTCGATGCCGATGCCGTTGTCGCGAATGCAGAGGAAGATTGTCCCGTTCAGTCTCTTTTCTACGTGTATGTTGATGATTGGCGTGAAGTCCTTTTTCTGTAACTTTTTCAGCAATGCGTAAAGGCTGTTCTTGAGTAGGTTGAGCATCACTTTATTCATCTGCTCAATGTTGATCTCTGCGGTCGTGGGTTCTGCCGGACAGTCGAGTTCTATCTGTATCTGCTTATTCTCGATGTCTTCTTTGAACTGCTTGCGGATCACGTCTACGTTCACTTTGCAGAGGTTGCAGATGTCCGTTGGAGTGACGTCGCCGTGACGGTCTTTCAACAATTCTTCCATTGCTTTGACGATCCGGACGGTATTGCAGCCGTGTTCGTTTATCTTCTGCAAGTTGCTGTTGATCATATCGAGAATCTCGATGCTGTCGGCGTAGTTCTCTTTTGACATGATCGCCTGCTGGTCCGTAATGTTTTCTTTCAAGTCTTTGATCAGATTGGCGGAAAGGCCGGCAAAGTTGTTGATGTAGTTGATCGGGTTCAGGATGCGGTCGACCAACCCTTGCGTCAATTGTCCGACAGTAGCCAGTTTTTCCTTGCGGACCAGTTCGTCCTGTGCTTTCGCCAGAGCGTCGAGGGCGTCGGATAGTTTCTTGGATTCATTCAGCACTTGGTCGCGCTGGATACGGAGTTCGATTGTTCGCTCTTCTACCACTTTGGCGAGATACTCTTTCTGTTTCAGTTGTTTGCGCAGTTTCGATTTGTAGATATACAGGATGATTTGAATAACGATCAGGCAGGTGATCCATCCTCCCCAGTCGTAATACATCGACAGGATAATCAAGATCCAGTCGGCCAATACGAGCTTCTCTATGATTTGCAGCTTTACTTTGAGCGCTGCTATATCTCTAATGTCGAAGTCTGCCATATCAACAAATGTCTTTTGCCATTGTGAGTATATTTTTCCCGGCTGAACGACTATAGCTGACTTCCGTCATCAGTTGCTTGACCAGATAAATTCCGAGGCCGCCTGTCGGGCGTTCTTCCAGTGAGAGAGTAAGGTCCGGCTCCTGTCTTTCGAGAGGGTTAAAACTGATGCCGGTATCGGTTATGACGATTGTCAGCCGTTTGTTCTCGTAGCTCATGTCGATACGGATGTCCTGGTCTTTTTTGTCGGGATAGGCATACTGGATGACGTTGGTCACGGCTTCTTCGAGTGCCAGTTTGATTTGCATCGACTGTAGTTCTCCCAGTTCATAAGTACCGGCTTGCTGGTCCAGAAACGCGTATAGACGGGTTAGCTGTTTCAGCTCATTCTTTATATGTAGCGTATTTGTCATCTGCCGGAATAAAGATACTTGTTATTCGATCGTGAGGATGTGAGAGAATCCGGTGATATTCAGGATTTCCATAATCTCATTCTGAATATTCTTCAGCCGGAAAGAGCCTCCTTTGTTCTTCATCCCTTTTTGCAGTGTAAGGAGCAGGCGGAGTCCGGCACTGCTGATATAGGTCAGTTCCGCACCGTCGAGCACTACCGTTTGCGTTTCCCCCTGCAGGATGGGAGCGATCTCTTTTTCAAGATCGACGGAGGTTAACGTATCCAATTGTCCGGAAAGATTGATGACTGTTTCTCTCCCGTTTTCTATTGTTATCTTCATAATCTGTTCCTATTCTGATTTTTCGTTCAAGCAAAAGTATAGATAATCCATTACGTGAGCAAGTTATTGTATAAAAAAGGTTGTGCCTGTATTTGACACAACCCCTTTTGGTTTAAATCTTCGGTAACTCCCAAGGTGCCCTGTATTCCTTGCATAAATATTTGTCTGCTTCTGCGTCATGGAAACTCTTTCCGTCCCAAGTCAGTTTCTTGCCGGTACGGTAGGCGATGTTGCCTAATTGGGAGAACTTGGCGATATGGGCGCCGATTTCGATACTGGCATTACAGTTGCGGTTGCGCGATTTGATACATTCCAGATGGTTCTTGACATGCAGGTTCAAACCGCCTTCACCATATGCTTTCTTCAATGGAACCGCTTCCATGCGGGCTTTGCCGCTTACCTTTTCGGGGATTACTTCCCAGCCACTGCGATCGACAACCAGTGTTCCGTTTTCTCCGACAAATCCCAGGCCGTGATTGCGCCCGTAAGCTCCGTCGTCGATACCGATTGCATGATCCCACATGACGGTGAAGTCATCGAATGTATAAATTGTTTGAAGCAAGTCCGGTGTTTCGCAGGCGTCATCCGGATATCCGAATTTGCCTCCCGAAGCCATGATAGAGTTGGGGGCTGTAACGTTCATTCCATATAGTGCATAGTCGAGTAGATGCACACCCCAATCAGTCATCAGTCCGCCGGCATAATCCCAAAACCAGCGAAAGGTGAAATGGAAACGGTTACGGTTGAACGGACGTTTGGGAGCCGGACCCAGCCACATGTCATAGTCGATTCCTGCGGGAACGGGTTCGTCCGGTTTGACTGGGATGGAAGGACACCAACCTTGATACGAGAACACGCGGACGGTACGTATCTTGCCTAATTGCCCGCTGTGTACGAATGCCATGGCATCCTGCCAGTGCGGATCACTGCGTTGCCATTGTCCTACCTGTACAACCCGGTTGTATTTCTCGGCGGCGCGAACCATAATGTTACATTCTTCAATGCTGTTGCCTAACGGCTTTTCGCAATAAACATCCTTACCGGCTTCGCAGGCGGCTACCATCTGCAGGCAGTGCCAATGGTCGGGTGTTCCGACAATGACAACGTCGATATCTTTGTTATCGATCAGTTTCCGCCAGTCTTTATATAGGTTTTTAACTTTCTTGCCTGTGATTTTTTGAGTTTCAGCCGCGCGACTGTTGAGAACTTCGTCGTCGATGTCGCATAATGCGATACACTCGACTTCCGGATTCCGGAGGAAGGCTTGTAGGTC
>ERZ860445.1201-NODE-1201-length-15574-cov-2.845995_pt1 | contig 15574 bp, 14 predicted proteins | sample MGYA00509977_ERZ860445 | MGnify/ENA primary metagenome ERZ860445 (study PRJEB30046, sample SAMN00715233) | human gut metagenome | study: EMG produced TPA metagenomics assembly of the A metagenome-wide association study of gut microbiota in type 2... | reverse complement strand
TACAATTACGGTTCCGGAAATAATAAAGAATTACAAAACATGTCAAAAAAGAGTTTGTCTCTTATAAGCATTTGGGCTGTTGGTCTGTTTGTTCTTGCTCAGGTTATTTCAACGCCTTTGGCAACAATTTTTGTAGGTTACGACCACGACCTGTTCCTGCTTACAAGACATGGCTTTAGAATTTACTGTATAACATTCCTTATTAACGGCTTTAACATTTATGGTTCAGCTTTCTTTACTGCACTAAGCAATGGACTTATTTCAGCAACCATTTCATTTCTTAGAACACTTATCTTCCAGATTGCAGCAATCCTTATACTTCCTGCAATCTTTGGAATCAATGGAATATGGATTGCCGTGGCAATGGCTGAACTTCTTACACTATGCTTCACAGCTACATTCTTTATAAAGCAAAGAAAAGTATATCACTATTAAAAAGATTTTTTACTACCCTGGATGATTGTCTATATTATTCAGGGTGTTTTCATTTTTTTTGGGGTATGAGTATCTAATTTATGTTTCATATTATATCACATACTATATTGTAATATTAAAATGTGATAATGGTGGAAATTTTACTTAAACGCTTTCTACAAAAGCTTGTATAATTGTAAACAATTCTTCCTAAAAGCTTATTATTTTAAGGAAATTCTCCATTTTCACACCTCGATTGGATTTGGATATCTTCTATCAATAAGATTTTCCCGTTAAAAAAAAGCTTGTCAGTTTTACCCAACAAGCCTTTCTTAATCTCCATTTATAGCGCTTTAATAATTCAATACTCTTGTACTTCAATCTTAGTTCTTTCATAATTTAGTACTTCTACACTTCAGCTTTAGTTCTTTTACACTTCAATTCTAAGCCAATGCTTTTTTTCTACTTACAATTTTTGTTCCAAAATATACTATAGCTCCAACTACCACGCCTACTACTGTGATAATTGCTACAAGTCCCCAGTTTGAATTAACAATTAATGTAATATCAAAGCCTTCTTCTGTCTGTATCTGCTGGAACAAATATAAGAAGTCAATTAAAACTGCAATGCCGAATACCAATGCTCCATTTAAGATTGCCATAACGTTTTCTGATTTTTTCTTTGTTACCGGCTTTTCCACTCTTAAATCCACTGCATTTGAAATAAGTGCAATCACATATACTGTCACTACTGTTTCAGGTATCATATATGCTGCGTTGTAAACTAATGAATATGCCATTCCGTCTGCTGTTGGAATTGAAACTCCTGCCCACACAGTACAACCTGTAATTACGTGGCAGATGTATCTTAAAACACAAACAACTGCTGCTCCGATTACCAAAACAGGTGTCTGATTCTTGTTTTTCTTAAAAATTCCTACAAGTCCCAAAACTGTAAAAGCTCCAACATAGTCAAGCAAAATAATCGCAACTGCTGCAACCCATTATGTAGCATATGAAACGTTGGCAAGTCCCATTAACAACTGCAAAATACTATATGTAAAGCCTGTTAAAAGTCCCCATTTTAAACCATGTCTGTATCCTGCAACAATAATAGGCACCATGCTTGCTGCTGTTACTGAGCCGCCATAAGGCATATCAATAATCTTGATAAAACTTAATGCAAATGCCATAGCAATTAAAATTGCACACTCAACTATCGTTGTAGATGTTTTTGTTTTTTCCATAAAAAAATCCTCCTTAGATTATACGCAAATCGCCAGAGGATAATTAACCAACATATTGCTTCCTTACGACGGTATTAACCGTATCAAGTAATAAGGGTTGATAAAATCTCTCAGCCTTCAGGCACCCCTAGCGAATGAATACATTAAATTCATATGTTAGTTTAGTGTTTTTGTTAAATTTTGTCAAGGGCTATTATCTGCTCTTCTTACTCTCCGCCCACAATTTTTCTGCGCATGGCTTCCACTTTTCTGCATATTAAAATTTTATTCTTCACATTATATTTTTTCTCACATTTTTATCAAAAAGGGGGTTGACTTTTCTATTTTTTGAATGTATTATGAGTCCGAAAAGAAAATATAACTACTTTATCGGTAGGTGAGGTTACCATAGGGATTCGGTTTAAACCTAAGATTGCTGCCGCGAGATTGTGGAGACACAATTAGTTGGTTAGCAGGATGTGTCGTTAAGGCATAACCTAATGCAATTAATATACGCCCTATGATGCTAAAGCTTGAACGGTGATTTTATTTGTGATTTATATCCTTCATTGCTCAGGCTTTGGAGGATTTTTATTTTGTTTGAAATTTTAAAAAAAGATTGCATTTGTAATGTTTCCTATATTCTTAAAGTAGTGATTTTAATCAACGAAAGGTGGTGAGGTTATGAATTCTGGAACCCATTGTTTTATAAAGCTTAAAAATTTAATTATTCGGAGGTATGTGTATTATGAAAATGAAAAAAGAATTATTTATCAGACTTCTGTCAGAACGTCGCTTCAAAGAATTAAAAGAAGATTTAATGACAATGAAAGCAGTAGACATTGCCTCACTGCTTTCACAGTTAGATGACAAAGAAATAGCAATTGTTTTCAGACTTGTTCCAAAAGATAAGGCTGCTGAAGTTTTTTCTAATATGAACAGCTCAATGCAGTCTACACTTGTGGAAATCTTTTCTGAAAAAGAATTACGTGAACTGTTAGACAACCTTTATATGGATGATACGGTTGATATGTTAGAGGAACTTCCTGCTAACCTTGTTACACGTATATTAAATGTTACTCCACAGAACGAGCGTAACATTATTAATCAGCTGCTTAACTATCCTGACGATAGTGCCGGCAGCATTATGACAACTGAATATGTTGATTTAAGTCCTGAATGGACTGTTGCAAAAGCAATGAACCATATTAAAGAAACAGGTATTCATAAAGAAACCATCTATACCTGCTACGTAACATGGCAGCTCAAACTCATTGGTATTGTTTCTGCAAAAGACTTAATGACTTCAGATGACAATACTCTCATAAAAGACATTATGGAAACTGAACTTATCTCTGTTTCAACTCACACTGACCAGGAAGAAGTTGCTGGACTTTTTAGAAAATATGACCTTCTTGCACTTCCTGTTATTGACACAGACAACAGACTTGTTGGCATAGTTACTGTTGACGATGCCATGGATGTTGTAATCGATGAAGCTACAGAAGATATTACAAAAATGGCTGCCGTTGCTCCAAGTGAGAAAACATATTTTGAAACTTCTTCGTTTGCTCACGCCAAAAGAAGAATCCCATGGCTACTTGTACTTATGTTTTCATCAATTATAACAGGTAGCATTATTACAAAATATGAAAATGCTTTTGCTGCAATTCCACTTCTTGTTTCCTTTATTCCAATGCTTATGGATACAGGCGGAAACTGTGGTTCACAGAGCTCAACACTTATAATCCGTGGTCTTGCTTTGGACGAAGTACATTTTGGTGACTTCTTCCGTGTAGTTTTTAAGGAATTTCAGATATCTATTATTGTAGGCATTGTTCTTGCTACAGCCAACGGACTTAGAATATTCATTGAATATCACAATTCCGGACTTGCAATAGTAATTGCCCTGTCATTAATAGTAACTGTAACTCTTTCAAAAATCATAGGCTGCACTCTTCCACTATTTGCTAAGAAGATAGGCCTTGATCCTGCATTAATGGCTTCACCATTAATCACAACATTAGTAGATACTTGTTCCATTATTGTATACTTTAACATTGCAACAACAATATTTAAAATATAATTTGATTCAAAAAACATAAATATTTTCAATAGAATTTTTTATTAAGTATATTATAAGTATATGCTGTGAATATGAAGACCACATACACATACACATACACATACACATATACTTATAGTATACTTTTTTTATTTTTTATATTCTATACTCTTTATGTTTTATATTCTTAACTCTTTACGGTCTAAATGTCTTTAATGCCTCAATGGTATTTTCTATTAATTCTTCCAAAGTCCAACCAAGCATATCTGCCCCACGGTGAAATTCATTTCCTATTAATTAAAAATATATTCTTTCAATACTTTGTATCTAGGTACTCTCTATTTTTCAATACCATAACTTATAATATAATCTAAAGTATAAATATTTTCAAAACTAATCTTATGGTCAACTATCTGAAGTACTCTATTATCAATATCAATCTTTGCCACCATCCCTGTAACCTTAAGGTATTCATAATTTTCAAAATAAACTACTGTAGCAATCATCCCTTTGCATAGTCCGTGCATTTTTCGGTCCAATTCTTCTTCCATGTCACTGGAAAGTTCAATTTTTTCAACTACTATTTTCTCCTTTGCCGCCAAAGCATCAGGCAAACCTTTCAATGCTGCAAAAGGCATAAATTGCTTGGCTCTGTTTTCTATGCTCATCTTAGTTCTAGGTCTTCCTGCCATTGTTATTTCCTTCCTGCTCTATGTCCTCCTATTTGCTCATTTCTTTCCATTGTAGTTGCCCTATCCTGTAAATCCATTCCCTTTACAATTGCATTCTTACCATATTTGTTTTTAATCTCTATCATTGCTTTTTGAATCTTGTTATTTCTTTCAAGTTCTCCTATATCCACAAAAAAGCTATATTGCCTACACTCTTCCTGCACAACACCGTTGCAGGTTAAATTAACTCTTCTAATAGGAAAATTAGGATTCACAATTCTATTGTACAAATCAACTACTGCCGGAATTATTACCAAATCAGAGTTCGTTTCAAAATCAAGACTTACCGTTCCGTGGGCTGCCTTCCTGTTTAATCTGTTAGAATATCCTACATGAAGCGTCAATGATTTTGTAATAAGGTTCTTTTCCACCATTTCAAGGCATACCATATCTGCCATCTCCTTTATAATAATCTCACCATCCTTATGATTATAATCACAAGCCAAAACCTGACCACTTGAAATACTATTACTCCCCGGCTTATAAGCCTTAATCTGTTTTATTGTTGTACTCTCTCTTCCCCATGCATGGTCAATAAGCAATTCCGCATCTATACCAAAAATATTATATAAAAAATCTTCCTGACACTTTGCAATATCACCCATGGTCATTATCCCATAAGAATCAAGTCTTCTTGCTATGCCACTGCCAATTCTCCAAAAATCCGTCAATGGTCTATAATTCCACAACTTGCTTTTAAAGCTTTCTTCATCTAATTCCCCAATAAAGTTCTTAGAATGCTTAGCTGTTATGTCCAAGGCAATCTTTGCAAGATAAAGATTGCTGCCTATCCCACAGGTTGCTCTAATTCCCAGACTATTATATATGTCATTCATAATTAACTGCCCTAATTCTCTGGCTGTCAAATTATATAAGTTTAAATAATCAGTAACATCCATAAAAGCTTCATCAATTGAATATACATGAATATCATCCTTCGAGATATATTTAAGGTATATTCCATATATCTCTGCAGCATAATCAATATACTTCTGCATTCTTGGCATTGCCACTATATAGTCAATCCCCTTTGGAATTTCAAATATTCTACATCTGTTCTTAATCCCTAATGCCTTCATCGCCGGCGTAATGGCAAGGCATATAGTCTTCTCTGTTCTCCCAATATCAGCCACAACCAATCTTGTAGTCATAGGATCAAGTCCTCTTTCAACACATTCTACTGAAGCATAAAAAGACTTTAAATCTATACAAATATATTTTCTTTTCATAATATTAAACCATAACTAAATAATTACTCTTTTGATAATGCAATTATATATCTCGAACGTATGTTTGTAAAGTGGTAAATTATTCTATTTTTCATTCCATAAAATAAGGCTCTCCACTGGATTTTTCCAATGAAAAGCCTTCTGCTTCATTTTTCTATTCTTCTTACAATATCTCTTTACTATTTTCTACTTTTCCCCATACCTAACTATACTGTACCTGTTTCAATTATTACTATAATCTATCCATTAATTCTGAAGGTACATAAGCCTCCACCCAAATACCATCTTCTCTGTATTCTTCTTTGATTAACTGACCGTATTTTCTAATAAGTCCCGGCTTTCCAGCATCTGTGTAAGGGAATAATTTTTCAATGTGAATACGCATTGACTTTAATGCTTTTTCAATTATTTCATTTAATTCATCCAAGCCTATTCCCTTCTTAATTGCAGTTTCCACCGTATAATCTGCATTAAAATCCTTCATTATAGGTTTTTCTTCAAGCTTATCAATCTTGTTAAATACAGTAATTATAATTTTGTCCTTAACTTCAAGATTCTTCAATGTATCATAAACAGCCTGAACATTCTTATCCATTACAGGGTTAGAACTGTCTACAACATGAATAATAATATCTGAATACTTAGCCTCCTCCAAAGTACTTCTAAAAGCATCTATTAAATGATGTGGCAACTTTCTGATAAAACCTACTGTGTCTGTAAGCAAAACTTCCTGACCGTCAGGTAATTTATAATTTCTTGTTGTCGGATCAAGTGTGGCAAAAAGTTTATCTTCTTCCAACACTCTTGCATCTGTAAGAGTGTTAAGTAATGTAGATTTTCCTGCGTTAGTATAACCTACAATGGCTATGACCGGCACAGGATTTTCCTGTCTTCTTGCTCTTGTAACCTGACGATGGCTCTCTAAATCTTCCACCTGAGATTTTAACTGGGAAATTCTATCCCTGATTAATCGTCTGTCAACTTCAAGCTTCTTTTCTCCGGGACCTCTTGTACCGATACCACCACCCTGACGTGAAAGATTTCTCATACCAATAAGTCTTGTGGAGCGGTAACGAAGCTGGGCAAGCTCTACCTGAATCTTACCTTCTGCCGTCTTTGCCCTGCCTGCAAAAATATCAAGAATGATTAAAGTTCTATCCATTACCTTAACATCTAATTCATCTTCCAGATTTTTATACTGTGCCGGAGTTAATTCATCATCACAAACTACAGCTGTGGCCTCTGTTTCCCAAATCAAATCCTTTAATTCTTCAACTTTTCCTGAACCAATATAAGTTGCACTACTTGCATGCTCAAGATTCTGAATCATTCTACCTACAACTATGGCACCTGCTGTTTTAACAAGTTCCTCCAATTCATCCAATGATTCCTCCGGGTCCTGATTAGGATTAGAACAAACTGCTACCAATATTACTTTTTCAATTTCCTGTTCTGTTTCGTACATCTTTTCACCTCCGGTCTTTTTCAATAAAAATAAAATTCCTGCTGAATCTTTTCAAATAATATCTTAATAAAAATATACTTATTTATCCATACTAACACCTTAAACAGAATTAATTCTTATTACTTAACCTTACTTATAACGTCTATTTTCTGCCATTTTCCACGTTTATATCTTATAAGGCTAAACATACCATTCAAAAACCATGTTAAACCTGTTGCATAAAATACGCCATATTTTCCCATAAAAGGTATAAGCGTCATAGGATAAGCAAAACCTACCCTTCCTATACACTCAACAATTCCCGTAAACAGTGAAAACATAGCATCTCCTGCACCGTTTAACACGTTTCTTGTTGTATAAATAAGTCCTAAGAAAATATAAAAACAACATGTAATTCTTAAACCGTTTGCACCAATTCTTATAACATCTGCATCTTTACCGAATATGGACGCAATTGACGGTGCAAAAATCCAGAAAACCACACCAACTGCCAGTGCAAAAATTGAGCTTACCAATGTTGCAGAATTAAATCCTTTTCTAACTCTGTCTTTAAGCCCGGCGCCAATATTCTGCCCTGTGTATGTTGAAACTGCTGCACCAAGAGACATAAAAGGCTGCTGAACCAAAGTTTCAATTCTTGAAACAACTGTAAATGCTGTTGTAAATGTAGCTCCGTAACCGTTAACAACTTTCTGTAAAACAATTAATGAAAATGCAATCAAACTGTTCTGCAAAGCTACCGGAATACCTAATTTGCAACTTTTCTTAATAATACTGCCATTTAATTTTATGTTTTTCTTTTTTAATTTAAAATATGTATTACTCTTGTATGCATAAATAATACATGCCAAAGCTGAAATAAGCTGTGAAAAAGCTGTTGCCACACCTGCGCCAACAACGCCCCAGCCAAAGCTTAATACAAAAATCAAGTCCAATATAACATTTAAAACACTTGCCACAATAAGGAAAATCAAAGGTGTCTTTGAATCTCCCAATGCTCTAAGTATACCTGACACGCCATTATAAAAACCTACACACACAATACCAATTGATACTACCTTAAGGTATGCCACTGCATCATTAAGAATAACCGGGTCTGTGTCAAGCAAAACAAGAACAGGTCTTGCAGTTACAAAACCAATAATTGCCATAATTACAGAACATACTGTAATAATCCAAATTGAATTTCCGATTGCATCCTTAACTTTTTCTTCATCGCCAAAACCAAAATACTGGGCAACAATAATACCAATACCTACTGAAAGTCCTGCTACCAATGAGAAAAAGAAAAAATTAAGTGAATTAGTTGTACCGATTGCGCCTAACGCATTCGCCCCAACAAAGTTACCTACAATAATGGAATCCACCATATTGTACAACTGCTGAAATATATTTCCTACTAAAAGGGGAAGGGAGAACTGAATTAACAGTTGCATCGGATTTCCCTTAGTCATATCCTTTACAAATTTATTTTGTTTTTCCAATTTAATACCTCTTCTTATGTAAATACTGCAAAACTAATTTTGCGTCAAAAAATTTTGCTTCCATACTTAAGCTCCCATTTTAAACATTTATTGTGCGATTTGAGACCTGCTTTGAACTCCCTCAACTCTAAAATGTGAAGAATCCTACTACACCGCACAGAACCCCTACCAATGCACCTACAATAACATCTTTAGGAAAATGAACCCCGCTTATAACTCTTACAATTGCAATAATTAAACCGCAAACAAAAACAATTATTCCAAGTGGAATCTCTCCTATGTAAAGAAAAGCCATTCCTATGATAAACGCAGAAAAAACATGTCTACTAGGCATAGACTCCCCTTTTTTATTCTTTTCTATAATAGGCTTAAAATCATACATAGTATATGGGCGCTCACTGTTAATAAATCTTCTGACAATGCTTACAAGAATAAAACTTATGGCTGGTACAGCCACAAACCCTGCAAGTCCTTTATTTTTCTCATCAAAAAGAATTATAATGCCAACAACATACGCCATATATACAATTTTTGTGGCAATGGAATTAATAAACTGAACTATTTTCTCGCCATTTTCTAATCTCCTTATGCCATCTGTTATTTTCCTATAAGTCTGCTGATTCATGTTCACCTCTACTGCTTTCTTGCAAGCTTATATTCATCACCATATGAAAAATATGGACATGTTGCCTTTTTAAACTGCATAAGCATTGCAAGGTCATCTTCATCCATGCTTACAACACAGGCGTACTCTTCATATTCTTCATCATAAACATAGTTACTACAAAACTCACAGCTATACTGTCCACTCATTTTAACTACCTTTGCCTTTCTTTTGCAAAACTAAAGGTTGAAATTCATCTTAAGAAAATCCAAGACATTCTTTCAACCTTTATAATTAATCTAATTTGTAAATACAATATTAGTCTTTAAAATCCAAATTGAAGCCTGTAATGTTTTACAACTTATTTGTATTCTTCAGCTAACTTCTTAAATGCAGGCAAAGCATCTTCAATCTGCTTAGTCTGTACACAATAAGATACTCTGATATATCCCGGTGTACCAAAACTGTCTGCAGGAACTAATAATAATTCATGTTCCTTAGCCTTTTCGCAGAATTCATGTGAATCATCACACATTGCCTTAACGAACAAATAAAAAGCTCCATCAGGGTAAACACACTGGTAACCCATCCCTGTTAAGCTGTTATATAAAAGATCTCTATTAGTCTTATAAATTGAAATATCTGATGTAGCATCAAGACACTTTTCAATAACTCTCTGATACATACTTGAAGCACAAACATAACCTAAAGCTCTTCCTGCACCACAAACTGCTGCATAAGCATCTTCTTCATCATCCATATCCGGTGAAACGGCAATATAACCAATACGTTCACCAGGAAGTGACAAAGCCTTGCTGTATGAATAACATACGAAAGTATTGTGATAATAATTAATTATGTATGGAACTTCGATATCATCATAAACCAATTCTCTATATGGTTCATCTGTAATAACAAAAATGCTATGACCGTATTCTTTTTCTTTCTTTCTTAAAAGGTCACACATTTTTTCAATTGTTTCCTTTGTGTAAACAACACCTGAAGGATTGTTAGGTGAATTAATAATAACTGCTTTAGTTTTTTCATTAATTGCAGCTTCAAATTTCTCCATATCAATCTGGAAAGTCTTATCTTCTGACTGAACTGCAACAAGCTTAGCACCTGTTCTTTCAATGAAAACGCCATATTCAGGGAAGTAAGGTGTAAATGCAATACATTCTTCGCCCGGTAACATAATAGCATTTAAAACTATAGTAAGTGATGATGCAGCACCACATGTCATATAAATATGATTAGCTGTAAGCTTAGTTCCAAATCTACCATTAATGTAATCTGAAATACTCTGTCTTACATGAGCATCACCCTGTGCTGATGTGTAGCCGTGAAGTGCCACTGAATCAAAATTGTCAACCAAATCCTTAATAGTGTCATCAACAATCTTTGGAGCCGGAACGCTTGGATTTCCTATACTAAAATCAAATACATTTTCTGCTCCTATTTCTGCCTTACGCTTATTACCATATTCAAAAATCTCTCTGATTTCTGAACGTACCTTTCCTAACTTAACTAATGACTCTGAATACATCATATTCTCCTTCCTGCTGTCTGATACATAATCCATTACATATACATATTTATCATTTAAGTATGCTCTTAAATTCTGTTATATCTTTCAAACATCTTCTTAATTGCTTATTACCCCTTAAGAATATGCTTAAACTCTCTTTCATTTTCACGCTTCATATCACGCTTTGCAATATCCTGACGCTTGTCATATAACTTCTTGCCTCGTGCCAGGCCAATCTCAACTTTTACAAGGCTTCCTTTAAAATAAACCTGTAAAGGTACTAATGTCAATCCCTTTTCGTTAAGCTTTCCAACTAATTTATTAATTTCATATTTATGAAGCATAAGTTTCTTTGGTCTTAATGGATCCTTATTAAAAATATTTCCTTTTTCATAAGGATTAATATGCATTCCATAAATAATAACTTCGCCATTGTCTATTCTTACAAAAGACTCTTTAATACTACAATGTCCCTGTCTAAGCGACTTAACTTCTGTACCGTGAAGCACAATCCCTGCTTCGTAAGTATCTTCTATAAAATAGTCGTGTCTGGCTTTTTTATTACTTGCTATAACTCTAACTGAACCTTTTGCCATTACATCTCCTTTATTATGATAAAATAAACTCTATTATTCTTATAAAATAAAATTCTTTCTTTTGATAAGCAAAATCCATCATTCTGCTAAACTAAAATCAATAGTTCTTGCAACCTTGTCGGCCGCTTCTACTCTAATCTTTACTTTCTGACCTAACTTGTAAGTCTTCTTTGTTCTCTCACCTGTCATTGAATAAGTATTTTCATCATAAATATAATGATCATCCATCATATTTGAAACATGAATAAGACCTTCAACTGTGTTAGGCAATTCAACATAAATTCCAAAGTTTGTTACCCCGGAAATTACTCCTTCGTATTCTTCGCCAATATAGCCCATCATATACTCTGCCTTCTTTAACTTTTCAGTATCTCTCTCGGCATCATCTGCTCTTCTTTCAGTAATTGAGCAGTTCTTTGTAACCTCCGGCAAAATATGATTAAAGTGAGAAATATGCTTGTCTGTAAGCTTATTATTTAAAGCTTCCTTAATTATTCTATGAATCTGAAGGTCGGGATATCTTCTGATTGGTGAAGTAAAATGACAATAATACTTAGCTGCCAATCCAAAATGTCCCTTGCACTCAGGAGTATATTCTGCACGCTTCATTGAACGAAGAGTAATTCTACTAATAAGTGCCTCTTCAGGAGTTCCTTCAATATTCTTTAATAATTTCTGAAGTTCCTTTGGATGAATCTGTTCTTTTGACATTTTTACAGAATATCCAAAGTTGTTTATAAATGTTGTAAGCTGTGAAACTTTTTCCATATCAGGCTCTTCATGATTTCTGTATACGAAAGGAAGCTGTCTCCAATAAAAATCTTCAGCTATTGTTTCGTTAGCTGCCAACATAAAATCTTCAATAATCTTTGTTGCCTTATTTCTGTCATAAGGCTCAATCGAAATAGGCTTTCCACCTTGATTTAATTTAATTTTGCATTCAGGAAATTCAAAATCAATTGCCCCTCTCTTGTATCTTCTTTCTCTAAGAATTTCAGACAATTCAGCCATTAATTCAAACATTGGAACCAAATCCTTGTAACGCTCCATTGTTTCAGGATTTTTATCAACAATAATCTCCTTAACTGCTGTATATGTCATTCTTTCATTAACATTAATAAGTGATTCCACTATCTCGTGGTCAATAATTTCACCTTTTTCGTTAATCTTCATAATGCAACTTAAAGCAAGTCTGTCAACATCATGATTCAATGAGCAGATTCCGTTAGAAAGCTTGTGTGGAATCATTGGAATAACCCTGTCCACAAGATAAACACTTGTACCACGTTTCACTGCTTCTTTGTCAAGTGGTGAATTCTCTGTTACATAATGTGATACATCGGCAATGTGAACACCTAATGTGTAAATTCCATCTTCTTTAGTCAAAGTAACTGCATCATCAAGATCCTTTGCATCCTCACCGTCAATTGTAACTGTCTGCCAATCTCTAATGTCCTTTCTTCCAACCTTGTCTTCTTCCGGAACTTCATCAGGAATATTCTCAATCTGCTTCATTACTTCTTCCGGAAACTCTGTTGGTATATCATAGTTCTTTACAATAGAAATAATGTCAACTCCCGGATCATTAATGTGACCAATTATCTCTATAATCTTGCCTTCCGGCTTTCTGCCGTTAGTACCATAATCAGTAATCTGAACTACAACCTTATGACCTGTAACAGCTCCCATAGTATCTTTTCCCGGAATATAAATGTCCTGAGCAATCTTCTGATTATCAGGAAGCACATATCCGAAATTCTTTGACTTCTGAAAATATCCTACAACCTGCTGAATCTCGTGTGAAAGCACCTTTACAACTCTTGCTTCCTTACGTTTACCTGTCTGGCTATCCTCAACCTGAATAAGAACCATGTCATGATGAAAAGCTCCGTTAACCTTATCCTCCGGAATAAAGTAATCTTCATCCTGTCCTTCAACTTCAACGAAGCCGAAACCTCTATCATTACTTATAAAGTAACCTTCTATATAATGTTCCTTTGTAATAACATACTTGCCCTTCTTGGTTATTGAAATCTTTCTCTCTTCCAATAACTCAGAAAGTACTTCCTCTAACTGGTCCCTGTTCTCTTTTGTAATGTTTAAAACCACTGCAAGTTCCTTGAACTTCATTGGTATATATGTCTTGTCATTCATAAGTTCGAGAATGACCTTCTTCTTTTTCTCCATTATATCGTTCATAATTATTCTCCTATATGGTATGTGTGACACATACCTTGTAATAAAAATTAACCTTGCTCTTTTCTTTTAATAACTTTATTAAATTTGTCTTGTTTCTATATTGATATTATAATCCTTTTTTTCTCTTGTGTATCTATTTTTTATAGTTTTTCTTGTTTATATAGAAAAAAGGTGTAGAAACCTACACCTTTTAATGGACTAATTATTATTTCAAATTAATATCCTAAGAATTTCATATTAAGTACAATTGCGATTACAAAGAATAATACTACGAAAACCTTTGTTGCTTTTTCAAGCTTTCCTTCCATAGAACGTCCTTTGTTCTTTCCCCAATATGAGTCAGCAGCACCACTGATTGCACCAGTTAATCCTGCCTGCTTTCCTTCCTGAAGTAAGATTACTACTGTTATTGCTAGGCATATTAATACAAATACTACTGTAAGTACTCTTAATAATGTCATGAGTCTCCACCTCCTATAACGCATTCAAACATAATGATTCTAGCATATATAGATGGTAAAATCAAGTAAAATTATTAGAGTTCCGTTTCGAAATCAGCAGGAATTATCTGTTATTTTATTGTTAGCATTTCTTCTATTCTAATCAACTGGTTGTATTTTGCAGTTCTTTCACCACGGCAAGGTGCTCCTGTTTTGATATAGCCTGTGTTTAGGGCAACGGCAAGGTCGGCTATTGTGGTGTCTTCCGTTTCGCCCGAACGATGTGACATTATGGCGATATAACCCTGACTTTGTGCCATACGGACCGCCTCGATTGTCTCCATCACACTACCAATTTGGTTTGGTTTTATAAGGATTGCGTTAGCACACTTTTCCTCAATTCCTTTTTTGAGCCTTACCACATTAGTAACAAAAAGATCATCTCCAACTAATCGGATTTTGTCGCCAAGGGCAGCGGTTATTTTTTTCCAGCCTTCCCAATCTTCCTCATCCAGTGGATCTTCTATTGAAAAAATTGGATAATTGGTTACGATATCTTCCCACAACGAAATAAGCTGATCTGTGTCCATTTCTACATTTTTCTTCGGCATACGATAATGACCTTTCCTGTCACCCTTCCACTCAGAAGCAGCCACGTCAAGGGAAATCATAAAATCCTTGCCCGGTCTGTAACCTGCATCAATTATGGCAGCCATAATCAAGTTAAGTGCTTCTTCCTCGCCTGAAAGATTTGGTGCAAAGCCGCCTTCATCCCCTACGGCAACTGAAAGATTATCTTTCTTTAACAATTTTTTCAAACAAGTATAAACTTCCGCACACCATCTAATGCCCTCCTTGACAGACTGCGCGCCCACTGGAAGAATCATAAATTCCTGAACGTCAATATTGTTAGAAGCATGCGCCCCGCCGTTTAGGATATTCATCATTGGAATTGGCATTTTTTCTCCACAAATTCCACCAACATATTGATATTCAGGGAGTTTCAAAGCCTTGGCGCAAGCTTTCATATTCGCCATGGACACTGCAAGAATAGCATTTGCTCCCAACTTCTTTTTGTTTTCGGTTCCATCAATGGCAATCATTGTGCTGTCAATTTTTCTCTGATTCAGACCATTCATTCCCTCCAAAGCAGGATAAATCTCCTTATTAATATTCTCCACAGCCTGAGACACACCGGCACCGTTGTATCTCTTGTCGCCATCGCGTAGCTCCATCGCTTCAAACTTTCCTGTTGACGCTCCTGAAGGCACGTCTGCTATTGCAGTAAAAAGCTCCCCAGCCTTACCGTCTGCCTTTACCGTTACCTGTGCCTCAACAGTAGGATTGCCTCTTGAATCCAAAACCTCGCGACCTCTTATATCAACAATTTTCAAATACTTATACATAAAAAACCTCCAAAATACACTTTTTAATCAGTATGCGTATTTTGGAGATTTTTATTAATAATCTAAATTTATTTTTATTCTATTATTTTGTATTTCTTCATCAGTTCTCTCTGATATTCTTCATCGCTTGTCGACTTTTCAAGCTCTTCATATTTCTTTTCTGATAATAATGCTTTGTTTAACTTGT
>ERZ860445.1198-NODE-1198-length-15591-cov-2.848674_pt1 | contig 15591 bp, 8 predicted proteins | sample MGYA00509977_ERZ860445 | MGnify/ENA primary metagenome ERZ860445 (study PRJEB30046, sample SAMN00715233) | human gut metagenome | study: EMG produced TPA metagenomics assembly of the A metagenome-wide association study of gut microbiota in type 2... | reverse complement strand
ACGGGCTGGTAGAGGGCCGCCAGTTCGGCGTCGGTCTTGTGGTGCATGTACTGGGCGTTGAACCACCGGGCCTTGTCGGGCTGGAATCGGGCGCCCGATTTCGAGACGCGGTCGAGCGAGAAGCTGTCGATCAGCTCCTGCATCGAGAAGATCTCCTGCTCCGTGCCGGGGTTCCAGCCCAGCAGCGCCAGCATGTTGATGAACGCTTCGGGGAAATAGCCGTCCTCGCGGTAGCCGTGGGCGGTCTCACCCGTCGGAGAGGTCCAGAAGAGCGGAAATACCGGGAATCCCATCTTGTCGCCGTCGCGCTTCGAGAGCTTGCCGCCGCCCGTGGGTTTGAGCAGCAGGGGCAGGTGGGCGAACCGGGGCTGCACGTCCGTCCACCCGAAGGCTTTGTACAGGAGGTAGTGCAGCGGCAGCGACGGCCCCCAGCCACTCTTCGCCGCGGATGACGTGCGACACCTCCATCAGCCGGTCGTCGACGATGTTCGCCAGGTGGTAGGTGGGCAGCGCGTCGGCCGATTTGTAGAGCACCTTGTCGTCCAGCGTCGAGGTGTTGACCTCCCCGTGTCCGCGGGTCAGGTCGTCCAGCGCGACCGTTTCGTTTTCGGGCATCCGGAAGCGGATCACCCACTGGTCGCCGCGGTCGAGGCGCGCCTTCACCTCCTCGGCGGGCAGCGCCAGCGACGTGGCCAGCTTCTCGCGCACCGCATAATTATAGGCGAACGCCTCGCCGCGCGCCTCGGCCTCCCTGCGCAGGGCGTCCAATTCCTCGGCCGTGTCGAAGGCGTAGTAGGCCCAGCCCGCCTCGACGAGTTGCAGGGCGTATTTGAGGTAGATTTCGCGCCGCTCGCTCTGGCGGTAGGGGGCGTGAGGCCCTCCGACGCCCACGCCTTCGTCGATCTCGATGCCGCACCATTTGAGCGATTCCAGAATGTAATCCTCCGCTCCGGGGACGAACCGCTGCGAATCGGTGTCCTCGATGCGCAGGATCATCGTTCCCTTGTGCCGGCGGGCGAACAGGTAGTTGTACAGTGCCGTACGGACGCCGCCGATGTGCAGCGGCCCGGTGGGGCTGGGCGCGAAGCGCACCCGAACTGGTCTTTCCATAGCTGTATTCTTTAATTTTTTTACGATCCCGGTTTGCGGCGTCAGACGTTGAACAGGAAGTGCATGATGTCGCCGTCCTCGACGACATACTCCTTGCCTTCGATCGACAGTTTGCCCGCATCGCGGCACGCCTTCTCCGAACCCAGAGCGGTGTAGTCGTCGTACTTGATGACCTCGGCGCGGATGAACCCCTTTTCGAAATCGGTGTGGATGATGCCGGCCGTCTGCGGGGCTTTCATGCCGCGCAGGTAGGTCCAGGCGCGGGTCTCGTCGGCCCCGGTGGTGAAGAATGTTTCGAGGTTGAGCAATTTGTAGGCCGATTTGATCAGGCGCGCCACGCCCGACTCCTCCAGCCCCAGGTCTTCGAGGAACATCTGCCGCTCGTCGAAGTCTTCCAGTTCGGCGATGTCGGCCTCCGTGGCGGCGGCGATGACGAGCATTTCGGCCCGCTCGCCGGCGATGGCCTCCCGGACGGCCTCGGTGTAGGCGTTACCCGTCGCGGCGCTCTTTTCGTCGACGTTGCAGACGTACAACACGGGCTTGTCGGTCAGCAGGTTGAGGTCGGCGACCAGTTTGCGGTCCTCCTTGTCGAGTTCCACGGTGCGGGCCGAAAGCCCCTGTTCCAGCACCGACTTGTACTGCAAGAGCAGCTCCACGGCGCGCTTGGCCTGCTTGTCGCCGCCCGAGGTGGCCTGCTTCTGGGTCTTGGAGAGCCGGTTCTCGACGGTTTCGAGATCCTTCAGCTGCAATTCGGTGTCGATGATGCCCTTGTCGCGCACGGGGTCTATCGAGCCGTCGACGTGGGTGATGTTGCCGTTGTCGAAGCACCGCAGGACGTGGATGATCGCATTCGTGTTGCGGATGTTGCCCAGAAATTTGTTGCCCAGACCTTCGCCCTTCGAGGCGCCCTTCACGAGGCCCGCGATGTCGACGATTTCGATCGTCGTCGGGACCACGCGCTTGGGGTTGTCGATCTCCGCGAGGCGGATCAGCCGCCGGTCGGGGACCGTGATCACGCCCACATTGGGCTCGATGGTGCAGAAAGGAAAGTTTGCCGCCTGTGCCTTTGCATTGGACAGGCAGTTGAAAAGGGTCGATTTACCCACGTTCGGCAAGCCGACGATGCCGCATTGTAACGCCATTTATTCGTTTCGTTTATGTTGCTGTCAGACAAATTGCGCTTATCGTGAAACAAGCCCACAAAGATACGAATTTCTTTTCAATAATCGGAGACGCTCGCGATTGTTTTGCAGGCTTCGGTGCTTTGGCCCGAGTTGAAGCCGTCCGTGCAGAAGGCCGGTTTGCCGCCTGCGATCTCCCGCACTCTGTCCACCAGCGGTTTGGCGCTCTCGGCTCGGGCCGAGTTGCGTTTTGCCCGGAGTCGGAGCGCTTCCGGTTTTGTCCCCCGGGGGGAGCGAAAATTTGCTATTTCGCATTTTTTATTCGATTTTTACCGCTTGCAGGGGGACAAACCGGACGGTTTTCCGTTATATCGAATGACCGACCAAACCAAATGAACCGAATGTTTCGGCAACGCAAGTACGACACCCGACGAATCGACCGGCAGTATGCCGAAGAGACCGACGTATATGTTATGTTGTATAACAGTTACGCCGATGCGCTCTATGCCTACGGCATGGGGTTCGGTTTCGACAACGAAACGGTCAAGGACGTCATCCACGACGTATTCCTCGACATCATGACCCGCCAGGTCGACCTGGGCCGCATCGTCAACATCAAGGCCTACCTTTTCCGGATCGTTCACAACCGCCTGGTCGACCTGCACCGTTCGCGGGTGGACAAATGCGACCTTTCGGACCGGGAGCCGGGATTGCGGGTGTCGCTGACCTCGCTCGACGCGATGATCGAATCGGAGCACGTGCTGCGCATCCGCCAAACGATCGAGTCGCTGCTCAACCAGCTCTCGCCCAAGCAGCGCGAGGCGTTGCTGCTGCGCTTCGTCTACGAGATGGAGTATGACGACATCGCCGTCATACTCGACGCCACGCCCCATGCCGTCCGCAAGTTCGTGTCGAAGGGGCTGGGCAAACTTCGGAAGGGCAGGGAGTGCGGCAAGACGATGAAAATAGCCACTTGACACGGCGGACGCTGTTTTTTGCGGTTCGAGGGGGACAAAACGGCGGATTCGCCGTCATAGGGAAGAGCGCGGCGCCGCAGCCGCAGCATGCAGTTTGAAGATTACGATTGGAATCAATGATAAAACCGGACGATATTAAGAAGCACACGGCGGAGTTCTTCACCTCCGACCCGGACTTCGTTTTGTGGTGTCTCGATCCCGAGCGGGCGCAGGACGGCTATTGGTGCGGTTACACCGAACGCCATCCGCAGGACCTGCTCGAATTCGAGCGCGCCGTGAGCCTGGTGCGCCGTGTGGGCAAGACCCATCCCGCGCTGCCGTCCGTGGAGAAACAGTTGCTGCTCGACCGCATTCTGACCGACCATTACGCCCGGCGCCGTTTTGCAGCCCCTCCCCGCCGCCGCAACCGGGCGGCGCTCTTCGCCGCCGCTTCCCTGCTGGTCGCCGGCGTCGTGGCGGCCCTGTTCTGGAGTGCGGATTTCACGGGTTCCGGACTGCCTTCGGCCGAGGCCTATGAGAACATCACGCTCGTGACCCGCGAAGGCAGCCGCGAGGTGTATGACGACATCGCCCGTATCAGCCTTACGCCCAAGGGCGAAATCCTGATCGACGGCAAGGAGAACGAAGGGGCGGAGACCGATCGCAGGACGCCCCGGCAGGAGGTGCGCGTGCATACGAGCGAACTGGTGGTCCCCAAGGGCAAGCGCGCACATCTGCAACTCTCCGACGGGACGCGGGTGTGGATCAATTCGGCGTCGGTGCTCCGTTTCCCGTCGGCGTTCGGGGACACGCGCGACGTCTTCGTCGAGGGCGAAGCCTATTTCGAGGTGGCGAAGGATGCGAACCGTCCCTTCATCGTGCACACCGACCATTTTGCGACCCGCGTGCTGGGCACGTCGTTCGACGTGACGACCGCGCCCCGGGCCGACGGTTCGTCGGCCGTGGTGCTGGTCGAAGGCTCCGTGGCCATCGACGTGGCCAACGGCGAATCGGTGACGCTGAATCCTTCGGAACGCTTCTCGATGAAGGACGGCAGCTATTCGGTCTACGAGGTCGATCCCTATAAATACATCAGTTGGAAGGACGGACTGTTGTTCTTCACCTCGAACACGCTGTTCGAAGTCCTGCAAAAGGTGGCTGCGTTCTACAAGATCGAAATAACCTGCTCCGGGGAGATCGGGAGCCGGAAGTGTACCGGCAAGCTGATCCTGTTCGACGACCTGGACGGCACGCTCGACGTGCTCTCCGACATTTTCCGGATCGCCTACGTCCGGGGGCCCGACGGCTCGGTGGCGGTGAGGCCTGCCCCCGACGATTGCGCCGACGCCGTATATCGCTGACAACCAATTCCAGTCTTAAATACTAACCTTAATACTGTTACTTATGAAGAAACTTTTCTTTGTGAGGAGTGGCTCGACATGCCGTATGCTGCGGATTCTTGCGGCGGCGATGCTGTTGCTTCCGGTGAATCTCCAGCCCGTCCGGGCCTCCCGGCAGGACGCCGGGGCCAAATCGTCGCTGACCGTGAAGATGAAGGACGCAACGCTGTCGAGCGTCTTTGCCGAGGGCGAGCGGACCAGCCGCTACGCCTTCATTTACACCGACGACGTGCGGCCGCTGCTCGACCGCCGGGTTTCGGTTTCGGTCAGGTCTGCGACCATCGACGAACTGCTGTCCGCGGTCCTCAAGGGAACGGAGCTGACCGGACGGGTGCGCGAAAGCCAGGTGATCATCTCGAAAGCGCCCGCCCGGAAAAACGCCGCCGTCACCCCCCCCCTCCCGGCTGCGAATTCCGGTAGGGAAATCGTCCTGCAGGGGACGGTGATCTCTTCGGCCGACAACAAGCCCATCGTCGGTGTTTCGGTCTATGTCGAGGGGACGACCGTCGGCGCCACCTCGGACATCAACGGCAACTACACCCTCAAGGTGCCGGCGGGAACGAAACACGTCACCTTCGCTTTTCTGGGCTACGACACCAAGAAGATCGCCGTCGCCGATGTCGAACTGTTCAAGCTCGTGACGCTGATCGAGGCGTCGAACGTCATGGACGACGTGGTGGTCGTGGCCTTCGGCACGCAGAAGAAGGAGAGTTTGGTGGGAGCCGTGCAGGTCGTGCGTCCCAGTACGCTCAAGGTGACGTCGAGCAACCTCTCGACCTCGTTCGCGGGCAAGATCGCCGGCGTCATCTCGACCCAGTCGTCGGGCGAACCCGGCGCCGACGGTGCGAATTTCTGGATTCGCGGCATCTCGACCTTCGGGGCCAACAAATCGCCGCTGCTGATTCTCGACGGCGTGGAGATCGTCTCGGAGATGCTCAACAACATTCCGCCCGAGGCGATCGAGTCGTTTTCGATCCTGCGCGACGCCACGGCCACGGCGCTCTACGGTTCGCGCGGCGCCAACGGCGTAATGATCATTACCACCAAAAACGGCCGCCAGTCGGAGAAGATGGCGATCAACGTTCGTCTCGAGTCGGGCATTTCGATGCCGACGCGCGTGCAGGACATCGCCGACGGCGTGACTTACATGGAGAACTACAACGAGGCGCTGCGCACCCGCACCCCGGCGGGCGAAACTTATGTGCAGCACTTTTCGGACGAGAAGATCACGGGCACCCGCAACCGGCTCAATCCCTACGTCTATCCCGACAATGACTGGTATTCGATGCTTTTCAAGGATTTTACGGTCAACGAGAACATGAATCTCAATGTGCGGGGCGGCGGCAAGGTGGTCGACTATTTCCTCAATGCTTCGATCTTCAACGAAAACGGTATCCTGAAGAAGCCCGCGGAGTCGAAATTCAACACCAACATCAATTCGCAGAAATACCTTTTCCAGGCCAACGTCGGCGCGCAGCTCACCCGAACGACCCGCGTGAGTCTGAAGATGAACACGCAGCTGCTTTTCTGGTACCGTCCCGTCGAAGAGGTGAAAGACCTGTTCTACTATACGATGCGCGCCAATCCGGTCGCTTTCCCGGCCATCTATCCCAAAGGCTCCGTGGAGGATCTCGACGATCCGATTTTCGGAAATGCCCCTTCGTGGGACGGTGGTTCTACGGACATCAATCCCTATGCCCTGTTGAGCCGCGGATACGGACAGCGCCATACGCAGTACATCACCACGACCTTCTCGGTGGACCAGGACCTCGATTTCGTCACCAAGGGACTGAAGGTCCGGGGCATGGTCTCGTTCTACAACAAGACCTATGCGGCGACTTACCGTTCTTTTTCTCCCTATTATTACGAAATGACCGACTATACCGACAACGGCGACGGGACTTTCGACTACAACCTGCAAAGCATCGGCACGCCCGGATCGTCCTATCTGGGAACCTCCACGGGGCGGAACGGTTACCGTGAGATCTCGTTGCAGGGGCAGATCGAATATTCGCGCACGTTCGGCAAACACGACGTCAACGCCCTGTTCGTCTACCACCAGAAGGAGAAGGTCGACAATCAGCCCACCAATGATGAGTACAAGGTGCTCCCTTACCGCGAGCAGGGTCTTGCCGGACGTTTTACCTATGGGTATGACAACCGCTACCTGATGGAGTTCAACTTCGGCTACAACGGCTCGGAGAACTTCATATCGGGTCGTCGTTTCGGGTTTTTTCCCTCGATCGCCGGAGCGTGGGTCGTGTCGGGCGAACCGTTCTGGGAAGGTATCCGCAGCAAGGTGAACCTGCTGAAAATCCGTGCTTCGTACGGCCTTTCGGGCAACGACTATCTGGCCGACAGCAGCAACAACATCGTCCGTTTCCCCTATCTCACGACGGTCAACATGAACAAGGCGCTCTACGTGTGGTTTTCGCCCAACTTCGTCAAGCAGACCGGACACGAGATCAAGACCGTGGGCAATCCCCTGGCCACGTGGGAGGAGAGCACCAAACTTAACGTAGGACTTGAACTGGGACTGTTCGACGCCCTGACGCTGAACGTCGACGTCTACAAGGAAAATCGTACCGGCATCTTCATGCAGCGGCGTTCGCTGCCCTCGACGATGGGCCTTTCGGGCGTCACGCCCTACGGCAATCTGGGTGAGGTGGAGAACCGCGGCGTCGATGTTTCGCTCGAATACAACAAGGCGTTCAACAAGGACCTGCTGGTCTCCGTGCGCGGAACGTTCACCTATGCGCACAACGAGGTGAAGGCCCGCGACGAGGCGAAATACCTGCCCAACAAATACAACTCCGTGCTGGGCAAACCCGTCAATTCGGTTTACGGACTGGTCGCCGACGGCCTTTTCGCCTCGCAGGAGGAGATCGACAACTCGCCCCGGCAGACCTTCATGCCCGATTATCTGCCGGGCGACATCAAATACCGCGACATGAACGGCGACGGCGTGATCGACGCCAACGACCGCACGTCGCTGGGTTATCCCACCGTGCCCGAGATCATGTACGGCTTCGGCGCCTCGGTCAACTACAAACGCTGGGACTTCTCGTTCTTCTTCCAGGGCACGGCGCGCGTCTCGCTGCGCATGTACGACATGCATCCGTTCCGCGACAATCAGTATTCGGGCTTCAACATGACGCAGTACGTTGCCGACGACCACTGGTCGGAAGCCGATCCCAATCCCAATGCCGCCTATCCGCGCCTGGATTACCGCTACAACGCCAACAACACGCAGACCTCGTCGTTCTGGATCAAGAACGGCAGCTACCTGCGCCTGAAGAGCGTCGAACTGGGTTTCACGTACAAAAGCCTGCGCGCCTATCTGGCCGGCACGAATCTGTTCATCATTTCGCCCTTCAAATACTGGGACCCCGAAATGGGAAGCGGCAACGGCTTGAAATACCCGTTGCAGCGCGTGGTGAAACTCGGCCTTCAGTATAACTTCTAAAATTCGAGCGACATGAAAAAAATCATATCCATTTTGCTGTTTGCGTGCGCCGGAGCGCTTGCCGCGTGCGATTTCCTCGACGTGGTTCCCGAGGGGCAGGCGACGCAGGAGGACATCTTCAAAACCTCCAAGGAGGCCCGCAAGTACCTCAATACGCTCTACACCTACGCCCCCAACATCGCGGCCTACCGCTACATGCCCGACTTCTGCGCCGGCGATGACATTATCACCGCCACCAACGGCCAGACCCGTTATTTCCCCTACAAGAGCATGCTCTACAACGAGGAGAACGCCAGCCAGACCTACTACGGTCTGTGGGACGCGACGACCTCTTCCCCGTCCGGACGCACGAACTACGACATGTACAAGGGCATCCGCTACTGTTACATCATGATCGACAATATCGACGCAGTCCCGGGCATCTCGCCGTCCGTGGCCGACGAGTTCAAGGGCGAAGCCTATTTTCTGATCGCCTATTACCACTGGGTGCTGCTGACTCACTACGGCCCGGTCATCCTCGTCAGGGGGCAGCTGGACATGGGGCTTCCCGAGGAGCAGGTCTATGTGGCCCGCAGTCCGTTCGACGAATGCGTGACGTTCATCGCCGAGACCTACGACCGCGCGGCCGATTTGCTGCACGGGTATCCGACGCGTCCCGATGCCGACCTGGGGCGCGCCACCTCGGTGGCGGCCAAGGCGATGAAGGCCCGGCTGCTGCTCTATGCCGCCAGTCCGCTCTGCAACGGCAACACGGAGTTCTACGCGCGTTTCCGCAACAACGACGGCACGCCGCTGATGAGCCAGACCTACAATCCCGAAAAGTGGAAGTGGGCGCTCGACGCCTGCCAGGAAGCGATCACGCTGGCCGAGGACAACGGGCACAGGCTCTACGAAAGCCCGAACGCGACTGCGGCTGCAACCGCTGCCGAGCGCGGCGAGATCAACTACCACGACTGCTTCGTCGAACCGCTCTGGAACACGACCGAGTACCTTTGGGCAATGGGCGACCAGACCGGCATCGAGCACTTGCAGCGTTACGGAGGCGCGCGCCTGAAGCTGCCGTACAGTACCGACGGCTTCTGCATCAACATCGTTCCGACGTTCGAGTGCGTGGAGATGTACTACACGCACAACGGCCTGCCGTGGGACAGAGACCCCGAGACCATGCATATCGACCCCTATGCCTATAATGCCGAAAAGGAGACTGCCAACCTCCATGTCTACAAGGAGCCGCGCTTCTATGCGTCGGTGGGCTACGACCGCGGCAAGTACGCCATCAACGGCGAGGAGTTCATTCTCAAATGCCGCGCCGGCGAGATGCAGGGCAGTGTGCTCGACGCCTCGAAGGAGTACCAGAGCTGTACGGGCTACATTCTCAAGAAGTGGATTCACCGCCAGTCGGCCTTCAACTACGACACCAAGTCGTGGACCTACCGCAAGTATGCCTATCCTTACATCCGCCTTGCGGAACTCTACCTGAGCTATGCCGAGGCTGATTTCGAATACAACGGGTCGTTGAGCGACGCGAGCCTCAATTACCTGAATCTGGTCCGCCGCCGCTCGGGGCTGCCCGATTTCAAGGATTCGTGGGCCTTGGCCGGGGGCATTCCCACCGGCGACGAACTGCGCAAGGTGCTGCACCGGGAGCGTTCGATCGAACTGCTGATGGAGGGCATGCGCTACCACGACCTGCGCCGTTGGAAAGAGGCGGGCGAAGCGATGTCCCGGCGTCCCAAGGCGTGGAATCTCGACGGCAGGACGGCGGCCGATTTCTACCGGGTCTCCACGATGAAGGAGAGCGGCGTACGCACGTTCGAATCCCCCAAGACCTACTGGATGGCCATTCCGTTGAGCGAAATCAATATCAACTATAACCTCGTGCAGAATCCCGGTTACTAACCTTAATAATCCGATTGCGATGAAGAATCTTGCGATATGCCTCCTGCTTCTGCTGGGAGCCGTAGGGTGCGGCGACGATTACGTCGTCTACGAGACGGTGGACACTATGGTCTGCATCCCGAAGAACGATTTCCAGGTCCTCGAATACGATGCCGCTTCGGGCCAGGCGTGCGTTTACGATCTCTATCTTTACAAGGGCGGTTACAATGACGACGGAATCACCGTGAAACTGGTGGTCGACCCCTCCGTGCTCGATGTCTATAACGTGGAAAACGGACTCGAACTGAAGGTGATGCCCGACAGGTATTTCGCCTTCGACCCCGAAGTGCGCTTGTCGGGGGACAGGGTCATGGACCGTGCCGAAATCCGCTTCGATGCCGCTTCGATGCTTGCCGACGGCATTGATTCCTCCTATGTGCTGCCGCTTTCCGTCAGGGCCGATGATCAGGGCAAGGTGCGTCCCGAAAAGAACAGCGTAATCATCCGGGTCGTGATGAAATAACCGTGATGCGGAGGAGGTCCGGCCTCCTCCGCATCCTCAATGCAAAAAAATATGTCAAAATTCTACATACGGCTTCTGTCGGTGTGCCTCGCCGCCCTTGTCCTGGCGGCCTGCTCCTCCTCGGAGGGCGGCGGTGACGACGGCCCGACCGCCGGACAGATTCCCGATAAGGCCGGAATGACGGTGAAGGGAATCGTGAAGGACAGCGCCGGCAATGGCATTGCCGGGGTGGTGGTGAGCGACGGCCTGGAGGTGACGGCGACCGACGAACGGGGGATTTACTATCTGGCCTCCGACCTCGCGCGGCGCAATTTCGTCTTTGTCTCCGTGCCTGCCGACTGCGAGATCCCCGCCACGCAGGGCTGTCCGCGGTTCTACCGCAAAATCGACCGCAAACAGGCCGTCAACCGGGCCGATTTTACGCTGACACGACGCAAGACTCCGTCCGACCGCCATTCGCTGATCGTTATGGCCGACATTCAGCTGGCTGCCGATAACACGTCGGTGGATTCCTATCTCGGTCATGTCGTTCCCGATGTGCTGAAAACCGTGCAGGGGCTTCCGACGGAGGTTTACGGAGTCAGTCTGGGCGACCTGGTCTGGAACGATATGTCGCTTTTCCCGAAGTACCGTCAGGGGCTGGAGACGCTTGGTTTCACGACCTTCAGCCTGCCGGGCAACCACGATCACGATCCGGCCGAGTTGACCGATTCGCTCGCCTTGCAGAGCTACGAACGCTATTTCGGTCCGGCGAACTACTCGGTGAACATCGGGAAAATCCATTATCTGTTCCTCGACAACATCCTTTTCGACCATGCGCCGACCGCCGAAGAGGAGTATACGATCGGTCTTACGGACGAAATTTGCCGTTGGATCGAAGCCGATTTGCGCTACGTTCCGGCGGGCAGCACGCTCGTCGTCTCGTCCCATTGCCCGATTCTCTATCACACGAAGAACACCGCAGCGCGCAACCACCGCAATTTCCAGCGTTTCCTCGATGCGATAAGCCCCTATAAGGTCCATGCCTTCGGGGGGCACAAGCACTACCATGACATTTACCGTTACGACGACGGACGCAAGGTCATGCACTGCATCGCCCGCACGCCGGGCGACCTGTTCATCAACGGCGACGTCAACTGCGACGGCACGCCGCGTGGCTGTGCCGTGGTCGAGGTCGATGGCGAACGGCTCTCGTGGTATTACAAGCCGGCGGGCGGGAAGCGCGATATGCAGATGCGCCTCTATGCACCCGGACGCACCAATTCGGCCTGTGTCTATGCCAATGTCTGGGGTTATGACACGGCCTGGAGCGCCGTGGAGTGGATTCCCGCTTCGGGCGGGCAGGCGGTGGCGATGGAGCGGACGCAGCGCACCGATCCCTATTACGAGGAGGTGCTGGCGACGGGTGTGCGCGGAGGGACGCCGACCAATACGTGGCATATGTTCCGGGTCGATCCGGGCAGCGAGCGGGGCGGCATGGTGCGGGTCACCGACAGTTTCGGGCATACCTACGAATCGTCCGTGTCCTGGTAAATACGACATTCGAACAAAACCTTAAATACAACTTCAACGATGAAGAGACTTTTTCTTTTTCTGACCGTCGCGGCAGCCGTTTGCTGTGCGGCGTGCAGCGACGATCCCGAGGTCGCCGAATCCAACCTTTCACTGCTCGAGGATAACGTGACGTTCGATATGTTCGGAGGGCGCAGCGTCCTTGAAATCACGGCCGATTCGCCGTGGACGGTCTCCTGCGACGACGATTGGTGCCGCACCAACGTCGCCGAAGGTTCGCACACGAAGAAGATCGTTCTGACGGTCGACCAGAGTTTCCTGCCCGAGGAGCGCACGACCGCGGTGCGTTTTTACACCGCGGGCGAAGAGAAGCACACCGTGACCGTGACGCAGGAGAAGTTCGAGCCGATCCTCGTGCTGGCGGAGAACGGCGCCGATATAACCGTCTACGGCGCCGGGAGCGAACCGGCCCTGAACCTGCGTGCATCCGTGGCATGGAAAATCGAGGGTGCGACCGACTGGTGCGCCGTGTCGCAGTCCGAAGGGACGAAAAGTTCGGTCGTGAAACTGTTGCTGACCGACGACGGCGAGGACGTGCGTCCGCGCAGCGCGACGCTGACCGTCTCCTCCGAAATGGAGGGCGTCGAACCGCAGCAGGTGACCGTCGTGCAGCGGTCGACCGGGGCGAATACGGTCGTGGTCCGGGCGGGTGAAACCCGTGCGTTTCCGGCGCGGCGCACCGACGGCGCGTATGTGAAGGGCGTTGCGGCGGACTGGGTCTGGACCACCGACGCAGAGTTGCTTTCGGGGCTTGACTACGACGCTTCCCGGAATGAAATCACCTGCACTGCGGCCAAGTCGAAGCAGGGCAGCGGGCTGGTCGCACTGTTCGACGCCGAAGGCGCGGTTGTCTGGTCGTGGCTGGTCTGGGTCGTGGACAAGAGGCCTTCGGACGTGACCGTCGGCGGTATCGCCTGGCAGGACCGCAATGTCGGGGCCGAATACCATTCGACCGATCCGAAGGCCTGTGTGCAGGATTTCCGCTCCTACGGACTGTTCTATCAGTGGGGCCGCAAGGAGCCGTTCATCGGCGCGAAGATCCTCTCGAAGAACAAATATTACGAGGGACATGCGGAGTATCCCGATGCTTTCGGCGCGATGACGCGCGAGGTGGTTTTCAACGCCTCCCGCACCGCCGGCTGGCAGATCAGCGGCGAGGAGATGCCCGCCGCAACGGCAAACGGCAATCCGACGACGTTCTATACCCGGTCGTCCGCAGCGATGTCCGAAGGCTGGACCGAGGGCGGCAAGGGGCTGAACGATCCCTGCCCGGTGGGATACCGGGTGCCGACGGCGGCCGAATGGCAGTCGCTGCTTGCCTACGTGGACGGCAACGCCGCCAAGAACCAGGATTCGGGCGACACGTACAGCCGCTGGTATGCGCTCAATTCGGGCGGAACCCTCATCGGCCCGTCGACGATGTTCCGCAAGGGCGATAACGGCCGCATCCACTATCCGGGGCGTTCGGCAGCCTATTGTTCGTCGACGCTCGCCGGCGGCAAGCCGCTCCCGATGTACGACTGGAAGGCGGGCGACGCCACGGGCGAGGGGACCTATTACGAACGGAAGATGACCACAGCCTACGGCATGCGCTGCGTGAAGGAGTGACGCCGCTGCGATCGCGGGGGCTTCGGGCGGGAGTGAGTTTATTCCGTCCGAGGCCCTTTTTTTGCGGTATTTTCATTACCTTCGCATGTCTTTTCAAACTTTTACCGATGAAAAATAGCATCTTTACCGTATTGGCGGCCCTCGTGCTGTATCCCGCCGGGGCGCAGCCCGTCACCCCGCAGGACCGGCGGCGCGCCGCGGAACTGGTCGAACGCATGACGCTCGACGAAAAGATCGGCCAGCTGGTCCAGCAGCGCGGAGGCGGCGCCGTCACGGGACCCGACAAGACGGAACTTTCCGTCGAACGGCTGGTCCGCGAAGGGCGCTGCGGCAGCGTATTCAACATCAAGTCCTTCGAGGAGACCGAGCGGTTGCAGCGGATCGCCGTCGAGGAGAGCCGGCTGGGCATCCCGCTGCTGATCGGCGCCGACGTGATCCACGGTTTCCGGACGATCTTCCCGATCAACCTCGCCGTCGCCGCCTCGTGGGATCCTGCCGCTGCGGAGTCGCTGGCCCGCGTTTCGGCCCGCGAAGCCTCGGCCATGGGCATCCATTGGACCTTTTCGCCGATGTGCGACGTTTCGCGCGACCCCCGGTGGGGTCGTGTCTCCGAGGGCGCGGGCGAAGACCCCTATCTGGGCGCGCGTGTCGCCGAAGCGATGGTGCGGGGCTATCAGGGCGACTTGTCCGACCCCTCGTCGGTCCTTGCCTGCGTGAAGCATTTCGCCGCCTACGGCGCTCCGCAGGCCGGGCGCGAATACCATGCGGTCGATATGTCCGAGCGGGTTTTCCGCGACAGCTACCTGCCGCCTTACCGGGCGGCGCTCGATGCCGGGGCCGCGACGGTGATGACCTCGTTCAACGACCTCGACGGCGTTCCGGCCACGGCTAACCGCTGGCTGATGCGCGACCTGCTGCGCGACGAACTGGGCTTCGGCGGATTCGTGGTGACCGACTACGGCACGATCGGCGAACTGAAAGCTCACGGCGTGGCGGGCGACGATGCGCAGGCTGCCGAACTGGCCCTGCGCGCCGGGGTCAACATGGACATGATGAGCGCCGCCTACCTGTTCCATGCCGCCGAACTGGTGCGGGAGGGGCGTATCCCGGAGTCGCTGATCGACAGCCTTTGCCGCGAGGTGCTGGCCGTGAAGTTCCGCCTGGGGCTGTTCGACGATCCTTTCCGCTACCAGGCGAAGGAGCGCGAGAAGTGCTATTACGCCCCGGAACATCTCGATGCCGCGCGTCGCGTGGCCCGAAGTTCGATGGTGCTGCTGGAGAAGCGCGGCGGCGTGCTGCCCCTGAAAAAGGGGAGCCGGATCGCGCTGGTGGGACCTTTCGCCGATTCCCGGTGGGACCTGATCGGCTCGTGGGTTCATTTCGCCGAGGCCGGCCGGACTTCGACCTTTCTCGACGGATTGCGGGCGCGTTTCGGAGCCGACCGTGTGACCTATGCCCGCGGATGCGACCCGCACAAGGCCCTCGAAGGCGGTATTTCGGAGGCGGTGGCCGCAGCCGCGAAGTCGGACGTGGTGCTGGTCGCGCTCGGATTGAAGGCGGGGGAGAGCGGCGAGGCGGCAAGCCTTGCGTCGCTTGCGCTGCCCGACGCGCAGCGTGACCTGCTGGAGAGCTTGAAGCAAACCGGGAAACCAATTGTCGTCCTGCTGGTTACGGGGCGTCCCATGGAGCTGGCCCGCGAAGCGGAACTTGCCGACGCCCTGCTGCTGACCTGGTATCCGGGCACGATGGCGGGCGAGGCGCTGGCCGATGTCGTGTCGGGCGACTACAACCCCTCGGGGCGTTTGCCGATGACCTTTCCCCGCACGGTGGGGCAGGTTCCGATCCATTACGACATGAAGAGCACGGGACGTCCGGCCGACGAGTCGGGCAAGCCCAACAAATACACTTCGCGCTATCTCGACGTACCCAATTCGCCGCAGTATTGTTTCGGCTACGG
>ERZ860445.1189-NODE-1189-length-15658-cov-3.889188_pt1 | contig 15658 bp, 8 predicted proteins | sample MGYA00509977_ERZ860445 | MGnify/ENA primary metagenome ERZ860445 (study PRJEB30046, sample SAMN00715233) | human gut metagenome | study: EMG produced TPA metagenomics assembly of the A metagenome-wide association study of gut microbiota in type 2... | reverse complement strand
CACGTGGCACATCATACAAGATTCATCTGTCGAGAAATATACAGATGTTTTATAAAGGGCGATCATAATCCCAGCTCCCAAAAATAATCCGAGGAACAGGATAAACGCCTTACTTTTGAAAAAATACTTTTTCCTCTCAGACGAGTATCGATTTGAAAATTTGTTAGTTGTCATCTGTTTCTATGGTATACGATTTACACTAAGTCTCAATTAGATTTAAAATCGGCAATAAAAGTAGTATATTCCTTTATATATTGAAAGAAAAAATAGTCTCTTTAACGAAAAATGTTGTCTTATTTACGCTTTTTTATCGCAATGGGAAGAGAAGGAGAATAATAAAAAAGCGGCAACACATATTCATAGTGTTGCCGCTCACGCACGGAAGGAGAGGCTCCAACTCCCGACACCTGGTTTTGGAGACCAGTGCTCTACCGACTGAGCTACTTCCGTATTGCGGGTGCAAAAGTAGTTTAATAATTTGAATATGCAAGTAAAATATGAGAAAAAATAGTCCGCTTTTTAAAAAGGCATTTAGATTATATTTAGTATGTTTGCCAAATCAAAGAAAAAGGAGTGGGAGTTTTTGTGCGAGATATCAAAGGGTTGCTTGAATCTGTGTCGGTAGATAACAGGGGAGCTTTCGAACGTTTTTATAATTTATATTATGATCAGGTTTTTCGCTTCGCTTATTATTGTTTAGGCGAGAAGGAGGCATGCCGTGAAGTTGTGACAGATGTTTTTTTCTCGGTCTGGCAATCCCGGAAACGATTAAAGGATATTGATAATATAGATACCTATTTATATATTTCCGTACGTAACGAGTCTTTTCGTTTTCAAGCAAGGAATAAAGACTTGAATAGGGTTTCTTTAAATGAGTTGTTGCCATTAATGGAAGAGGAAGATGAGGGTTCTCCGGAGGAGCATTTGGAGTTAAAAGAGATGAGAGAGATGCTTGATAAAGCGATTGACGAACTTCCTGAGAAATGCCGTCTTGTGTTTTTGATGTCTCGTGAGGAGGGATTGAAAACGAAGGAGATTGCGGAAATATTATCGGTTCAAGAGAGTACGGTTCGTGTACAGATGAAGATCGCTATAGAAAAATTGGTAGCCCGGTTGAAGCCGAGTTTTCCAAATATTTCATTCTCTTTATTGCTGATGTTTATTTTTAATGTGATTTATAGATCTGCTTAAGCTTTCTATATGGGGATATTCCCTGTTAGAAGGAAAGATGATAGTTCTTTTATATCAGTAACGATTTTGTTTGCTCCGGCATTCGCTAGTTCTTCTTCATCCCCGTAGCCGTAAAGGACTCCTATTGAATCTATGTTATTCGCTTTGGCCCCTTTTATATCATATTTACGATCACCTATCATGACTACGTCAGACCGTGTTTTTATATCGGTGCTGTCTAATACATATTGTATTACATTCGCTTTTTCGGAACGGCTTCCGTCGAATGTGCTTCCTCCAACAAATGTAAAATAAGATTCTAAGTGGAAATATTCTAGAATTTGTTGAGCGAAGGGTTGCGGCTTTGAGGTGGCTAAGTAGATTTTCATTTCGTTTTCGGTAAGCAAACGGAGTAATTCATCAATACCTTGATACAGGGTATTCTCGAAAATACCTTGTTTTGAAAAATATTCCCGGTATTTAGCAATGGCTACATCTGCTTGCTCATCTGTAAACTGATAGAAGTCCTTAAAGGATGTTTTTAATGGTGGCCCGATGAAAGGGCATAAAGATCGTAAATCTTCTACTTCTATATTGAAATAGGAGAGGGCGTACTTTACAGAACTGGTAATACCAATCATAGGATCGGTTAATGTACCGTCCAGATCGAACAATATATGTTGATACCTTTTGTTATTCATTAGATATTAATAGGATTGAAAAAAGAAAGGCAAGATCTCTTTCAAGATTCTTGCCTTTTTGATGAGTCGGGATGAGAAGACTCGAACTTCCGACCTCCACGTCCCGAACGTGGCGCGCTAGCCAACTGTGCTACATCCCGTTTTTGATTACGGCTGCAAAGGTACAACTAATTTTTAAACTGCAAATAGTTTTGCTGTTTTTTTTCGAAAAAAAATATACTTTTTTCTGTATCTTCCTTGAAATACATTTTCTTTGAATATTTTCCATTGAAACATTTGGAGTGTAATAAATAATGTTTACCTTTGCACTCGTTAAACAAAACAACGGTGCCATAGCTCAGTTGGTAGAGCAAAGGACTGAAAATCCTTGTGTCCCCGGTTCGATTCCTGGTGGCACCACTGAAAATCAAGCAGTTACAATTATTTGTGACTGCTTTTTTGTTTTTATGGCAAATGAGTTTGTTTGTGTTACATACGAAAATGCAAAACAGGATTAAATTTGATTATAGGGAAAGGAGAAGAAGCGGTTTAATTGTGTCATACTGCTAAAGAATGACATACTAAAACTATTTTATCTCCCGTTAATTCTTTACATTTGCCACAAAATTATAGCGATTATGACAGAATGCAAGGATGAACACATATTAAATTCCATTGATTACCCGGAGGATTTGCGCAAGTTGTCCCCCGATAAATTGGGAGAGGTATGTGCAGAGTTGCGTCAATATATAATAGATGTACTATCGGAGAATCCGGGACATCTTGGGGCAAGTCTCGGTACGGTAGAGCTGACGGTTGCACTACACTATGTTTTTAATACTCCCTATGATCGTATTGTATGGGATGTGGGGCATCAGGCGTATGGTCATAAAATACTGACTGGACGTCGAGAGGCTTTTCATACGCTCCGAAAATTTAAAGGAATCAGTGGATTTCCTAATCCTCTGGAAAGCCCTTATGACGCATTTGTTGCCGGACATGCTTCAAATTCCATTTCGGCGGCTATGGGTATGTCGGTCGCTTCTGCTCTAAAAGGAGAAAAAGACAGACACGTGATAGCCGTGATCGGCGATGGAGCCATGACGGGTGGGTTGGCGTTCGAAGGTCTGAATAATGCGTCGGCTAATCCAAACAACCTACTTATCATTCTCAATGATAATGATATGGCAATAGATCATGCGGTCGGTGGGTTGAGTCAGTATTTGGTGGATATCACAACCAGTCAGGCATATAATAAAATGCGTTATGATGTGTACCGCGGATTGCGGAAGATGAAACTGATCAATAATGACCGTCGGGGAAATATCCTTCGTTTTAACAATAGTCTGAAAGCATTGCTTACTCAACAACATAATCTGTTTGAGGGATTCAGCATCCGTTACTTTGGTCCGATCGACGGGCATGATGTCGGTTATATGATCAAGGTTCTGAATGATATAAAGGATATGGAAGGTCCGAAACTATTACATATCAAAACTAAAAAAGGCAAAGGATTCAAGCCTGCTGAAAAGTCGGCAACGGAATGGCATGCACCAGGGCTGTTCAATAAAGAAACAGGAGAACGGATCATTGTCCATAAGTTGAACGAACCTCAACTTTATCAGGATGTTTTCGGACATACCCTTGTCGAGCTGGCTGAACAGGACGAACGGATCGTGGGGGTCACTCCTGCTATGCCGACAGGTTGTTCTATGACTTATATGATGAAAGCGTTTCCGAAACGGGCGTTTGATGTCGGGATTGCCGAAGGGCATTCGGTAACTTTCTCTGCCGGACTTGCCAAAGAGGGAATGATCCCATTCTGCAATGTCTACTCTTCTTTCATGCAGCGGGCATACGATATGGTGATACACGATGTTGCACTTCAGAATCTTCATATGGTAATCTGTCTGGACCGTGCCGGTCTAGTAGGCGAAGACGGGGCGACCCATCACGGGGTGTTCGACCTCGCTTATCTGCGTCCAGTCCCGAACTTGGTTATTTCATCTCCTTTGAACGAACTGGATTTAAGGAATTTGATGTATACCGGGTATAAGGAATGTAACGGCCCTTTTGTGATCCGTTATCCACGCGGTAAGGGAGAGATGGCAGATTGGAGGAATGAGATGCATATCCTTCCGATCGGGAAAGGCAAGAAACTTCGTGATGGGGATGATATTGCGATCTTGTCACTTGGACCTATTGGCAACGAAGTGATAAAGGCCATAAAGGAGGTTGAAAGTGATGGTATATCGATTGCCCATTATGATATGATTTTTTTAAAACCGATGGATGAAGAACTGCTGCATGAAGTCGGTAAGAGGTTCAGTCGTGTCATCACTGTTGAAAACGGCGTAATCAAAGGTGGACTGGGCAGTGCTGTTTTGGAATTTATGGCTGATAACGGATATGCTCCTCAGGTAAAACGGATTGGTGTGCCGGATGAGTTTGTCGAACATGGATCGATTCCCGAACTGTATAAACTGTGTGGTATGGATGCCAAAAGTATTGCAGGAGAAATAAAAAAGATGGTTATCAGAGGATAATATATCCTTATAATTAATCTATTATATAAAATGAAAATTATTATAGCCGGAGCCGGTGAAGTAGGAACCCACCTGGCAAAAATGTTATCACAGGAGAAGCAGGATATTATCCTGATGGATCCGAATGAGGAACGTTTGAATTTCACGAATTCAAGCATGGAGATCCTTCCTATGGTGGGTAATCCGACATCCATTCGGGACCTGGAAGAAGCCGGTATCAGAAAGGCCGACCTGTTTGTCAGTGTCACGCCGGAAGAAACGACCAATGTGGCAGCCAGCATTCTGGCTTCTAAATTAGGAGCACATAAGACGTTGGCGCGTATCAACAATTACGAATATTTGCTCCCTAAAAACAAGGAACTGTTTGAAAAAATGGGGATCGATTCCATGATTTACCCGGAAATGCTGGCAGCCAAAGAAATTGTTACGGCTGTCAGACGCCCGTGGACTCGGCAATACTGGGAGTTGTTCGGAGGCGCTCTGATTCTGATCGGTGTAAAGGTGCGCGATAATTCCCGACTTGTGAACAAACATCTGTCCGAATTACTGAACGAACAGAAACTCTATCATATCGTTGCCATCAAACGGCAGAACGAGACCATTATTCCCCGTGGTACGGATCGTATAGAATCGGGAGATATCGTTTTTTTTACAACGACTAAAAGCCATATCGAAGACGTCCGGTTGCATGCGGGCAAGCGAGACCCCGAAGTAAAGAAAGTCATTATTATGGGTGGAAGCCGTATTGCGATCCGTACCTGCCAGTACCTTCCGAACAATATCCGTGTAAAAGTAATCGAGACTAACAAAGAAAAGAGTCACCGTATAGCTGAGGTTGTCCCTGGAAATGTCTTGATCATCAATGGAGACGGACGCGATACCGATCTGTTGATGCAGGAAGGGATCAAAGATGCACAGGCATTTATCGCACTGACGGATAATTCGAGTACGAACATCTTGGCTTGTCTGGCTGCTAAACGCGCCGGAGTATTCAAGACTATCGCTAAGATCGAAAATATCGACTACATACCTTTAGCGGAGAGCATGGACATCGGCTCGGTTATCAATAAGAAACTGATTGCTGCCAGCCATATCTACCAATTCCTGTTGGATGCAGACGTGTCGAACGTGAAGTGTTTAACTTTTGCCAATGCAGATGTGGCGGAACTTGTTGCCCGTCCCGATTCGAAAATTACCCGTAAGCAGGTAAAAGATCTGAATCTTCCGAAAGATTTGACGTTGGGCGGATTGATTCGTGATGGTGAGCCTATGATGATCAAGGGTGATACACATATCCAAGCTTATGACCACGTTGTGGTGTTCTGTTTGGATACGGCTATGCGTAAATTGGAGGACTACTTTAATTAATTGTCAATGGACAACTCTGGGTTGTCTCTTTTCTCTGTTCAATGTGTCAATTGTTAATAGCATATTATGCTGAACATTCGTTTTATAATTAAGATGTTAGGGATGATGTTCATCCTTGAGACGTTGTTTATGCTGGCTGCAACGGCAGTCGCTTTCTTATATGAAGGAAATGACTTCTATCCGCTTCTTCAGTCGAGTGGTATCATGTTCGGAACGGGAGTCCTTTTTATGCTGATCGGACTACGAGCCAATGAACATACGGCCGGGCGCAGGGAAGGGATGCTGACTGTTACATTAACTTGGGCTCTTTTCTCCCTTTTGGGGATGTTACCATTCTATTTAGGTGGCTATATAGATAATGTGACGGATGCTTATTTCGAAACGATGTCTGGTTTTACGACGACAGGCTCTACCATATTGACCGATATCGAAGCTCTTCCGCACGGGATATTGTTTTGGCGGAGCCTTACGCAATGGCAGGGCGGTATTGGAATGATCGTGTTTACCGTAGCGCTGATGCCTATTATCGGAGGTGGGGCTACCCAGATGTTCAATGCCGAGACTCCGGGTATCACGCACGAACGTTTCCGTCCGCGTGTTACCCAGGTGGCCAAGCGCCTGTGGGGAGTTTATTTGTTCCTGACCATTATCCTTATTGGTCTTTTATGGGCGGGTCCAATGGACTTGTATGACGCTGTCAATCATGCGCTCACTTGTATTTCTACAGGTGGCTATTCCACGAAAAATGCCAGTATCGCTTACTGGGACTCTGCCTATATCGAATATACAATTACGATTTTTATGTTTATCGGTGCGACCAATATTACTTTGATATATTTCTTTTTTAACGGTAGGCCCAAGAAGTTATTTGCGGATGAAGAAACACGCTGGTTTTTCTGGTTCGTACTGATTATTACGGCAATATCGACAGTCTGGATCATGTATAAAGGAATTGTGGACGATTTTGGTACAGCTTTTAGGCAAACGGTATTCCAGGTCGTGACATTGGTGTCTACATGTGGGTTTGCAACGGTCGATTATATTCCGTGGGGACCGTTTTTCTGGCTGTTAGCGCTAGTTCTGATGGTGGTATGTGGTTGTGCTGGCTCTACTTGTGGAGGTTTGAAAATGGGCCGTTTTGTGATTTTGACCAAGAACCTCTTTAATGAGTTTAAGAAGCAGACGCATCCACATGCCATTATTCCGGTACGAATGAACGGGCATGCTGTTTCTGGTGATATCGTCCACCGGGTATTGGCGTTCGCTTTTGCCTATATTGCTTTAATATTTGTCAGCTGTATGGTGCTGATGATCGATGGGGTAGGATTTGAGGAGACGATCGGGGCTACTATCTCTTCGATCAGTAACGTTGGACCGGGACTTGGTAGTCTGGGACCGGTCGGAAACTATGCTGATGTTCCGGTGGTATCGAAATGGTTCTTGTCTTTTCTGATGATGGTCGGACGTTTGGAGATCTTTACGGTGCTGACAATCTTGTTGCCGGGGTTTTGGAAACAATAATACCAAAAAAGATAGTTCGGATATACGCTTTTGTCTAATTTTGCGTTATAATAGGTGCGAATCATAAAGACGTAAGATACATGATAGAATATATCAAGGGAGAGATAGTAGAACTGACACCGGCCAGGATGATCTTGGAATGTGCCGGAATCGGTTATGAACTGAATATCTCCTTGAATACATATACTTTTTATAATGGGAAACCGACCGGGAAGATTTACGTGTACGAAGTGATACGTGAGGATGCCCATTTGCTTTTTGGCTTTGCAGGAAAAGATGAGCGCGAACTGTTTCTGATGTTGACTTCCGTGTCGGGAGTCGGTCCCAATACTGCCCGGATGATCCTTTCTTCCCTGTCACCATCCGAATTGATCCGGGTGATTGCTGATAAGAACGAAACAGCTCTGACGTCAGTCAAAGGAATCGGATTGAAAACAGCTCAACGTATTCTAGTTGATCTCAAAAACAAGGTAAAGCCGATAGAGGGAATGACAGTGACAGGTGGCTCCTCTTCTGTCGCTGCCAGTGGTGCTGTCACAGAAGAAGCAGTGGCGGCATTGGTTATGCTTGGATTCCAGAAGGCCGCTTCGCAAAAGGCGGTTAACTCGATATTGAAAGGTTCGCCTGCACTGGCTGTCGAGCAGGTCATTAAAACAGCCCTAAGAATGCTTTAAGCAATGGATAATTGGCAATTGGCAATTTAGGAGAATTTGGAATTGTCGGTTGTCATTGTCTGTTGTCAATTGTCAATTAACATGAGAAGGACACTGAAATTTATACTCTGGATAACAATTCTACTGTTTGGTGCAGGTCTGTATTCTATGAATACGGATTTTCTGGCCTATGAGATGTCGTTGCCGGATACTGAACAGCTGGTCGTTCCGGATGATACGGTGCCGAAGGTGCGCACCCGCTTTCCGGTAGCTAAGACGGTCCCTGAAGAATATCAGGATCTTACCAAGCAGTCACCTGCTGACTTGAAGACGCCAGATAACGTGAAATCAGTGGTCGAATATGATATCAGAACCGGGACATATGTAGTCCGTACCAAGTTAGGTGATGCCGATCTGACTACTCCTATTTCGTTGACCCCTGAGGAATACCAGGATTATAGTTTCCAAAAATCCGTTCAATCCTACTATCGCCAGAAAAACGAGGAAGAATTTCAAAAGGCGGCTAATAAGCAGTTCAACTTAGCTGATATGCAGTTCAATATCGGTGCGGCGGAACGTATCTTTGGGCCGGGCGGTGTCCGGGTGAAAACGCAAGGTTCGGCCGAAGTGGAGTTAGGCTTGAAGCAGAATAAAACCAAAAATCCCTCTTTGCCGGAACGTGCTCGTAACCGTACCTTCTTTAATTTCGATGAGAATGTTCAATTGAATGTACAGGCATCGGTTGGTAGCAAAGTGAATTTCGATATGAACTATAATACCGAAACTTCTTTTGATTTCGACTCCAAAAAACTGAAATTAGCTTATACCGGGGAGGAAGATGAAATTATCAAGTCGCTGGAAGCCGGAAATGTAAGTATGACAACCAGTAACTCCCTAATCAACGGAGGAGCAGCCCTGTTCGGTATGAAAGCGGATCTCCAGTTCGGGAAGCTGCGAGTCAATGCGTTGTTTGCACAGCAGGAGTCGGAATCGAAAACGGTCAGTTCTAAAGGGGGCGTGCAGACAAAACCTTTCGAATTGACGATTGACCAGTATGACGAGAATCGTCACTTTTTCCTGTCACACTATTTTCGCGACCGCTATGATGAGGCGGTGAAGAACCTGAATACGATTTCCTCTCCCGTCACGATCAGCAAGGTGGAAGTTTGGGTGACAAACAAACGGGCTACTTATGACCAGGCGCGTAACGTGGTCGCTTTTGCCGATCTGGCCGAGCATGATAATATTTCGAATACGGCGGTCGTTTCTCCTTCGGGGGCGCTGTCTATCCCCTATAATAATACGAATACATTATATAATACCCTTAACCAACAATTTACCGGTGCTCGTGATATCAGCACGGTAAATCAGGCGTTGGGAGGAACTTTTGTTAACGGTACGGAGTATGAAGAAGTGGAAAGCGCTCGTTTGCTGGATGCGTCCGAATATACGGTCAATACGAAGTTGGGGTATATCTCGCTGAAAACACAGTTGCAGGCAGATGAGGTATTGGCTGTCGCTTACAATTATACTTATTCGGATGGAAAGACTTATCAGGTTGGCGAGTTCTCGACTGACAACCCTTCATCGGCTGCCTCTTGCCTGTATGTGAAGTTGTTGAAAGGAATTACCATGTCGCCTGATATGCCTTTTTGGGACCTGATGATGAAAAACATCTATTCATTAGGGGCTTACTCTGTCCAAAAGGAGAAGTTCAAGTTGAATATTATGTATCAAAGCGATACAACCGGTACGTATGTCAACTATTTGCCGGAAGGGGCGATTGCCAACCAAATCTTGTTACGAGTGCTGAACCTGGATAGCTATGATTCCAACAATCAGCCGCATCCGGATGGTATATACGACTTTATTGAAGGTGTGACCGTCCTTGCCGATAATGGGAAAATTATTTTTCCAAGTGTGGAACCATTCGGCTCCTATCTGCGTAAAAAGATTAACAATGATGCGATTGCTGACAAATATGTGTTCCAGGAACTCTACGACTCGACATTGACCGTCGCCCGGCAGATTGCTGAAAAGAACAAGTTCAAACTGGAAGGGGAATACAAAGCCTCTTCGGGTGCCGAGATACAGTTGGGAGCTTCCAACGTAGCGCGAGGTTCAGTGAAAGTAACGGCTGGGGGGGGGATATTAACCGAGAATGTGGGTTATACCGTCGACTATACTTCCGGCGTGGTGACGATCCTGAACGAAAGTATTATTTCCGCAGGTACGCCGGTCAGCGTCTCGCTGGAAAACCAGACAGCCTATAACATGCAGCGTAAGACCATGATGGGATTGGACTTGAACTATCAGTTCAACCCGAATCTGATGGTAGGCGCTACCATCATGCACATGTCCGAAATGCCGTTGACTACCAAGACGACGATGGGCGACGAAGCGATAAAGAATACGCTCTGGGGTGTCAATATGGCTTATAAGGGCGAGAGTCAGTGGCTTACCAATATGTTCGACAAGCTACCGTTGCTGAACCTAAGCAAACCCAGCCAGATATCTTTCAATGCGGAGTTCGCTCATTTGATTGCCGGGCATTACGAAAACAAGAACACGGGTGGATATTCGTATCTGGATGACTTCGAGTCGACACAGAGCAATTTCGACCTCTCCGACCCTTATCCCTGGCAGTTGTCCAGTGTGCCTTATGACGATGGTACGCCCCAATTGTTCCCGGAAGCCGGGCTGACCAATAATATCGATTACGGGAAAAGTCGTGCTTTGCTCGCTTGGTACACGATCGACGGATTGTTCACGCGTAAAAATTCTTCTTTGCGTCCGAAATATATTACGACAAAAGATTTGTCCAACCATTATGTCCGTGCTATCGAGACGAGAGAGTTGTTCCCGCAACGGCAGCAAAGCATGAGTGAAAGTAATACGTTGACAGTTCTGAACATGGCTTACTATCCGCAGGAACGCGGACCGTATAACTTGGATGCCGATAATATTAATCCTGACGGAACATTGCAAAACCCGGAAAAGCGTTTCGGTGGAATGATGCGAAAGATAGACCAGAGTGACTTTGAGACGGCGAATGTCGAATATATCGAATTTTGGATGCTCGATCCGTTCATTTATGATCGTCAGACAACAGGGGGGGATCTGTATTTTAATTTGGGTGAGATATCGGAAGACATATTGAAGGATGAAAAGAAGTTCTTCGAAAACGGATTGCCAATCGATGGCGATACGTCTAAGGTCGATTATACTGTTTGGGGTAAGGTTCCAAAACAGCAGAGTACAGTTTATGCCTTCGACAATACGGCAGGTGCACGTCTGTTGCAGGATGTCGGCCTGAACGGTTTATCCTCGGATGAAGAAAAGGAATATCCGGCTTACCAGGATTATCTGAATAAATTACGCCAGAAATTGAATGCGGTAACCCTAACCGAGATGGAGAACGATCCGTTACAGCTGTCCCCTTTCTTTGATCCGGCCGGTGACAAGTTCCACTATTTTCGTGGTTCGGACTATGATTCTCAGGAGGTGGATATCTTAACACGTTACAAACGCTATAATGGAACGGAAGGAAACTCGAAAGATATCAACGATTCGGGCGAGCGCTACAGCACTTCTTCCAAGACCGTGCCTGATGTAGAAGACATCAATCAGGACAATACTCTGAATAAAAATGAAAAATATTTCGAATACAAAGTCAGGATAACTCCGCAGGATACGGTTGTCGGTGAAAACTTCATTGCGGATAAACGTACTTCATCAGTAAGATTGGCGGATGGTACGACAGAATCCGTTACCTGGTATCAATTTAAGATTCCGGTAAAACAATACCAGCGTCGTGGGGGGGCAATCAATGATTTCAAGACGATTCGTTTCATGCGTATGTATATGACAGGATTTAAGGAATCGGTCGTGTTGCGCTTCGGTACTCTGCAATTGGTACGCGGAGAATGGCGATCCTACGAGCAGGATTTGTCCGATCCGAAGATGCCGCCCGCAGTGAAGGGTAAATTGGAAGTCTCGACTGTCAATATCGAGGAAAACAGTGACAGGGATCCGGTCAGCTATACATTGCCCCCGGGCGTCAGCCGTGTACTGGATCCAAGCCAGCCTCAGATCCGTCAGGAGAACGAACAGGCGCTTTCTTTAAAGATAACGGACCTTGCCGCTCAAGATGCACGTGCCGTGTATAAGAATACGAATTATGATTTGCGGCAGTATAAGCGCTTGCAACTGTTTACACATGCCGAGGCTCCGAAATTGGATGTAAACGATCTTGCAGATGGCGATCTCGCTGTTTTTATCCGCCTGGGATCGGACTATAAGAATAACTATTACGAATATGAAGTACCGTTGAAATTGACTCCGCACGGGGAGTATAACTATAACAATTCGGAACACCAGAAAATCGTTTGGCCGGCAGAAAACATGCTGAATTTCCGTTTGGAGATTTTGACGGACCTAAAACTGGAGCGTAACCGGGAAAAACGGTCCGGTACGAATGGAGTGTCTTTCCAGACTGTCTATTCTGGTAGGGATCCGGACAACGATGGTAATACGATCCGTGTCAAAGGCAATCCGAGTCTTTCCGAAGTGAAGACAGTCATGATCGGTGTGCGTAACGTGCGTAATAAGTTGAAGAGCGGGGAAGTTTGGGTGAACGAATTGCGCCTGACCGACTTCAATGAAGAAGGTGGATGGGCTGCTAATGCGAATTTGAATGTTGCGCTTTCCGACTTGGGAACGGTGAATGTGGGCGGACGTATCGAAACGGCCGGCTTTGGTGCTCTTGACCAGTCTTTGAATGAACGCCGGATGGAGGACTTCAAACAGTATAACGTGGCGACCTCTATCGAATTGGGTAAGCTGTTCCCGGAAAAGGCGCAAGTCAGTATCCCGTTCTATTATGCTTATTCGAAGGAAACATATGATCCGAAATACAATCCGCTGGATCAGGATGTCAAACTGAAGGATGCTATCGATAAGGCAGAAACAAAGGCTGAGAAGGATTCGATCCGTGATTATTCTCAAGATAGGACGGTTATCAAGAGTGTTTCATTCAATAACGTGCGTGTGAATATCAAGAGTAAGAACCCGATGCCTTACGATCCGGCAAACTTCACGCTCGGGTATTCGTACAGCATTAATGATAAGAAAAACCCGGAGACTGAATATGAAACGACAAAGGATTACCGTGCCAATTTCGCCTATAGCTATGTGCCTTATGTCAAGCCGATCAAGCCATTTGATAAGTTATTGAAGAAAAACAACGGCTATACGCGCTATGCCAAACAACTGGCGTTTAATGTGGCCCCGTCTATCAACTTCCAGACGGCCATGATGCGTAATTATTACGAAATAAAATTACGCGACCTGACAGGAGCGGCAACAGGTGTCCCCAACGATATACCAGTGACATTCAGCCAGAACTTCTATTGGGACCGTGCTTTCAGTTTGAACTGGGCTTTTACGAATAACCTGAACATAACGTTCAGTTCCGGTACGAATGCCCGTATCGAAGAACCGTATGTGCAGGTGAATAAGGAACTGAACCCGGACGGTTACCAGTTATGGAAAGATTCCGTGAAGAAGAGCATCGCTGACCTGGGAACCCCGATGAAGTATGACCAGCAGTTTATGGCGACCTGGCAGTTGCCGTTGCAGCTGATCCCGGTCCTGGATTGGACCAATGCTTCTTTGAGCTACAATGCTACTTACAACTGGGATCGTGGAGCGACGGTAAGCGAAGATATCGAGATGGGTAATACGATCAAGAACCAGCGTCAGTTCGATTTGCAGGCGAACTTGAACCTGTTATCTCTCTACAACAAAAACAAATATTTGAAGAAGATCAACCAGAAGTTTAACAATACCCGGACTACGGCTAAAAAAACGGAGAAGAAGAAAAAGCCGAAATTGGAAAAAGAAATTGTCTTGAGTCCGGACAGCGCTACGGTTGTCGAGCATGGAATGTTTACGAAAAAGGTGCAAATCACGGCCAGAAGAACGGACGGGCGTGTCTACAAAGTCAAGTTCAAGCCGATCAACTTCGCACAAGTTAAGATTTTGAACCAAGACACGGTGCGCTTGAAGTTGACGATCATACCGGGACCGGCCCCTACTGAGGATTTTCTTTACAAGGCGGTTGAACACAGTGCCCGCTTTTTGATGATGGTGCGCCGTTTCAATATTCAGTTTACGAACTCTGCCGGTATGATGCTGCCCGGTTTCCGTCCGGAGATCGGTGATATCTTTGGCCAGGGACGTTCTTCATTCGGACTTTCCCCGGGGATCGGTTTTGCGTTCGGTGACGTGCGTCGTAGCTATATAGACGAGGCATATGAAAAAGGCTGGCTGATTACGGATACCGAGAGAGACGTGAATGCCGCAGTCATGACCAGTACGAAAAATCTGAATATACGGGCGAACCTCGAACCGATCACTGGATTGAAGATCGACTTGACGGCTCTTCGCAACGATACGCGTAATACGGAAATACAATTTATGTATGAAGGTATGCCGGAGATTATGGGGGGAAACTTTACCATGACGACAATCGCGTTGGGAAGCGCATTCGGAGGCAGTGGCAATGCTATGAATAACTATTCTTCGAAAGCTTTTGACAAGTTGTTGGCAAACCGCGAGATCATTGCCCAACGTATCGAAAGCAAGTATTCCGGCTTGAAATATCCGGATGTGGGCTTTATCCATGATAAAGGCTTGGGAGGAATGCCTTATAATCCGGGAACAGATAATGTGAACGGCGTCAACCGGAATTCGGCGGATGTCCTGATTCCTGCATTTCTGGCCGCTTATACCGGTAAGGACCCGAAGAAGGTAGGCTTGACGGCTTTCCCTTCGTTGAAGAGCATGTTGCCTAACTGGCGCGTTACTTACGACGGCTTGATCAAGATTCCGGCTGTCAAGAAATATTTCAAGAGCTTGACGTTGAGTCACCAGTACCGTTGTTCTTATTCGGTAGGTGCTTTCACATCCTTCTTGAATTGGGTGGATGCCGGGCAGGACGGACTGGGATATATCCAGTCGATTCTGAACGATAACCCGACACCTTCGTCTCCTTATTCGATTTCGTCTGTCAGCCTTACCGAAGCGTTTAGTCCTTTGTTGGGTGCAGATGCGACGCTGTTGAATAACGTGACGGTTCGGGCGGACTATTCGACTACCCGCAATTTAAGCCTGAACACGACATCCTACCAATTGGTCGAAGCACTTTCCAAGAAAGTGACGATCGGTTTGGGTTACAAATATGCCGAGTTCAACAAGGTTTTGAAGATGAAGAAAACGCGTGATTTCAGCAATGACCTCACCGTTCGCCTTGATTTCTCGTTCAACAAGATGCAGTCGTTGATTCGTAAAATCGACACGCAACTGACGCAGGCTACTAGCGGTAACATCGCAAAGACAATCTCCTTCTCGGCTGATTACGGTTTGAGCCGTGCGTTGACGGTCCGTGCATTCTATGATATTCAGATCAATGAACCGTTGATATCGAGTGCATCTTATCCGACTTCAAACTCAAACTACGGTATCAGTTTGCGGTTCTCTCTTGCACAATAATCCAGTTTCTCTATCACTCTATCACACTTTGTTTTGCAAGCATTGACAAACATGGTGTGCAAGGAGTGATACATACCGGATTCCTGTATCACACTTGTATCACTACCTGCCGTTTGTCTCGTCCTGATTTTGGTTGACTGTGTATTAAAAAAATCCTGTTATAGGT
>ERZ860445.1177-NODE-1177-length-15779-cov-2.880120_pt1 | contig 15779 bp, 14 predicted proteins | sample MGYA00509977_ERZ860445 | MGnify/ENA primary metagenome ERZ860445 (study PRJEB30046, sample SAMN00715233) | human gut metagenome | study: EMG produced TPA metagenomics assembly of the A metagenome-wide association study of gut microbiota in type 2... | reverse complement strand
CCAACGCCATCGGCTATGCCTCCCTCTCCGCGGTCGGCGACAGCGTCAAGGCGCTGACAGTCGGCGGTGTGGAAGCCACGGAGGCGACCGTCAAGGACGGCAGCTATGTGGTCCAGCGTCCGTTCGTGCTCGTCACGAAGGAGGGCACCGAGCTTTCCCCCGCGGCACAGGCCTTCTTCGACTACGCGCTGTCCGCTGACGCGGCAAGCATCATCGCCGCTGCCGGTGCGGTCGCAGCCAACTAACAGAACACAGGAACCATCACGGGAGGCGGCGTGAGCCGTCTCCCGCTGACAGCAAAAAGAGGAAACAATTATGGCGCAGAGGAAAAAAATGTTTGAAGCCGTCGTCCACGGTATTTTTCTGCTTCTCGGCCTCATTACGGTCGGATGCGTGCTGCTGATCACGGTGTATCTCATCATCTCCGGCATCCCGGCCATTCAGAAGATCGGCCTTGTGCCGTTTCTCACGGGCAAGGTGTGGTCGTCGACGTCGGCGGAGCCGAAGTACGGCATCCTGCCCTTTATTTTAACGAGTGTTTACGGCACGGCGGGCGCGATCGTCCTCGGTGTGCCCATCGGTTTTTTGACGGCGGTGTACCTCTCCAAGGTCGCGCCAAAGAAGGTCCGCACCGTGCTGGAGGCCGCCGTCAGCCTGCTCGCGGGGATCCCGTCGGTCGTGTACGGCCTTGTCGGTATGCTGGTGCTCGTGCCTGCCATCCGCAAGACGTTCCACCTGCCGGACGGCGCAAGCCTGTTTGCGGCCATCATCGTGCTGGCCGTCATGATCCTGCCGTCGATCATCAAGGTGAGCGTCACGGCGCTCGAGGCCGTTCCGCATGAATATGAGGACGCCTCGCTTGCCCTCGGTGCGACTGAGGTCGAGACCTATTTCCGCGTCTCCGTTCCGGCGGCAAAGAGCGGCATCGCCGCGGCGGTCGTGCTCGGCGTGGGCCGCGCCATCGGCGAAGCGATGGCCGTGATGATGGTCTCGGGCAACGCGCCGAACATGCCCGGCTCGATCTTTGAGAGCGTCCGCTTTCTCACAACGGCCGTTGCAAGCGAAATGGCCTACTCCTCGGGCTTGCAGCATCAGGCGCTCTTTTCCATCGCGCTTGTGCTGTATCTTTTCATCCTGCTCATCAATGCGGCGCTCAACTTCTTCTTAAAGCGCGACAAGGAGGGTAACTGATGCTGAAAATGCAGTCCTCGGCCCGCCGCAAGGCCTATATCACGGCGATGAAGCTCCTGATGGGCGTCGCCGCAGTATTGACTTGCGCACTCGTAGTCGGTATGATTGGTTATATATTGGGCAACGGCATTCCGAACATCACCTGGGAGATGCTCTCCACCGCGCCGAGCTATCTTGCCAACCGCGTCGGCATCCTGCCGGACATCCTGAGCACGCTCTACATCGTCATCGCAACGCTTTTAATCGTGCTGCCGCTCGGCGTGGGCGCGGCCATCTACTTAAATGAATACGCCGCGAACAAAAAGCTCGTCTCCATCATCGAATACGCGTCCGAAACGCTCTCCGGTATCCCGTCGATCATCTACGGCCTTGTCGGCATGCTGATCTTCTGCAAAAACGGCACGTCGCTTCTTGCGGGTGCGCTGACGCTGACGATCATGAACCTGCCGACCATCATGCGCACGACACAGGAGAGCCTCAAGACCGTACCGCAGAGCTACCGCGAGGGCGCGTTCGGTCTGGGCGCGGGCAAATGGCGCACCATCCGCACGGTGGTGCTGCCAAGCTGCGTGGACGGTATCGTGACGGGCTGTATCCTGTCGATCGGACGCATCCTCGGCGAGTCGGCGGCGCTCTTATTCACGGCGGGCTCGGCGCACATGCTCTACAACTTCTTTGAGGGCATGCACAACGCGGGCGCGACGCTGACAGTGGCGCTGTACTTCTACGCCAAGGAGTCGAGCGATACGGGGGTGGTGTTCGCCATCGCGGCCATTTTGATGCTGCTGACGATGCTCATTAACCTCATCGCCGATCTGGTCGGCCGATACTTCAGGAGGAAACAGCAATGATACGACCTGTCAACGGAAGCGGCATGAAGCGCATGGCGCTCTTAAATGACCTTTCCTGCTTCGGCAAGTGTTCGCTGAGCGTGGCCATGCCCATCCTCTCTTCCTACGGGGTGGAGACGGTACCGCTGCCGACGGCCATTTTATCGACGCACACGGCGGACGGCTTCGGCAGCTACGTCATGCGCGATATGACGGACGAGATGAAGGCCTTTGCCGCGCACTGGAGACAGCTTCAAATCAAATTCGACGGCATCTGCATGGGCTTTTTCGGCTCGGTGGAGCAGATGCATTTTGCAAAAGATTTCCTCCGCGACTTTGCGGGGGAGGATACCATCGTTGTGGTCGACCCCGTGCTCGGCGACAACGGCGCGCTGTACGGCTGCTTTACCGAAGAGTACGTGCAGGCGATGCGCGCGCTGTGCGAGAGCGCACAGCTCATCACGCCCAACCGCACGGAGGCGGCGCTTCTCGCGGGCTGCGGGATGGACGCACCGATAGAAACGCTTCTTAAAGCGCTCACGGTGGAAAATGTCATCATCACCGGCGTCCACCGCGGGGAGGAGATCGGCTACTGCGCGCGGCTGAACGGGCAGTATATGGAAATTTTCAAGCCCTGCCTTCCGCAGACGCTGCATGGCACGGGTGATGTGTTCGTCTCCGCCCTGTGCGGCGAGCTGATGAACGGTAAAGACATGCCGCGAGCCCTGAAAGACGCGGCGGAATTCTGCGACGACTGCGTGCAGAGAACGGCAAAACGCGGCGAGAGCCACTGGTACGGCCTCGCCTTTGAAGACAAATTGAAAGAGGGGAGAGGGCTATGAACAACATCCTTTCCGTTGAGAACCTGTGTCTGTGGTACGGGAGCCATCAGGCGCTCAAGGACATCAACATTGAAATTCCCGAAAAAAGCATTACGGCGCTCATCGGCCCGAGTGGCTGCGGCAAGTCGACGTTTTTAAAGACGCTCGACCGCATGAACGATTTGCTCCCCGATGTGAAGATCACGGGCAGCGTCCTCTATAAGGGCGAGGACATTTTTGACTCGTCCGTCGATGTGAGCGAGCTTAGGCGTCAGGTGGGTATGGTGTTCCAGAAGCCGAACCCCTTCCCAATGAGCATTTACGATAACATTGCCTACGGTCCGCGCACGCACGGCGTGAAGAACAAGGCAAAGCTCGATGAGATCGTTGAAAAATCCCTGCGCGGCGCGGCGATTTGGGACGAGGTCAAGGACCGCCTGAAGAAAAACGCGCTCGGCCTCTCCGGCGGCCAGCAGCAGCGCCTTTGCATCGCCCGCGCGCTCGCGGTCGAGCCCGAGGTGTTGCTGATGGACGAGCCGACAAGTGCGCTCGACCCCATTTCGACGTCGAAGATCGAAGAGCTCGCGATGGAGCTCAAGGAGAAGTACACCATCGTCATCGTCACGCACAACATGCAGCAGGCGGTGCGTATTTCCGACCACACGGCGTTCTTCCTGCTCGGCGAGCTCGTAGAGTACGGCGAGACGGAGAAGCTCTTCTCCCAGCCGCAGGACAAGCGGACAGAAGATTACATCACGGGGAGGTTCGGTTAAATGAGAAGCCGGTTTGATGAACAGCTTGCGCTTTTGAACCGCGAGCTCATTGAGATGGGCGCGCTGTGCGAGGAGGTCATCGCCCTTTCGGCACAGGCGTTGACGGAGGGCAACGCGGAGCTGGCCGCGCGCGTCGCACCGCTCGATCAGGAGATCGACCGCAAGGAGCGCGAGATCGAGTCGCTGTGCCTAAAGCTTCTTTTGCAGCAGCAGCCCGTGGCAAAGGACCTGCGCCAGATCTCGGCGGCGCTCAAGATGATCACGGACATGGAGCGCATCGGCGACCAGGCCGAGGATATTGCCGAGATCATCACGTTCCTCGGCGGCCGCGGCGCGGAGAATAGCCAGCTTCTGCGTGAGATGGCGCGCTCGACCATCAAGATGGTGACCGAGAGCGTGGACGCCTATGTCAAGCACGACACGGCGCTTGCCGATCAGGTCATCGCTGAGGACGACACCGTGGACGACTATTTCGCGCGCGTGAAGAAGGACCTCATCAAGCGCATCGCGCAGGACCCTGATGATGGTGAATTCGCACTCGACCTGCTGATGATCGCCAAGTATTTTGAGCGCATCGGCGACCATGCGACGAACATCGCCGAATGGGTCATTTTCTCTGTGACAGGAGAGCATAAGGAGGGGTAAAGTATGATCTGGTGCGTGGAAGACGATGCCAGTATCCGCGATATCGAGGTATATGCCCTGCAATCGACCGGTTTCGAGGCCAAAGGCTTTGAGGACGGTACTTCGTTCTGGGAGGCGCTGCGCACGGGAAGACCCGAGCTTGTCGTGCTCGATGTGATGCTCCCCGGCATCGACGGGATGGAGCTGCTGCGCCGCATGCGCGCGGACGCGGCGCTTTCCGATATCCCTGTCGTCATGGCGACGGCCAAGGGCGCGGAATACGACAAGATCCGCGGTCTCGACCTCGGCGCGGACTATTATCTAACAAAGCCATTCGGCGTGATGGAGCTCGTCTCCTGTGTCAAAGCGGTGCTGCGCCGCTGTGGCACGAAGACGGCAGCCCAGCTGCGCTGCGGCGGTCTGGTGCTCGACGAAGAGAGCCACACCGTCACGGCGGATGGAGAGAGCGTCGCGCTGACATACAAGGAATTCGAACTGCTGCGCCTGTTCCTCTCGCATCCCGGCACGGCATTTTCGCGCGACCAGCTCATGGCGGACGTGTGGGGCACGGACTACTGCGGCGAGACGCGCACGGTGGACATGCACATCCGCACGCTGCGGCAGAAGCTCGGCGCGTACGGCGAGAAGATCGAGACCGTGCGCGGCGTGGGCTACCGGATGGAGGGCAAGACATGACAAAAAAGATATTTCACTCCATCCTGCTTGTGGCGGGCACGGTGCTGCTGGCGAGTCTGCTCGTTATCATGGGCTGCCTGTACGAATACTTCGGGAGCGTCGAAAAAAAGCAGCTGCGCGACGAGCTGGAGCTTGCCGCCGTCGCCGTGGAGGAAAACGGGACGGAGTATCTCTCTCAGCTCTCCTCCGAGCGCTACCGCCTGACGTGGATCGAAAACGACGGTACGGTGCTCTACGACACCGTGACCGATGCCGAAAGCCTTGAAAATCACGCCGACCGCGTGGAGGTCAAGCAAGCGCTGGAATACGGCGAGGGCGAGAGCACGCGCTATTCCTCGACGCTGCTGCAAAAGACGATGTACTGCGCGGAAAGGCTCGCGGACGGGAGTGTGCTGCGCATTTCGATGAGCCGCGCGACGGCGGGTGTGCTGCTCGTCGGCATGGGGCAGCCCATTTTAGTGGTGCTGATCGTGGCGCTGATCCTGTCCTCTGTTTTAGCCAAGAGCCTGTCGCACCGCATCGTCCAGCCGCTCAACAAGCTGGACCTTGAGCATCCGCTTGAAAATGACGCCTATGAAGAGCTCGCCCCGCTGCTCGGGCGCATCAACCGCCAGCACTTGCAGATCGACGAGCAGATGGACGAACTTCAGCGCCAGCAGACGGAATTTTCGCAGATCACAAGCAGCATGTGCGAAGGGCTTGTGCTGCTCGATGAAAAAGAGCATGTGCTGAGTATCAACCCCGCGGCGGAAAAGCTCTTCGGCACGGACGAGAGCTGCGTCGGGCAGGACTTTTTGACCATCGACCGCAGCCACGACATGAGCCTTGCCATCGAGCGCGCCATGGACGAGGGGCACAGTGAGGCGCGCGTGGAGCGCGGCGGCCGTATCTGGCAGTTTGACGTCAGCCGCATCGGCGCAAGCGGCGCGGCGGTCGGCGCTGTGTTGCTGGCTTTTGACATCACCGAGCGCGAGACAGCGGAGCAGACGCGCCGTGAATTCACGGCGAACGTGTCGCACGAGCTCAAAACGCCGCTGCAAGGCATCATCGGCAGCGCGGAGCTGCTGGAAAACGGCATGGTGAAGCAGGAGGACGTCCCCCGCTTCGTCGGCCACATCCGGAAAGAAGCGCAGCGCCTTGTCACGCTGATCGGCGACATCATCCGCCTGTCCCAGCTCGACGAGGGCGACGAAATGCCGCGCGAGACGGTCGACCTGCTCGCTCTTTCGCAGGAGGCGGCGGACGATCTCAAGACCGCGGCGGCGGAGAAGCACATCGCGATCGCCGTCGAGGGCGAGAGCGAGACCATCGGAGGCGTACGGCGGCTTTTGTACGAGGTCATCTATAACCTCTGCGACAACGCTATCAAGTACAACGTCGAGGGTGGCAGCGTGAGGGTAAGCGTCGGCGAGCGGGACGGCAAGGCGTTCGTCTCCGTGGCCGATACGGGCATCGGCATCGCGCCGGAGCACCAGAGCCGCATCTTCGAGCGCTTCTACCGCGTGGACAAGAGCCACTCGAAGGCAAGCGGCGGCACGGGCCTCGGCCTTTCCATCGTCAAGCACGCCGTGCAGTACCATCACGGTACAGTCGAGCTTCATAGCGAAGAGGGCAAGGGCACGACGATCTGCATCCTGCTGCCGAAGGAGTAAGTGAATAGTAAGAGAGCCGCAGGCACAGCCTGCGGCTCTCGGTTTAGTTGACGATTCTCAATAATTCTCCGCGTGGACTTCGAAGTAGCTCTGGGGGTGGTTGCAGGTGGGGCAGACGTCGGGGGCCTTGGTGCCGACGACGATGTGGCCGCAGTTGCGGCACTCCCAGACCTTGACCTCGCTCTTTTCAAAGACCTTGGCGGTCTCGACGTTGCGCAGCAACGCGCGGTAGCGTTCTTCGTGATGGCGCTCGATCTCGCCGACGAGGCGGAACTTCTGCGCCAGCTCGGGAAAGCCCTCTTCCTCTGCGGTCTTGGCGAAAGAATCGTACATGTCGGTCCACTCGTAGTTCTCGCCCTCGGCGGCGGAGAGCAGATTGTCGGCGGTGGAGCCGATGCCCTGGAGCTCTTTGAACCACATCTTGGCGTGCTCCTTTTCGTTGTCCGCGGTCTTCTGGAAGAGCGCGGCGATCTGCTCATAGCCCTCTTTCTTGGCCGTGGAGGCGAAGAAGGTGTACTTGTTGCGCGCCTCGGATTCGCCCGAGAAGGCAGTGCGCAGGTTCTGCTCGGTTTTGGTGCCGGAATACTTGTTGGTCTTCATGGTGAAATTCTCCTTTTTCTCTCAAAATTTAATGCTCTTCCTGCGCTTTGCGGCAGGCGGGGCAGAGATAGTGAATGCAAAGGTCGTAGGACTGGATGCGCGCGCCGAGCGCGGCTTCGATGTTGTGCGTCAGGTCGGTGAACTTGAAGTCTGCGAGTGCGCCGCAGCGGGTGCAGATCAGGTGATCGTGGCGCGTGGTGTTGTCGTAGCGGTCGGGCGCGCCGGGCTGCGACAGGCGGATGAGTTTGCCGTCCGCTACAAGCGCGTTGAGGTTGTTATACACCGTAGCTTGCGCGATTTTGGAATTTTCCTGCTTCATTTGCAGAAAAATCTGCTCGGCGGTCGGGTGCTCGGTGGAGCACAGGACGAGATCGAGAATCTGCTGGGCGTACTTGGTCATATGTTTCTCCTAAATAAGAATTAGAATAATTCTTATTATAGCGATAAAAATAGAGTTGTCAAGCAAAAAATCAAAAATAGTTTGCGTCATGCGCGCACACGCTCCGGCATACCCTTTATGGAAAAGGGGGAATGAGATGGACCAGACGATAGCATTCCTGGGCGGCGACGCGCGCATGCGCCTGCTTGCCCAGATGATGGCTGCGGAGGGATACGACGTCTGCTCGTGGGAGCTGACCGGTGCGCCGAATGAACGGGCGCTGTGCGACGCGCTGAAAGCAGACATCATCGTCCTGCCGCTGCCGGCGGAGAAAAACGGCTATTTGAGCGGCACAGAGCTCACGATGGAGAGCCTGCTGCGCTCGCTGCGGCGCGAGCACCGCATTTTCGCGGGCAATGTGGAAAACGACGCGTCAACGCTCGCGCAGTCGTTGGGGCTTACGATCACGGACTACTTTGCCTCGGAAGAGCTGAGCGTGCGCAACGCGATCCCGACGGCGGAGGGGGCCATCGAGGCGGCGATGAAGCACACGAGTGTCACGCTGCACGGCACGCCATGCCTCGTGCTCGGCTTTGGCCGCATCGGAAAGGTGCTCGCGCACGATCTGAGCGCGCTGGGAGCGAAGGTCAGCGTCAGCGCGCGCAAGCGGTCGGACCTTGCGTGGATCGACGCGTTCGGCTACGCGCCGCTGCACACGAACCGCCTCTCCGGCACGCTGGGGGAATTCCGCGTGGTGTTCAACACCGTGCCGCATCAGGTATTGGACGAAACGCTCCTTGCCGAGCTGCCGCCGGACTGCCTGCTCATCGAGCTTGCGAGCGCGAGCGGCTTTGACATGGACGCGGTCGAAACGCTGCGCCTTTCGTATCTCAAGGCAGGGGGACTGCCCGGGCGCGTCGCGCCAGAGACGGCGGCGCGGGCCATCAAAAAGACGTTATGTCGACTCATCAAGGAGGAAGCATGAAGATCGGATTTGCCTTTTGCGGCTCGTTCTGCAACCATCCCGAGCTGCTGAAACTCTACGCGGACATCGCGCGCGAGCATGAGATTGTGCCAATCTTGTCGGAAAATGCGGCGAAGTATTCCACGCGCTTCGGCACGGCGGAGGACTTCGTCACCCGCGTGGAGGCGCTGGCGGGGCGGAAGGCCGTGCGCAATATCGTCGAAGCCGAGCCCCTCGGCCCGCAGGGGGCGATGGAGGTGCTCGTCATCGCGCCCTGCACGGGAAACACGCTTGCCAAGCTCGCCCACGGCATCACGGACGGCGCGGTGACGATGGCGGCGAAGGGGCACCTGCGCAACGGCAAGCCCGTTGTGCTTGCCATTGCGACGAATGACGGCTTATCCGCGAGCGCGCCGAACATCGCGGTGCTGCTGAACCGCAAGAACTACTATTTTGTCCCCTTCGGGCAGGACAACGCCGAGGCGAAGCCCACGTCGCTGATCGCGGACTTCCGCAAAATTATCCCGACGGCCGAAGCGGCGCTGGAGGGAAGACAAATTCAGCCGATTTTGCTGTGAAACGAAAAAAGGCAGGAATTTCCTGCCTTTTTTGCGATGTAACAATAAACTTGCGCGCGATTTTTGTCAATGCTCACTGAACTTGCTTGAAAAATTCCCCTCACTTCTTTATACTTTGCCATAGAGAGAAGAGAGGAGGGAGCGCGAATGGACGAAAACCTGCGCGAGACAACAGAGCTTCCGGAGAGCGGAGGGACTGCGCCGAACGAAGAGAATGAGCCCGAGACGAAGAGCATCCGCTTTGTGCCCAGCGCCTATGACCCGCGCGGCATCGAGCAGTGGCTTTCCGAGCGCGCGGCGGAGGGGAAGCTCCTGCTCCGCTACGACGATTTTGTGATCGGCGAGCCGCGCGACTGCCGCTATCATCTGGAGCCCGCCGCGGACGATGACGACCCCGACGAGCTGTTGCGCGAAAAGCGCGCCCGCCTGGGCTGGGAGTACGTCTGCCGGACGAAGGACGGCATTTTCTACATCTGGCGCGGCGACAGGACTGCGCACGTCCCCACGCCGAAGGACTGTACGGATTCCTACGGCTACCGCAGACTGTGCAAAAAGCTGCGCCGCAGCTATTTTCTGCCGCTGGTCTATCTGCTGATGGACGCGGGGCTCATTTTTCTTGTGTTTTACGCGTGGAGTATCCCGCTGCTGTCGCTGCTCACGATGCCGAAGAATGATGTGATTCAAGGAGTTTCGCTACTCCTTGGCAGCATCATCGGTATGTTCAGCGGCGCACAGGAGAGGAAAGAGATGCGCACGCTCAAACGCGCGATGGAGGACTGCGAGTATGTGGAGCAGATGCCGCGCAACCGCTGGGCTGGAGTGGATCGCGCGCTTTCGCTCATTGTCGTTGTGCTGATGGTCGCGGTGCTCTTCGGAAAAGGGGGATACAGCAAGTACGGCGATGCCTATGACGAGCCGACGCTGCCCTATCTTCGCGCCGAAGAGCTCGGCGGCAATCCGTTCGACTGGTGCGATCAGCGCGATCTTTCGACGCCGCTCGGCGGGCATGTGTACTCCGTCGGCGAAACACCGTATGCGGGAATGATCGACGGCTGGGAGCAGCTGAGCACAGAGGTAGACTTCTACGCCCCGCGTATCTCTGTGCTGGCAAAGCCCTTGACACATGAGCTGCGGGACTATTTTATGGAAGACGGTGCGCAGACGCTTTCGATTGACGGCTTTGACGAAGCGTACTACGCAGAATTTATCAAACCAAATACCCGGCTTCCAAATGAACCGGACGAAGTCCACCAGTTTCTTATCCTGCGCCGCGGGGGAGAGGTGCTTTACTTCCGCACCGAGGCGCCCGACGACCTGCGCGAGCATCTGGACGAGTTTGCAGACATTTTTAATCAGTACAGCGAATTAGCATAAAAAGAAGTGCGTTCCTAACGGGAACGCACTTCTTTTTTGCTATCTTGTCACTGCTCTAACTTTTTGAGCTCGTCGAGCTGGCCCTCCAGCGTGGTGAACGCCTCAGGCAGCTGTGCGACGGCAGCGTCCGCGCGCTTGAGCTCGTTCGACACGCTCTCACACGTCGCGCCGAGCGTCGAGAGCACCTGCTCGCAGTGCCCTCTGCATGCCGCGATCATTGCCTGCAAACGCTCCCGCGTGGCGGCGTCGAGCGCGTCGGCGCGCTCACGGGCGGAGAGCTCAATGTCTGCGATGTGCGCCTTGACGCGGCCGTATTCCTCGACCTGCGGGCGGAGCTCGTCAAGCTCGCTTAAAAGGCGCTTGCGCTCCTGCTCGGCGGCGGAAAGGCGTTCGGCGTGCTGCGCTTCCAGCTCGGCGATGCGCTGCTCGGCAGCCTCCTCTTTGGCTTTCAGCTGGCGGTCGCAGTCGGCCTTGGCGCTCGCGAGCTTCTGCGCGCCCTCTTCGATCTGCGCGCGCAGCTCGGAGATCGTCTCCTGCGCGGCGGTCAGACCCTTTTTGAGCGCGTCCTGCGCGCTGGACGCGGTCGAATAGGACTCGGCGAGCTTGTCACGCTCGCACTCGGCGGCGGCGAGTTTGTCGCGCAGCTCTGCATTCTCGCGGCAGAGGCCGTCGCTCTCCTGCTCGAGCGCTTCGATCTGCTGCTTGCTCTCGAGCGAGGTTTTTTCGATATAACGAATGACGTCATCGCGGTTGAAGCCGCCGAAGACGGAACTCTTGAAGGTATTTTCCATGTTTCTCCCACCTTTTCCTTTGTCAAAGTTATGGTAACACAAACCCGCCGCGATGACAAGGAAAAAAGCGCGGTGTCTTGGGACACCGCGCTTTTGCGATTTTTATCGGAGGGGAAAGGTAAAGCTTTTTCCCTTCTTGGTGAAAGTAAAGCTCTCCTGCTCTTCGCCGCCGGCTTTGGTGCAGCGCACGCGCTCGGCGCTCACGCTGCCGCTGATGTCGCCGCAGGTGACGCTGTCGCTTGCGCGGACGTTGCCCCTGACCTCGCCGCAGCGGACGCTGTCGCTCGCGGACACGTCGCCGCCGACATTGCCGCAGGTGACGCTGTCGCTCGCGCGGACATTGCCCTGCACGTCGCCGGTGCAGTGCACACTGTCGCCCGCCTGCACATTGCCGCCGACATTGCCGCAGGTCACGTCATCGCCCGCGGACACATCGCCGCCGACGTCAGCGCAGGTCACGCCGTCACCGGCTCTGACGCTGCCGGAGATCGTCGAATCGGTGCAGACGACGGAAAAATCGCTGTAAATATCCTGCGCCGTGCCGGAAAAGTGCAGCTCGACGGTTTTGCGGATCTCGTCATATTTGTCGTGGCGGAACAGGCTCCCCTGTTTCGGCTGGAGCAGCCGGTGCCCCTGGAAGAGCACGGCGTGGATGGCATTGTCATCCTCCCACGGCAGCTCTGCCGCGATGGGCAAAATCTGGCTGTCCGCTTCCGCTTTTTGGGTGGGCTTTTCTTTGCTTTCGCGGCCAAAGAGCTCGTCGAGGCTGAGCTCCAGCGTGTCGGCCAGCAGCGGCAAAAGCTGCAGGTCAGGGCAGCAGACATCGCCCTCCCACTTTGACACGGCCTGATTGCTGACACCGAGCTTGTTTGCCAGCGCCTCCTGTGTCAGTCCTTTTTCTTTACGGCGGCGCAGAATGCGCGCGCCCATTGTCGATTCTTCCAAGTTGTCTATCCTCCTGCACTGCATTATAATAGTAAAGTGAGCGTTGGAAACGCGATGAGCGGGTGTCCCGCGTCGAACGGGAAGTCAGGCGCTGACGTTTCCCTCATATTCAGGCAGCACATCGTGTGCAAACGCCTGATCGCCGATCGTAACATGTTGGTCCTTCCTTGCCCCGTGCTGCAGCCGCGGCTTTGAATCACCGGTTATGGACTCAGTATAGGGGGCATGGGGAGGATTGACAATGGCGCAGTGGTTGAATCGGGGAAAATCCTTTCCAACCGCCAGTTGGAAAATGAAATTTTCCCTGATTTTTCAAGAAAAACTCAGTGCCGGATGACGGTGATCTCGCCCATATCCTTGGTGTAGTCGACCACATGCTGGAGGAAAAGCTGCGTGATCGTGGAGGGGAGGAAGCCTTTTTTCACGGCGATGCCGATCTCGCGCGACTGCTTGACATTGAGCGGCAGCACGGCGACATGATAGCGCTCGGGCTTGATGAGCAGGCTGTGCACGATGCCGACGCCAAGTCCCGCCTCGACCATGGACAAGAGCGCGAAGTCGCTCGTCGTGTCGTAGGTGACCTCGGGGTGGATATTGCACTGGTCGAGCAGGCGGTTGAATTCGTAGTCTTCGATCTCCATCAGGCGCACGAAGTTCTCGTGCGGCAGCTGCTCGAGCGGGAAGACGGACGCGTCCGCCATCGGGTGATCCTTTGGGAGAATGGCGACCATCGTGTCGTGCAGGATGGGCGTCGTCTCAAAGTCGTTGGAGGCGGGGATGGCAAGAAAGCCGCAGTCGATCGCGCCGCGGCGCAGCCATTCGGAAATTTCATAATACTCGCCAGTCATCAGCTGGATCTGAATGTTGGGGTACGTCTGGTGGAAGTCCTTCAGAATTTCCGGCAGCAGGCTGATGGCAAGGCTTGTAAAGCACCCGAGGCGCAGCGTGCCGGACTGCACGCCATGCAGCTCGGACACGGCAAAGTTGAGGTCCTCATAGTCCTTGACGATCTCGCGGATCGTGGGGAGGAGCACCATGCCGTCGGAGGAGATCTCGATGCCGGAGTGGTTGCGCGTTAAGAGCTTGACCTGCCAGTCCTGCTCAAGGTCGGAGATCATCTTGCTCACGGCGGACTGCGTATAGCCCAATTCGTTCGCCGCCTGGGTGATGCTGCCGGTCTCCACAGTGCGGAGATAGGCAATATATTTACGAATACTCATTATAAATGCCCTCAATAATCAACAATATCTCGAAGATTCCATTTTGGAATGCGCATATAAAAATATATTCGCTTTTCAAAACTGCTTTTGGATTATACAATATCAACAAAGAAAATTCAATGCCTACACACGGGATTTTCCAAGCAGTACAAAATTGTCAGACAAAATGTCGAATCAACAAGGAGGAAAACAGACATGATCCATTATTCCTGCATCGGTGCTACCGGTTATGTTTGCGGCGAAGTGCTCCGCATGATGGTCAACCATCACGAGGGTGAGCTCGTCAACGTGCTCGATACTTACGGTGTCGGCGATGCCATCTCCACGCATCACCCCGCTCTGCGCGGCTTCTATGATCAGGTCATCATGGACCTCACGGAAGAGAACGTCCGCGAGACCGCGAAGAAGAGCGACGTCATTATGATCCAGGTCCCCTCCGGTGACGTGGCCAAGTGGGCGGAGATCGTGCTCGCTGAGGACTGCGCCATCATCGATATCGGCGCTGACATCCGCTTCCGCGACGTCGACGTCTGGGAGAAGTGGTACGGCCAGAAGCACCCCGACGCCAAGATGACCCACGACGCTGTTTACTGCATCCCTGAGGTCATGCGCGACCTTGCCAAGGGCAAGAAGCTCATCGCCAACCCCGGCTGCTATCCCACTGCTTCCACCCTCGGCCTCCAGCCCATGCTCAAGGCTGGTCACATCGTTGACAACACCATCGTCATCGACGCCAAGAGCGGCTACACCGGAGCCGGCCGCCGTCCCGCCCTCAACAAGCTCCTCACTGAGGCGGAGAACAACTTCTGCGCTTACGCCCTCGGCGGCGGCCATCGCCATACGCCCGAGATCGAGCAGAACATTGCCTACATCACTGGCAAGGATCTGATGAAGCCCGAGACCTGGCAGTACATCAACTTCCAGCCGCACCTCCTGCCCCAGGTCCGCGGTATCGAGGTCACCATCTACGCTACCTGCGACAGAGACTTCACCAACGAGGAAGTTTACGAGCTCTACAAGGACTTCTACAAGGATGAGCCCTTCGTCAAGGTCTTCCCGGCGAGCCTGCCCGTTCAGACCAAGTGGGTCTACGGCACGAACTTCTGCGAGATGACCCCGACCTTCGACGCGCGTACCCACCGCCTGATCGTCTCCTCCGTGATCGACAACATCGGCAAGGGCGCAGCCGGCCAGGCCATCCAGAACATGAACCTCATCATGGGCCTGCCCGAGACCACCGGCCTCATGATGCCCCCGATGTATCCGTAATTTTCGGTTCGACGAGTTTCGACCCGATTTAGGCAAGAATGCTGTTAAACTAACGTTAAGAGAGGAGATCCCCCCACATGTCCAATCTGAAAAAGATCGAGGGCGGCGTGACCACGCCGCAGGGCTTCACCGCCGGCGCGGTCTACACCGCCATCAAAAAGCGCGAGAACAAGAAGCCCGACGTCGCTGTTCTCTACTCCGACCTGCCCTGCTCCTGCGCGGCCTGCTTCACCACGAACAAGTTCTGCGCCGCTCCGGTCATCCTTGACCGCGAGATCCTGAAAAAGGGCAAGGCCCGCGCCGTCGTCATCAACTCCGGCAATGCCAACGCCGCCACCGGCAAGCAGGGCATCGAAGACGCCCGCACCGTTGAGCGCGAGGCGGAAAAGCTGCTCGGCCTCGGCGAGGACGAAGTGTTCGTCTGCTCCACCGGCGTCATCGGCCAGAGACTTCCGGTCGACAAGGTGCTTCAGGGCATCCGCGAGATCATTCCCGCAAAGCTTGCCAAGGAGAACGGCTCCGAGGCTGCCTACGCCATCATGACCACCGATACCGTCCGCAAGGAGTGCGCCTATGAGCTGCAGCTCTCCACCGGCACGGTGAAGATCGGCGCGATGGCCAAGGGCTCTGGCATGATCCACCCCAATATGGCGACGATGCTCGTCTACGTGACGACCGACGCCAAGGCGGATCCCGCAGACCTGCAGAAGATGCTCTCCGCGGCTGTGGATAAGAGCTTCAACATGTGCACCGTCGACGGTGACACCTCCACGAACGACTCGATCTTCCTGCTCGCCAACGGCGCTTCCGGCGTTGAGATCAAGACCGAAGAAGACAAGAAGGCGATGGCCGACCTCGTGCTCGCCATCTGCACCGATATGGCCCGCCGCGTCGCTTCCGACGGTGAAGGCGCGACCCACCTCATCGAAGTCGAGGCCTATGGCCTGCCCACCGAGCACGACGCGCGCCTGGTCGCCAAGTCCATCGCGGGCTCCATGCTCTTCAAGGCTGCCGTCTTCGGCCGCGATGCCAACTGGGGCCGCATCATGGCCGCTGCCGGTTACTCGGGGGC
>ERZ860445.1163-NODE-1163-length-15916-cov-3.789736_pt1 | contig 15916 bp, 10 predicted proteins | sample MGYA00509977_ERZ860445 | MGnify/ENA primary metagenome ERZ860445 (study PRJEB30046, sample SAMN00715233) | human gut metagenome | study: EMG produced TPA metagenomics assembly of the A metagenome-wide association study of gut microbiota in type 2... | reverse complement strand
TTTGCCCTGACACTTCTATAAGTGAACTTTTCAAGTTACTGTCATTACCGTTTTTTTCCAATAATACTTCCAAACGTAAACTTCCTACGCTTCGATTATGACGATGCATCCATTGCATCACTCCTTTATAACGTACCCCTTGTTTACGGCAAAAGGTTTGAAAACTGTCGTAATGAGGGCGATCTTCATGCAAATGTGCCTTGTAGGCTTCTACTGTACGGGGAAAACGAGTTTCTGCTTTCATCTTTTTTTGATGACAAAGCTAAATACTCTTGTTTGAAGAACAAAGGTAGCATCGCGGAGACGCTTACGAGACGCTTACATAGTTATGATAGATAAATGATAGTTAAAAACAGGAACTATCATGGAGTAACATGTTGTTTTACAATTATATAAATTTGATTATGATAGTATGATAGTTGTTTTGCTCAAAAAACTTTATATAGAAATACCCGTACTAAAGACAAGGATTGATTGTCCCTTATGATTTTGGTGCGGTTACACTACAACTTCGTTCAGAGCTTCGGAATCTTTCAGGAGAGTATTTTAAAATATTCCCGATCCTTCTTGGAAGGAGCTATTATTGCAGGTTTCCAAGACTGTGAATGATGACAAACAGGGGTTCTGGTTGGAACGGATATTTCTTGAAAAAGAACGTAGTTCCAAGAGAACTATGGTATTCGATATCGGAAGAAAAAATATAAAAATGAAATTTTTTCCATTTTCAACTGGGGATATAGGCTTGTGAACTGTTAGTATTATGTAAGCATAAGTAAAAAGATGAAAAATGGACAGGGAAACGTTATATAAGTTCTTTGAAGGAGCCGCTTCTTATGAAGAAGAAGTCCGGATCCGGCAATGGATGGAACATTCCCCGGAAAACAGACGAGAATTCTTGAAAGAGAGAAAGATATTCGACTCGATGTTGCTTCTTGGCGATGAAAAAACGATCGAAGAAAAGATGCGACACAAGTCATGGAGCTTGAGTTCTCTTGGAACTGAGTTAATCAAGATTGCGGCAGCTGTCGCTGTGACATTGGGGCTTAGCTTATTATATCAATTTGTTTCAAATAAAAATGGAGTTGTGCCGATGCAATCCATTTATGTTCCTACCGGACAACGGGTGAACATCACGCTGTCGGACGGGACGAATGTCTGGCTGAATGCTCGGACGAAGATCGTTTACCCGGCTGTGTTCGACAAGTCCGTACGCCAGGTAGCGGTAGACGGAGAAGCCTATTTCGATGTGGCCAAAGATAAGAAAAGGCCTTTTATCGTGGAAACGGGCAAATGTAATATGGAAGTGCTGGGAACAAAATTTAATGTGGAAGGCTATTCCGATAAAGACGATTTTGAGGTTACGTTGATGGAAGGAAGTGTGCGAGTTGCCTCCCGTATCGGTCTGGGGGATACTTTGATGTTGAAACCGGACAGCAAAGCTTGCCTGCAAAAGGACGGCAGGCTGAAAGTCATTCCGGTTGACGATTACAATCCCTATCGTTGGAAAGAAGGACTGATATGTTTTCGGAACGAATCGTTCCTCTCGATCATGAGTGATCTGGAGAAATATTTCGGAGTCAGCATAGTTGTTGAGAATAAGAATGTATTGAAATACTATTTCACGGGAAAGTTCAGGCAAGCAGACGGTATCGACTATGCGTTGAGGGTATTGCAGAGGGATATCCGTTTCAAGTATGAACGGGACGATGAAAATCAGATTATTTATATTAGGTGAACACAAGTAATAGAAGAACAGAAATAAAAAACACAATAATTAGTATTAACCTTATAAAATAAAAAGGAAACATGAAAACAGGCAGTCAATAACAGAAAAATGCCGGCAAGCGCTGGGGGGCATTTACCGGCATTCCAATCAACACAATTTTAATTCATTGTATTAACTTCAAATCAGTTACAAAGGTATGAAAAAAAACTTTTTGTCGGGGGGATATTATCCGAAAACTCCGTCAGGTAAAAAAATCTTGAGAACTATGCGAATATCCACATTCCTTTTGGGAGCCTGCGTATTCTGTTCGTATGCTGAAGATTCACATTCGCAGAATGCCCGGGTTAATATTAACAAGAACAATTCTCAGTTAGAGGAAATTCTAAATGAGATTGAAAGTCAGACAGATTATTTGTTTATCTATAATAACCAGGTAGATGTTAACCGGAAAGTTTCGGTAAAGGCGAAAACGAAACCTGTTTCAGAGGTATTGGATAACCTGTTCAAGAATGCGGGTATCGAATATGAAATGGAAGGAACTCATATTATTTTGTCTTCGAAAAGCCGAGATGCGATCGCTGCCGCTCAACAGCAGACACATGTCTTAACCGGTCGGATTGTCGATAACAACGGCGAAGCGATCATTGGAGCGAACGTGGTGGTGAAAGGTACTACAAATGGTACGGTTACCGATATAGATGGTAATTTCTCTATCGAGGCCGATCCTAATTCGGTTTTGAATATTTCTTATATTGGTTATCTGTCAAAGGAGATCGTTGTCGGTAACCAAAAAACAATCAATGTCGTATTATTGGAAGATACGAAAACGCTGGATGAAGTTGTCGTGATCGGTTACGGTACGCAGAAAAAGGCGGACTTGACCGGTTCTGTAGCTAACGTGAGCACAGATGATTTGAATACACAGAGCAACACTACTATCGGGCAGGCCTTGCAAGGTAAGATTGCCGGTGTGGATATCGTTTCGCAGGGTGGTGCGCCGGGCGGTAGTACCCGTGTCATGGTCCGTGGTATCGGAACGTTGAACAATTCTTCTCCTTTGTATATCGTGGACGGTATGTATATGAGTGGAATCGATCATATCAATCCGAACGATATTGCCAGTATCGATGTGTTGAAAGATGCTTCTTCGGCTGCGATTTATGGTTCACGTGCAGCTAACGGCGTCGTTATAGTAACGACAAAAGAGGGAAGCAATACGGAAGGGAAACCGATTATCGATCTATCGGCCAATGTCGGCGTCAGTTCGCCTTCCAAATATCTGGATTTATTGGATGCTGCCGGCTGGGCGGAAGTGACGACCGTTTCCAGAAGGGCTGCCGGATTGAGTCCGCTCGAAATGGCACAGGATTTGGCTTCAAAACCGGATAATGACTGGCAGGACTTGATGTTTGGTCCGGCATTGATGCAAAACTATGCGCTTTCTGTGAAGGGAGGAGGTAAATATTCCACCTACTATAATAGTGTGGGGTATACGAATCAGGACGGCGTGATGAAAGGCACGAACTACCAGCGTTACACGTTGCAGAGCAAACAGGATTTCAAGAAGGGTATTTTCCAGGCTGGGACAAATGTCGTGTTGACTTATGATCAAAGCAATCCTTTATATTCGGTCATTAGAGGGGGAATGGTCGGACATACGTTGCAGGCTATTCCGACATGGGAACAATATGATGAAAACCGGACAGGTGGATATGGTGGCTTGTACGGAGACGTTGTGAATTTGACTCATCCGTTAGGTATGGTGGACGATAATTTAATGAAGAGATATAGTGATAATGTAAAAATATTTGCAAATGCTTATGTCTCCGTAGAATTAATGAAAGGTCTGAAATATAAGTTAAACCTGACTCCGGATTTCCAATTTTATCGCTATAATAGTTATGAAGGTCTGTTTGATTTCGGGCTGGCAAAACATGATATAACAGCGGTGACGGAACAGCAGACCCGTACACGTAATATTTTGGTCGAAAACTTGCTGACTTTTGATCGTACGTTCGGAGACCATAAGGTGTCGGCTCTTGTCGGATATACATATCAAGATTCCCGGTATCGTTATATGCAAGGTTCCGGGCAAGGAATGCCGACTGGAATTACTGAAATAGATGCCGCATCTCAAGGATTGGCCGTAAGTGGTAATTCAAGCCGCAGCGTGTTGACTTCCATTTTAGGACGTGCTTTCTATTCTTATAAGAATCGCTATTTGTTGACTGCGACCATTCGCCGTGATGGTTCTTCTAAGTTCGGTTCCAATTATCGGTATGGTAATTTCCCATCGGTATCTGTTGGTTGGAATATTGCAGAAGAGGATTTTGTAAAGAATAGCGTATCTTGGTTGGATCAGTTGAAGTTGAGAGGCGGATATGGGGTGCTAGGTAATCAGGAAATTGATAACTATCAATATGTGTCTGTTGTTACGACCGGCATTAATTATCCGGATGGAAAGAGCGGACTGATACAAGGTGCTTTCCCAAAAACGTTTGCCAATCCGGATATCAAATGGGAAGAAACGGCGATGACGAATGTCGGTATTGACTTTATGGCCCTGCGTAATCGTTTGACTTTGACTGCCGATTGGTATGTAAAGAATACGAAAGATATTTTGTTGAATGTGCCTATTCCTATTTCTACGGGAGGTGCTAATGATCCGATTCGTAATGCAGGTAAGATCCGTAATCAAGGATTTGAATTTAATTTGGGATGGAATGAGTCTTTGAATAAGGATCTGTCCTATGGTGTAAGTTTCCTTGGAACTTATAATAAAAACGAAGTGGTGGAAATGGGGGCAGAATCGCAGGTAATTACCGGTGGGACGATTCATGGAGGAACTTATACGAGCAGAACGTTGGCCGGTTATCCTATAGGTGGTTTTTGGTTGATTCCTACTGACGGCTATTTTAATAGCACGGAAGAGGTGCAAGCTCATCAGAAAGATGGGGTTCTGATTCAGCCGAGTGCCGAACCCGGCGATATTCGTTTCAAGGATACAAATAATGACGGAACGATTAATGATGAGGATCGTGTGTATTGTGGCAGCCCATTCCCGAAATTCACCTATTCGATCAATGGTAATATTACGTATAAGAATGTTGATTTCTCGATTGGTTTCCAAGGCGTTACTGGTAATAAAATTTATAATGCGACGAAATTGGAATTGACGGATGTGACCCGTGGTACGAACTATTTGGCAAGTACTTTGGATTATTGGACGCCTGAAAATCAAAATGCGTCCTCTCCTCGGCTGATTTGGACCGACCCGAATAGGAATGCCCGTTCCGAATCCGACCGTTACTTGGAGAGCGGTTCTTATTTCCGCTTGAGAAATCTTCAGGTAGGTTATACCTTGCCTACGGTTTGGTTTCATGGCTTTGTTCAGAAAGCTCGTGTGTATGTCAATGCGGAGAATCTCTTTACGATCTCCTCTTATTCGGGGTATACGCCGGACGTGAATTCTTCAGATGTATATTCTCGTGGTTTCGATGAATTTATATATCCTTCTAATCGTACATTTATGTTTGGTTTGAATGTCACATTTTAAATAAAATAACAGTATGAAACGAATATATCTATATTTTATATCTTGTATAATGGTTGTTACAGGTTTGTGTACTTCGTGCGACGCTCAGTTGGAGCAGATGAATCCGAACAAGGCGACCGAAGATACTTTCTGGCAGACCGAAGCTGACTTTGAATTGGCTTTGACTTCATGCTATACCCCTTTGAAAAATGCTCTAAACGGGGGATATTATGGAACTCGTGGTGTAATGATGCGTATTGCTCGTGCGGACGAAGTGGAGTTTAGGAACGATATCAGCGATGTCTTTCAAGCCTGTTATTTTACAAATACAAATGGTAATTCTCTTTCACAAGGGATGTTTTATCAATTCTATAATGCATTGTATAGAACGAATTCAATCATGCAGAAGCTGGAAGAGAAGCAAGGAGAATTCGGAGAGGATTTCGTCAATAAGGTGAAGGCGGAGTGTTTGTTTATTCGCGGGTTCTATTTGTTCCAATTAGGAAAAGAGTTTAAAAATGCACCTTTGCGTCTGACAGCTTCTCAGTCTCCTTCTACATTCCCTTTGGAAAAGTCTTCTCAGGCCGAGATATGGTCGCAGGCTGAACAGGATTTGCTTACTGCGGCTTCTTTGTTGCCGGTGAAGAATGATGTTATCGGAAAACCGACAAAAGGTGCAGCGTATGCTGTGTTGGGTAAAATATATGTATATGAAGAAGACTTTGATAAGGCAATTGAAATATTGGAACCTTTGACAAAATCACCTTATACGTATCGTTTGGTGGAGGATTTTGCATGGAATTTTGATGATGTACACGAAAACAATGAAGAGAGTATTTTCGAATTGTTGATGGAGCCGGTTGGTGGAACGGATATTTGGGGAGATGGAGAGAATATCAATTCGACTCAAACGAATACACGTCCGAAAGAATATGCGGCACCGGAAGCCAGCGGTTGGTATGAGGCAAATCCGACCCCGCAAATAATGGATTATTTCTTGGAAGAAAAAGATAAAGATGGAAATTTTGATTATCGTGCACGTTCATCGGTTGCTTGGGATTATGAAGGATGTATGTATTATTTGAAGCCTTTTCGGGAGAAGTTTGCAGAAGACAGATGGAATACATATTGGATTTTGAAATATCAGAATTGGAATACGGCCGAATCGGAGGCTGATCCGCCTATGTCTTGCATCAATGAACGGGCGATACGGTATGCAGATGTGCTTCTTCTGCTTGCTGAGTCTTATTTGCGTGGAAAGCAGGATTTGCCGATGGCAATCGGGTATTTGAATCAGATTCGTGAACGGGCTAATTTGAACCCCTATAGCGGAGCACAGACGTATGAGGCTGTCTTTAATGATTTGGAGCGTCAGCGTGCCATCGAGTTCTTTGTGGAAGGGGAACGTTTTTACGATCTTCGCCGTTGGGGATTGTTGGAAAAGCGTATGCAGACTTGTAATGAAGTTCGGTATAAACAATTAATGACTGGTAAGGTCGGGGATACGAATCGTTATTATTATTATCCTATACCATCCAAGGAGTTGGAGACAAATCCGTTATGTCCCCCGAATGAAGGTTGGTGATTGACCGTTTTTTAATAGGTATTATTCTAAGGGTCGGTTGTAATGGTGTAAAACATGTTATGGCTGGCCCTTTTCTTCTTTTATTTATTAGGACTTTCTTTTTGAGTCCCGTATCTTTGATAAAAATAACGTATATCATGAAAATACAACTATTAATCATAAGTCTGTTGTTTATGACAAATGGCCTCTGTGCCCGTGGCTTGGACAAGGCGTTTCAGCTCCTGCCCCAACCTCAATCTGTCGAACTGCTTCCGGGAAAAGGAATTATGTATACCGATCTTAAATTTGTATCGGCCGCATCAGACACACTTGTCCCTATATTGGGAGCGTTGACGGATGTCCTTCCCCGTGCAGGACATGTGGGAAAGGGATTGTTCTTACAACTTTCCGAATCGAACGTGCCTGATTCGCCCGAAGGATATGTTTTGGAGGTGAATGATAAAGGTGTGACAGTCACGGCCCGCACGGAAGCCGGACTGTTTTACGGTTGCCAAACGTTGGAGCAGTTGTTGGAAGATAGCCGGGATTTTGACCTGGAAATTCCGCAGATGAAGATAACTGATTATCCGGCTATCGCCTACCGTGCCGTCCATCTTGATACGAAGCATCATCTGGACCGGATGGAATATTATTACCGGATGATCGACAGGCTGGCACGTTATAAAGTGAATGCGATTATCTGGGAACTGGAAGATAAACTGCGCTTTACTCGCCGTCCGGAAGTCGCAGCTCCGAATGCGATCAGCAAGCAGGAGATGCAGGCGCTCTGCCGGTATGCGAAGGAACGGAATGTCGAGATCTGCCCACTTGTGCAAGGACTCGGCCATGCCGGTTTTATATTGAAACATCATTGGGAACTGCGTGAGAATCCGGACAGCGATTGGGAATTCTGTCCGTCCGATCCGCGTACATACGAGGTGCAGTTCGATCTTTATCTGGATGCGCTTGAAGCCATGCCGTACGGAAAATACCTGCATGTCGGTGGGGATGAGATCACGGCGATCGGAATCGACGACCGTTGCAAGGCTACAGGCAAGACTGCTTTCGAATTGCAGATGATCTGGTTGAAGAATGTCTGCCAGTTTGCTGTAGATCATGGTCGTATTCCTATATTTTGGGATGATATGCCGCTAAAATATGCCGGTATATGGGAACTTGCGTTAAGCGATAAATCCGAAGAGGAAGTGGTGAAGGTCTGGAACACCGACAAACTGGATGAGGCGATCGGTTTGTTTCCGAAAGAATGCGTGTATATGCGTTGGAAATATGAGGATGCGACGACGCCTGCCCATCGACGCCTTTTGGAATGGTATCATGATAAGGGGCTGAAGGTGATGGGGGCGACGGCTGCTTCTGCCGGTGACTCGCCTTTTATGCCGCGCCGGAATACCCGTTCGGAATACGTGAAAGGATTCAGCCAGTTGGTTGCCGACAATCAACTGGAAGGAATATTGGCGACTGCTTGGGATGACGGTTCGCCGCATCTGGAAACGGTATGGAGGGGGTTCATTGCACAAGGAGAATTCGGTTGGAATCCGTCGGCACGGGATATCGAAGCGTTTAAAAAAGCACATGCACAGCGGGAATATGGTTTTCGCCCGGAGGATAACCGGATGGCCTTTCTGGATGAACTGGAGAAGGCGGTCTTTTTCTTCGATGGCGCGTTGGTGACTTCCGGACGCCGCAATCCGGCGTGGGGCACGACTGCTTTCACATTGATGGAGTTGCCGGACAAGACGAAACCGGGGGCATGGAGCGAACTGTATAAAGATAAAATTGCACAGGCAAAGATTGAAGCCGGACGTTACGAGAAGATAGTCCAGGGTATCAGAACGGCGGAGGCGGAGGCATTACGCAATCGCTATACGCTGCAAGTCTATGAACAGACGAATAACCTGCAAAACTATCCGGTGCGCCTCATCCTGGCCTTGAACGCTTATGACACGGCAAAGGACGATGCAGCCCGGGAAGCGGCTTTGGAGAAAGTCGCAGAGGTGTGTAGTTATTTCGATGTCATGCGCTCCAACCTGGAATCGGTCTATTCCGAAACTCGCTTCATGGAGCAGCCTGAAGGTTTCATCTCTGATCTGAACCATCACAATCATCTGGCTTCTAAAACGAACAATAGCGATTGGTGGTATTATTACGAGATTCCGATGGTGAAGAAAGTCCGCGCGTGGATGAAATAGTCGTACGGAATGACCAAAAAAATAATTTGGACACTTTGTACGACATCAAACCCTTCAAAAAAATGAATTGGACACTTTGTGGCTTACAAAACGTCCCCTCAAAATAATTTGAACACTTTGTACAGCTTCAAAACGTTCAAAAAAATATTTTGGCCTCATTGAACTACTTCAATGGCCTCACTGGAGATTTCGGGGGCGTTGTCGGGCGACAATAAGAACAAACGATCTGTTCTAATGATGCATAAAAATAAAATGGTGTAAATCATCATTTATGTGTACGTCATTATATTAATATATCACTTAATGAAAAATTATAAATATTCATATCATGAAGAAAATTACATTCAGTATCCTGTTTGTCTGGCTTAGCCTGTCCCTGTGGGCAGCCCGGCAGCCGGAGTTTTCGACAGCCGGTTTTTTCCGCCTCGATAATAGCGGGCGGGAAGTCTATTCGATGAATCCTGCCTGGCGCTTCCATAAAGGTGCAATGGAAGGTGCGGAAACAAAAGAATTTAATGATAAAGACTGGACGGTTGTCTCCCTGCCGGACGGTATCGAATATTTGCCGACCGAGGCGAGTGGTTGTATCAATTACCAAGGGGAGGTCTGGTATCGTAAGCATTTTATGCCCGATGCCGCTCTGAAAGGGAAGAAACTTTTTCTGCATTTCGAGGCCATTATGGGCAAAAGTAAGGTGTTCGTGAACGGCAAACTGTTGACGGAGCATTTCGGCGGTTACCTGCCTGTCATAGTCGATGTGACGGATGTACTGGATTGGAATGGCGATAATGTGATTGCCGTCTGGGCGGATAACAGCGACGATCCTTCCTATCCTCCCGGAAAGGCGCAGGATGTGTTGGACTATACCTATTTCGGCGGCATCTACCGGGATTGCTGGTTGATCGCGCATAACAATGTGTTTATCACCGATCCAAATTATGAAAACGAGGTAGCAGGAGGCGGCTTGTTCGTCGCTTTCGGAAAGGTTTCGGATGCCTTGGCGGAAGTTCAGTTAAAGATACATGTGCGCAATGCTACGAAGAACCCTTTTTCCGGCCGGGTGGAATATATGCTGTTGCAGCCGGATGGCACCGAAGTCGCCCGGCTGAGTGACAAGATACAGGTGAAGGCGGGTAGGGCAACTACTGTTTCCGACCGGATGCCGGTGAAGCAGCCGGTGGCTTGGACCCCTTCGACACCGACCTTGTATAACCTGCTGGTGCGGGTACTTGATAAGGAAGGAAATGTGATCGACGGTTACCGCCGCCGTATCGGAATCCGCAGCATTGAGTTTAAAGGGAAAGACGGCTTCTTCCTGAATGGCAGACCGTACGGCAAACCGTTGATCGGAGCTAACCGCCACCAGGATTTTGCGGTTGTCGGAAACGCTGTCGCAAATAGTATTCATTGGCGGGATGCCAAGAAACTGAAAGATGTCGGGATGGAGATCATCCGTAATGCTCACTGTCCGCAAGATCCGGCTTTTATGGACGCCTGCGATGAGTTGGGCTTGTTCGTGATCGTCAATACGCCCGGCTGGCAGTTCTGGAATGACGCGCCCGAATTTGCACAGCGTGTGTATAGCGATATCCGCAATGTCGTGCGCCGCGACCGCAACCACCCTTCGGTCTGGCTGTGGGAACCGATCCTGAACGAGACTTGGTATCCGGCTGATTTCGCCAAGAACACCCGTGATATCGTGGATGCCGAATATCCGTATCCTTATTGTTATAGCGGAAGTGACAGCGAAGCACGCGGGCATGAGAATTTCCCGGTCTATTTTGCCCATCCCGCCAATATGCAGGATGCTTCGAAAGAGATCGATCCGACGAAGACCTACTTTACCCGCGAATGGGGCGACAATGTGGATGATTGGAGCTCACACAATTCGCCGAGTCGTGTAGCCCGTAACTGGGGAGAACAGCCGATGCGCGTACAGGCACAGCATTATGCCTGCCCTTATTATCCGGTGACCAGCTACGATGTTCTTTATAAGCAGTCTCCGCAGCATGTCGGCGGTTGTCTCTGGCATTCGTTCGACCATCAGCGCGGTTACCATCCTGATCCTTTCTATGGTGGTTTGATGGATGTCTTCCGCCAGCCGAAATATTCATATTATATGTTTATGGCGCAACGTCCGGCAGTCAAGAATGACCGGAATGCCGGAAGCGGGCCGATGGTGTATATCGCCCATGAGATGACGCCTTTCTCCGGCAAGGATGTAACGGTCTATTCCAATTGTGACGAGGTTCGTCTCACGTTCAACAAGGGTGGAAAGACTTATACTTATAAGAAAGACAAGAACCGTCCCGGAATGCCTTCGCCGGTTATCACTTTCCCGGATGTCTATGATTTTATGGTGGACAAGGCTTTTTCAAGAACTCAAAAACAAGATGATGTCTATCTGCTTGCTGAGGGTTTGATTGACGGCAAGGTCGTAGCTACACATAAAGTCGTACCTGCCCGTCGCCCCGAAAAAATCCTGTTGTGGATGGATAATGAAGGCACGGACCTGAAAGCCGATGGTTCCGATTTCGTTACGGTAGTGGCAGCTGTTGCTGATAAGAATGGGAATATCAAACGGCTGAATAACTATAATATCCGTTTTTCTATTGAAGGAGAAGGACGTTTGTTAGGTGGTCCAGGAGTACTGGCAAATCCGGTTCCCGTAAAATGGGGAACTGCGCCTGTTTTGGTTCAGTCTACCTTGAAACCGGGTAAGATACGGATTACGGCGAGTGTCCTGTTCGAAGGTTCGCAAATGCCGATAAGTGGTGAACTTGAGTTCGAATCGAAGCCGTCTGTTTTCCCGTTGATCTATGATGCTGCGGATGCTGCCCGCATCCCGCTTGGTAGCGCTTCGGCCGGACAGAACACCGCTTCCAAAACGGATGCAGAACGGGAAGTGGAACGTCTGCGCAAGGAGTTGAACACCTTGAAACTTAAAGAGGTGGAACGGCAGCAGTCGGAGTTTGGTGAAAAAGAGTAGTTATAAAATGCGGAGGTACGGAGTTGGATGTTTAAAATGAACAGGATTCTCTGTACCTTTGCGTTGAAAAGAACTATTTTTGCAAAAAAATAAAAATAGGTTGATAATAATGAAGCAAGGATTATTCACATTAGGACTGTCAGTGGCTCTGTCGATTATGGCAGGTTGCCGGTCGCAACAGGAAGGGTGGAAATTGGTTTGGGAGGAAAACTTCGACCAGGAGGATCATTTCGATGAGGCTTCGTGGAGTAAGATACCGCGTGGAAAGTCAGACTGGAATAATTATATGTCGGACTTCGATTCCTGCTATACTATGCGCGATGGCAATTTGGTTTTGCGTGGATTAGTCAATTACAGTTTGCCGGCTGACACGGCTCCTTTTATCACGGGGGGCGTTTATACGAAGGGCAAGGTCGGTTTTTCCGACGGGCGCCTGGATATCCGTGCCAAGTTGTATGGGGCAACTGGCGCATGGCCAGCATTCTGGTTGTTGCCAGAAAATGAGGGTTGGCCGAATGGTGGCGAGATCGACATCATGGAACGCTTGAATAATGATACGATTGCTTATCAGACCGTTCATTCTGCCTATACGTACACTTTGGGAATCAAAGATAACCCGAAGCAGGGCGGTATCGGTTTTATCAACCGCGATGATTATAATGTCTATAGTGTAGAAATGTATCAGGACAGTCTCGTTTTCTTTATCAACGAAACCCGCACCTTCGCTTATCCTCGCATCGAGACGGACAAGGAAGCCGTGCGCGCGAATCTCCTGCGCGCGATGTCGCACGACATCCGCACGCCGCTGACGAGCATCGTCGGCAACACCGCCGAAGCTGGGTAGGAGCAGTCGATTCTTCGGATCTGCCTGTCGAGATGGAGATCGACTGGGTGCGGTTCTATCAGAAGAAGAAATGAAAAGGGGAGGGGGTATTCGGATAAATCGGACAACATGGAGATGATCGCCTTTTTTAGCGATTGGAGTTCATTACTTAATATCCACCAGACAACATCAATATCAATTTCAAAATAATGATGGACCACAATGTCCCGCAGACCTTTAATTCTTTATCATAACACATCTTAGAGTGTTTCCGTTTGAAACAAAAGCATAAATTTGATTAGTACAAACAAAACTTTTAGCTTATAAACTGTATGAATAGTATATTTTACTGTTAAACATACTATCTTTGACGCTTGTTATTAAGTTAAATAGTTACAGTCATGTTAGATGTACAGTCTATCCGGAAGGATTTCCCGATTCTGGATCATAAGATATACGATAAGCCGCTTATTTACTTCGACAACGGAGCGACAACCCAGAAGCCACGCTGTGTGGTGGAAAAGATCGAGAGTGGCTATTATAATGTGAATGCCAATATTCATCGCGGCGTTCATTTCCTGAGCCAGGCGGCGACGGAAGCGCATGAGGATGCACGCAAGACCGTGCAGCAATTCCTGAACGCCCGCTCTTCCAACGAGATTATTTTCACGCGTGGGACGACAGAGGCGATCAACCTGATTGCTTCCAGCTTTACCGACGAATGTATGTCGGCCGGCGACGAAGTGATCGTTTCGGTGATGGAACACCATTCCAATATCGTTCCCTGGCAGATACAGGCTGCCCGTAAAGGGATCACGTTGAAAGTGATTCCGATGAATGAAAAAGGCGAGTTGTGCATGGACACGTTCCGTAGTCTTTTTTCGGAACGGACAAAACTTGTCTCGGTTACACATGTGTCGAATGTGCTCGGTACGATCAATCCGGTAAAGGAGATCACTGAAGAAGCCCATAATCACGAGGTTCCGGTACTGATTGACGGAGCGCAAGCCGTTCCCCATCTGAAAGTGGATGTGCAGGATTTGGATGCCGAGTTCTATGTGTTCTCCGGTCATAAGATTTACGGTCCTACCGGTATCGGTGTCCTGTATGGCAAGGAAGAATGGCTGGACAAGTTGCCTCCGTACCAGGGAGGAGGGGAGATGATTGCTTCCGTGTCTTTTGAAAAGACGACTTTCAACGAATTGCCTTTCAAGTTTGAGGCCGGAACGCCTGATTATATAGGAAGTACGGCTTTGGCGGAAGCCTTGCGCTATGTTGGTCGTTTGGGAATGGACAATATTGCGGCCTATGAAGACGAGTTGCTTCGTTACGCGACCGATAAGCTGAATGCGATCGACGGTATGCGCATTTTCGGACAGGCGGCGCATAAAGGGGCGGTACTTTCTTTTCTGGTAGGCAATATCCATCATTATGATATGGGGATGTTGCTGGACCGTTTGGGCATTGCAGTCCGTACCGGACATCATTGTGCCCAGCCGTTGATGCAGGATTTAGGTATTGAGGGGACGGTTCGAGCCTCTTTCTCGTTCTATAATACAAAAGAAGAAATAGACGCTTTTGCCGCCGGTATCGAACGGGTGCGGAAGATGTTCTGAATATATTGAATGGAGTAATAGTGATGTTGTATTACCTGAAGAAATATCCGATCTCCCTGACGATTATCGCAGTGGTGATCTATCTCTCTTTCTTTAAACCGCCTTCTCTGGAGGTCGGAAAAATCGTGGGGATAGACAAAGTGGCTCATCTCTGTATGTATGCCGGCTTGTCCGGTATGCTGTGGATCGAGTTCCTGCGCAACCATTGCAAATACGACGATGTGTTGTGGCATGCTTGGATTGGAGCGGTCTTATGTCCGGTCTTGATGAGCGGAGCAATCGAGCTTTTGCAGGAATATTGTACGACATACCGTGGTGGCGACTGGTTCGATTTCCTCGCGAATATCTGCGGTGTTACTCTCGCTACACTGTTTTCTTACTTCGTCCTCCGTCCCTGGATAATGAAGAGAAAGATTGGTATTCATTAGTTTATGTATTTATCCATTTGTTGTGGGATTACCGACAAGATCCCGCCATTTGATGAATTTGATAGAAGAAGTTGATTAACCATGTTATTATCCTACTTAGAAGCAAATCGTATAGAGGCCGGCTGTGATGAGGCCGGCCGTGGATGTTTGGCGGGTTCGGTGTATGCCGCTGCGGTTATCTTACCGCCGGACTTTCATAATGAAGATTTAAATGACAGCAAGCAATTGAGCGAAAAGAAACGTTATGCACTCCGTCCGATTATCGAGCGGGAGGCGATTGCTTGGGCTGTTGGTATCGTTACGCCTGAAGAAATCGACAGGATCAATATCCTGAAAGCCTCTTTCCTTGCCATGCACCGGGCCATTGACCAGTTGAAGGTCAAGCCGGAACATTTGTTGATCGACGGGAACCGCTTTACGCCTTATCCCGGTCTCAAACATACGACTGTCGTAAAAGGAGACGGCAAATATCTAAGCATTGCCGCCGCTTCCATCCTGGCGAAAACCTATCGTGATGATTATATGGACAGTCTCGACCGGGAATATCCCGCCTATCATTGGAAGGAAAACAAAGGCTATCCCACAAAAGCCCATCGTGAAGCCATCCGGGAATGCGGGATAACCCCTTATCATCGCAAGACATTTACTTTGCTGCCGGAACAGTTGGAGTTGAAGTTCTGACGGAATTTTTATTTTTGTTTCTGTTTGATCAGCATGATGACCGGATTGGAATCTTCTTTCAATTTGGAGGCGATTTCTTTCAGTTTACCTTTTAGCCGATCTCTCTCATAATCTTGAATGAGATCTGCCGCTTCTAAATGTTGCCAGGAAGGAATTTCGCCATTTATCGGTCTTCTTGAATTTAAGTAGACTGTTTCTTCGTCGGTATAATCTCCATTATAGACTTTGCTTCTGAAGAAAGCCTTTTAGGTTTTTCCCATTTCCTCTGTCACTGTGTCACTGATTTCTTTTTACAGGTTGATATTCAATTTGTTTCGTCTGTGATACATGCCCGTTTTCTCTAT
>ERZ860445.1159-NODE-1159-length-15935-cov-3.133753_pt1 | contig 15935 bp, 13 predicted proteins | sample MGYA00509977_ERZ860445 | MGnify/ENA primary metagenome ERZ860445 (study PRJEB30046, sample SAMN00715233) | human gut metagenome | study: EMG produced TPA metagenomics assembly of the A metagenome-wide association study of gut microbiota in type 2... | reverse complement strand
AGCCGCAAGTTCCCGCGCGACATTGGAAAGGAGCGGCCCTGCCTCAACCATCACATGGGGCGCTGCGACGCGTTCTGCCGCGGCACGCCGGACGAGGACGAGTACATGCGCCGCATCGGGCAGGCCGAAGAGCTGCTGAACGGCCACTACCGCCGCTTAACGCGCGCGCTGCGCGAGGAGATGGAGCAGGAGGCCGCAGATCTGCACTTTGAACAGGCGGCGGCACTGCGCGACCGCATCCGCGCCATCGAGGTGCTGGGCAAGCGCCAGAAGGTCATTGCCGGCATCTGCGCCGATACTGATATCTGGGGAGTTTACCGCGGCGCGCTCAAATGCGGCAGCGCCGTACTGCACATTGAGGACGGCAGCGTGACGGGTCGAGCCCTGAACCTCTTCGCCGCGCCGCAGGACGAGAGCGAGCAGATGATCCTGTCTGCGCTGCTGCCGCAGTATTACCTCAACAAGAGTGTGCTGCCGCGCGAAATTCTGCTGCCCTGCGAGATCGAGGGCGCGGACGAGCTCGCACAGATCTTGACCGAGCGCGCGGGCCGCAAGGTGACGCTCCACGTCCCCCAGCGGGGCGAGAAGGCCGAGCTCCTTGCCATGGCGCAGCGCAACGCGCGCGAGGACGTCGAGCGCGTGACGACCGCGCAGGAGCGCGAGAACCGCACGCTGACGCAGCTTGCGGGGATGCTCTCACTCCCTGAGCCACCCGGGCGCATGGAGTCCTACGATATCTCGAACACCGGCGCGAGCGATATCGTCGCGTCGATGGTCGTCTACGAGGGCGCAAAGCCCAAGAAGAGTGCCTACCGGAGATTCAAGATCAAGAGCCTGTCGGCCCACCCGGACGACTACGCGTCCATGGAGGAGGTGCTCACGCGCCGCATCCAGCGCTATCTGGACGGGGACGAGAAATTCAGCCCCCTGCCGGACGTCATGCTCATCGACGGCGGCATCACGCACGCGGGCGTCGCCGAGCGCGTGTGCGCGCAGATGCACGTGCACGTGCCGATCTTCGGCATGGTCAAGGACGACCGCCACCGCACGCGCGCGCTCGTCACCGCGCAGGGCCGCGAGATCGACCTGCACGCCGCGCCGAACGTCTTCGCCCTGATCGGTCAGATCCAGGAGGAGACGCACCGCTTCGCCATCACGTTCCACCACGAGAGCCACTCGAAGTCCTCGACTCGCTCGGCGCTCGACGGGATTCCGGGCGTCGGCAAGGTGCGCGCTCAGGCGCTGCTCAAGACGTTCAAGAGCGTTAGGGCGATTCGGGAGGCGGACATTTTCGCCCTCGAACGTGTGCTGCCGAAAGACGCCGCGGCGTCCGTTTACCTTCATTTTCACGGGGAAACGGACGAAAAAAAGGATGAAATGTAACTTCCTCTGCGATCGCCCATTTGACGGGAAAAGCTAAAAAGAAGCGCGATTTTTGTGACCTTTGCCAACAAAAATCAAAAAATCAGGTTGACATAAATGGATTTCAATAAATGAATTTTCAAAAAGTCAAACTTGCATATTTTGGCATCGCGACACGCTGTTGAGGCGGCTTTTCGTCCCCTGCGCCCGGAAAGGGCGCAGGGGGCGTTCCTTTGCTGTCCGAGGGGATAGAGCGTGCGGCGGAGAAGCAAAAAAGCCAGTGTTTGCAGGGCTTTCCGCGTTTTTGCCGCCTTGCGGGGCGGGAGCGGGACACACCCGGCCTGCTCCCAAGAGTTTTTTGCCCGCTCGGACGGGACAAAGAGCGTCGGCAGGTGCGCCGCCTCTTCGACGCCGAGATGGCGGCGAGGCGGGGGAGAGGGGTGACGATGGTTTACATAAATCGAGAAAATCACGAATTCGATGACTTAAATCGCAACTTTTAGAAGATGAAAATAAGAAAAATATCGAAAATTTTATAAAATACAGAACATTTGGCGAACAAACGGCGGAAACTTGACAAATTCTTTTTCAGGCGGTATACTGCCAGCAAGTTTTGGAAAAGTTACATTTTGTAATCTTTTCCGGACGCAGCGCACTTCCTCAGCTGCGCGAAGCTGCGGCGGCTCACGCCGCGAAAAAAGGAGTATCCCATGCAGAAGTTTTTGAAAAATTTGTTCACAGCCCAGCGCTGCCGCAGAGCGATGTTCTTTCTGCTCTTCGCGGCTGTGATGCTGCTGAACAGTTCGCCCGAGCTGCGCGCGGACGCGCTGTATCTCATCGCCGACGGCGATACGGTCAGCGTGCTCGACGGCACAACGGACATCCCGCAGGAGCGCGTCATTGTCACCGGCGCGCAGAGCGGTGACGCGGAAGTCACACTTCCTGCCGGTGAAAAGGTGACGGTGACGCACGGCGACGACATCGAATACGCCACCACGAGAAACGGCGAGCGCGTCAGCGAGCTGCTGCGCCGTTTGCAGATCTCGGTCAGCCCGCTTGAGATGGTGCTGGTCGACGTCACGGAGGAAGAGGTCGAGATCACCGTTGCCTCTGACTTCACCTACTATGAGACCGCCACCGAGGCGGCTCCCCACACCACGCTGACCTCCACCTCGTACCGCATCCCCAAGGGCGAGACGCAGGTCGTCCAGCAGGGCATCGACGGCACGCGCGACGTCGTTTATGAGGTCGTGTATGCCGACGGCCAGTTCGTCTCCCGCCAGGCGGTGGAGGAGAAGAACGACACCTCCGTCGCGGAGATCACCTACACCGGCACGCTCGTCGACAAGGCGCAGAGCGGCGACACGGTCAAGTCCGTTGTCACCGAGAGCGACGGCAGCGGCTATCTTCTGATGAAGTCCGGCGATTCCGTCCACTTCTCCGGCTCGATGAAGGTCACCTGCACGGCCTATACCGCGGGCTACGGCGGCGTGGGCACCAGAACGGCCACGGGCACAACGGTCCATGTCGGCACTGTCGCGGTGGATAAGAAGGTCATTCCGCTGGGCACAGAGATGTTCATCGTCGGCTCGTCGGGCTATACCTACGGCAACGCTGTGGCTGAGGACACCGGCGTGCGCGGCGCGGCGATTGACCTCTATATGAACTCCTATCAGGAGTGCAAGCAGTTCGGCCGCCAGAAAAACTCCACGGTCTACTTCCTCGACTGAGCGGTGCGGTTTGTCGAATAGTACGATAAATGTATGTTCCGGATGCGTATGTTGCGCATCCGGAACATTTACTTTATTGCAGTGACATGATACAATTACCGGAAGGAACTGAAAGGAGAACACAGGATGAAAGCCATTATCACGGTACTGGGAAAAGATCAGGTCGGTATTATCGCGGGCGTCAGCTCGCTGCTGGCAAGGTGGAACGTGAACGTTCTGGATATCAGCCAGACGATTTTGCAGGAAAATTTCACCATGGTCATGCTGGCGGATCTCGAAAATTGTTCGCTCTCTTTTACGGAACTGACGGAAAAGCTGAGCGCCCTCGGCGCGGAGATGGACATTGCGATCCGCATGCAGCGGGAGGACATCTTCAACGCGATGCACAAGATCTGAGCGGGGAGGGAAAGAATCATGCTAAGCCGCAATGATATTCTGGAAACGATCCGCATGATCGACCAGCAGCATTTGGATATCCGCACGATCACGATGGGCATCTCGCTCCTCTCCTGCGCGGACAGCAGCGCGGAGCGTGCGTGTGAAAAGATCTACGACAAAATCAGCCGCTATGCAGAGCATCTGGTCGCAACGGGGGAGGAGATCGAGCAGGAATTTGGCATTCCCATCGTCAATAAGCGGGTTTCCGTCACACCCATCGCGCTGGTCGCTGCCGCATCGGAGACGGAGGACTATGTCCCGTTTGCCAAGGCGCTTGACCGCGCGGCCAAAAATGTCGGTGTTAACTTTATTGGCGGTTTTTCGGCGCTTGTGCAAAAGGGCATGACGGACGCCGACCGGAAGCTGATCGCTGCGATCCCTGAGGCGCTGGCCTGTACGGACCTTGTGTGCTCATCAGTCAACGTCGGCTCGTCCAAGGCGGGAATCAACATGGATGCTGTCGCCCTGATGGGGCAGACGGTGAAAAAGACGGCGGCGCTCACGGAAAAGCAGGGCGGCTTCGGCTGCGCCAAGCTTGTGATCTTCTGCAACGCGGTGGAGGATAACCCCTTTATGGCAGGCGCGTTCCACGGCGTGGGCGAGCCGGAGAAAGTGATCAACGTCGGCGTTTCCGGGCCGGGCGTTGTGTATCACGCGCTGCAAAGCGTCAAGGGCCAGCCGTTCGACGTGGTGGCGGAGACCGTGAAGAAAACGGCGTTCCGCATCACGCGCATGGGTCAGCTCGTCGCGCAGGAGGCGAGCCGCAGGCTCGATACGCCGTTTGGCATTGTCGATCTTTCCCTTGCGCCCACGCCCGCCGTCGGCGACAGCGTGGCCCGCATTCTGGAGGAAATGGGGCTCGAGATCTGCGGCACGCACGGTACGACCGCCGCGCTCGCCCTGCTCAACGACGCGGTGAAAAAAGGCGGCGTGATGGCGTCCTCCTCGGTGGGCGGCTTATCCGGCGCATTTATCCCCGTCAGCGAGGACGAGGGCATGATCGCCGCGGCGTCGTCCGGCGCGCTGACGCTCGACAAGCTGGAGGCGATGACCTGCGTGTGCTCCGTAGGACTTGACATGATCGCGCTTCCGGGCGACACGAGCGCAGAGACCATCGCCGCCATCATCGCCGATGAGGCGGCCATCGGCATGATCAACACGAAGACGACTGCGGTGCGCGTCATCCCTGCGCCTGGCTGTAAGGTGGGCGACACGGTGGAGTTCGGCGGACTTCTCGGCTCGGCACCGGTGCAGGCGGTCCACCCTTATTCGAGCGCGGAGTTCATTGCGCGCGGCGGCAGAATTCCCGCGCCGCTGCACAGCCTGAAGAACTGAAAAAAGCGGACAGCCTTGACTGTCCGCTTTTTTATATAGAATTCGTCTTTTCAAAACAGCAGCTCGTAGCCCATCTTGATGAAGAGAAGCCCCAGCACGACAAAGATCATGCCGCGCACGCGCTTGCTGCCACCCTTCATGGCGTAGCGCGCGCCGCAGTAGGCGCCCAGCATATTGCAGGCCGCCGCGGGGAGCGCCAGCAGCCACCAGACCTTGCCGCTGATGATGAACAGCACCGCCGAGGCGACGTTGGAGCAGAGGTTTGCGATCTTCGCGCAGCCCGACGCCGTGAGGAGGTCCATCGAAAGTGCCATCGTAAACGCAATGATCATAAACGTGCCCGTGCCCGGGCCGATGAGCCCGTCGTAGCAGCCGAGGCCCAAACCGATGAGCGCGGCGCGCGTCAGCTCCTGCTGCGGCGTGTACTCGCGCGCGGGTGCGTCGCTCTCTTTGCCGAAATCCTTTTTGAGCATCAGCAGGATCGCCGCGCAGGGCAGAGCGACGAGCATCATGATCTTCAGAATGTCCTCGTTGATGAGCAGAGCGATCTTTGTGCCGATGGCCGCGCCGAGCAGCGCGCCGATCCCCGAGACGATGGCGGGACGGAGCAGGACCTTGCCGCCGCGAAAGTATTTGAACGAGGCGAGCGCCGTGCCGGTGCCGTTGACGACCTTGTTTGTCCCCATTGCAAGATGCGCGGGGATACCGGCCATCAGATAGGCGGGAAGCGTGATAAGTCCGCCGCCGCCGGCGACGGAGTCGACAAAGCCGCCAAGAAAGATGAGCGGCAGAACAACGATCAGAATTTGCGGTGTGAGCTCCATGAAAGTCTCCCTCTTTTTCTGAGATTTCTGCATTTTATCACACGGGAAAAATTTTTACTACTCTTTTGCGCAAAATATGGTAGAATCATTTTACAATTTTTTACGCCCAGCGCGCAGAAAGGAACCACGCTATGGAACGCAATGACAAGGCTGCCATCGAGGCGCTCTTAAAGCGCCATGGTTTTCATTTTTCCAAGTCCATGGGGCAGAATTTTTTGATCGACCCCGCCATCCCCTATGAGATCGCCGAGAGCTCGCGCGCAAACGAGCAGAACGGCGTGCTCGAGATCGGCCCTGGCATCGGCGCACTGAGCCACGAGCTCTGCGAGCGCGCGGGCAAGGTGGTGGCCGTGGAGCTTGACAAGACGCTGCTGCCGATCCTGGAAGAGACCATGGCCCGCTTCGACAATTTCGAGGTCGTGTCCGCCGACATTCTGAAGACCGACATCCCCGCGCTGGTGAAAGAAAAATTCGCGGGCCTCACGCCCATCGTGTGCGCGAACCTGCCCTATAACATCACGACGCCCGCCATCACCGCGCTCATCGAGTCGAAGTGCTTCGAGAGCATCACGGTGCTGGTGCAGAAGGAGGTCGCCGAGCGCCTCTGCGCCGCGCCGGGCACGAGCGCCTACGGCGCATTCTCCGTCTTCATGCAGTATTACACCGAGCCGGAGCTGTTGTTCGCCGTGCCGCGCGAGTGCTTCGAGCCGCAGCCGAAGGTCACGTCCGCCGTGCTGCGCGCCGTCGTGCGCAGGGAGCCTCCGGTCGAGGTCGAGGACGAGAAGTTCTTCTTCCGCGTGGTGTACGCCGCGTTCGCCCTGCGGCGCAAGACGCTCGTCAACAGCCTGATGACGGCGTTCGGCAGCCAGCTCACAAAAGAGCAGGTCACGCAGGCGGTCACGTCCTGCGGCTTAGAGGCCAACATCCGCGGCGAGCGGCTGGGGCTCAGTGAATTCGCCGCGCTGGCGAAGGCAATCCATGCGTTAGTGTGATAACGCAGTATCATCTATTTAAAAAATTGATAAGCCATATGGTTGCTATTGATAAGACATTCTGCTACAATTTTCGGCAGAAAGGAGTCAAACTCAATAGCAGCCATTTTTCCTGTGCATCGGTTAGCTCCCTGCCGCCCCAAAGCGGCACAGCACACCACACAAGACGCGGTGCAAAATTTTTCTTTTTCATTACACCGTGAACATGCTACGAGGGAAAGAACAAATGACGAATTTGACGAACAACAAGGCCGTTTTGTCGTGGATCGACGAAATGACCGCCATCACCAAGCCGGACAAGATTGTCTGGATCACGGGGGAAGAGGAACAGCTCGACGCGCTGCGCGAGCAGGCCGTCAAGGAGGGCATCCTCATCAAGCTCAACCCGGACAAGCTCCCGGGATGCTACCTGCACCGCACCGACCCCGACGACGTGGCGCGCGTGGAGGACCGCACGTTCATCTGCTGTGAAAAGGAAGAGGACGCAGGCCCCACGAACCACTGGGTAGAGCCCAGGGAAATGTACGAAAGAATGTACGCTCTGGCCGACGGCGCCTATAAGGGCCGCACCATGTACATCATCCCGTACTCCATGTCCATCATCGGCTCTCCGTTCGCCAAATACGGCTTTGAACTGACCGACTCCATTTACGTCGTGCTCAACATGCACATCATGACCCGCATCGGCAAGGCCGTGTGCGACGCGCTCGGCGACGATGAGGGCTTTATCAAGGGCCTGCACTGCCAGTGCAACCTCGACAAGGACAACAAGTACATCGTCCACTTCCCGCAGGACAATACGATCATCTCGATGAACTCGAACTATGGCGGAAACGTGCTTCAGGGCAAGAAGTGCTTCGCGCTGCGCATCGCTTCGAACCTCGGCCGTCAAGAGGGCTGGATGGCCGAGCACATGCTGATCCTCGGCATCCAGAACCCGCGCGGCGAGATCAAGTACATCTCTGCCGCCTTCCCTTCCGCCTGCGGCAAGACGAACCTCGCCATGCTCATCCCGCCCGAGGGCCTGCAGCGGTGGGGCTGGCGCGTCTGGTGCGTGGGCGACGATATCGCGTGGCTGCGCGTCGGCAAGGACGGCAGACTCTGGGCCGTGAACCCCGAAAACGGCTTTTTCGGCGTCGCGCCCGGCACATCCATGAAGTCGAACCCCAACGCGCTCATCTCTACGCACAAGGACACGATCTTCACGAACGTCGCGCTTGACCTCAGCGACAACACCGTCTGGTGGGAGGGCCTCAACAAGACGCCGCCCGCGCGCGCCATCGACTGGCGCGGCCGTCCCTGGACGCCGCAGAGCCCTGAAAAGGCCGCGCACCCCAACAGCCGCTTCACCGCGCCCGCGCGCAACTGCCCCTGCCTGAGCCCCGAGTTTGACAATCCCGAGGGCGTGCCCATCAGCGCCATTGTCTTTGGCGGCCGCCGCGCGAAGACCGCGCCGCTCGTTTACCAGTCCTTCAACTGGCAGCACGGCGTGTTTATCGGCTCAATCATGGCGTCGGAGACCACCGCCGCGGCGACGGGCCGCGTCGGCGTCGTGCGCCGCGACCCGATGGCCATGCGTCCGTTCTGCGGCTACAACATGGCAGACTACTGGCAGCACTGGCTCGACATGGGCAAGAAGATCCCCAAGCCGCCGAAGATCTTCAACGTCAACTGGTTCCGCACCGACGAGGACGGCAACTTCGCCTGGCCCGGCTTTGGCGACAATATGCGCGTGCTGCAGTGGATCATCTCGCGCGCCGACGATGAGATCGGCGCGGCGGAGACCGCGCTCGGCTACGAGCCCAACACCCACGATATCGACATGGAGGGGCTTGAAATGTCGATGTACGACATGCGCCGCCTGCTCTCTGTTGACCGCGACCTCTGGCTCCAGGAGTGCGAGGACGCGCGCGAATATTACGAGAAGATCGGCAAGGTGCCGCCTGAGCTCTACGAAGAGCTCGACGCGCTCGAAATGAGATTGAACCGCGGCTACAAGGTCAAGCACGAATAAAACGAAGCAATGCAAAAAAGGAACCGCTCGAAGAGCGGTTCCTTTTTTAACGTATCAAGTCTCGTAAAATTTGCGCCGCGCATGGCGCAGCGAGACTTTCTCAAAAAAGTGGCTTCGCCGCTTTTTTGAAGTTACTTCACCACGCCAAACTGGAAGAGATAGTCTCTCCACATCGGATAGTACGCGGCCTTGACGTGGACGCCGTCGCCGGAGTATTCCGGCGTCAGCGCGCCGGTAGAGTCGTCGAAGACGGGATTGCAGTCGATGTAGAAGACCGTTTCGTTGTCGGCGAGCTTTTGGAGCTCGGCGTTGCGTGCGTCGATGGTCGAATTCTTAAAGAACGTCGCGTCGGACTTTTCCTGCGTCGTGTGGAAGATGGCCTGCAAAAAGATGATGGCGTCAGGCTGGAGCTCGCGCACTTCGTCGAGCAGGACCTTGTACTGTGCGGCCCAGCTTTCCGCCGTGCCGGTGCCGAGCTCGTTGATGCCGAGCATCAGGTAAATTTTGCCGTAGTGCTTGCCGGAGAGCGCCTGCGCAAGCGTCTGCTTGCCGGGGAACTCCGCCTTTTCGACCGCCGACCAGACCGTCAGGCCGTTGTGGCAGAGGTAGTCGGCATTATTGAGGCCCGCATAGTCCTTGAAGCCGTCGGTGTGCGAGTCGCCGATGAACAGCGCGTCGTCAAAGTAGCTCGCGTCCACCGTGGTGAAGGGGGAGACGGGCTCTTCCGGTTCGGGCTCCGGTTCCGGGTCCGGAAGCGGAGCGGGGTCTGGGACGGGAGGAGGTTCGGGCGCTTTGGGCTCGCTCCACGGGTAGACTCCGTCTGCGGCCGCTGTGGCCATTGCCGCGACGGGCGGCGTCGCGGCATCCAGTTTTTCAAGATAGTCCTGATATACGCCGGTGGGGTCAAGCGCGGCATAGGCGTTGAGCGCCAGCGCGCTGACAAAGCACAGCGGCAGAAGCAGGGAAAAGGGACGAGAGGACATGAAAGGTCTCCTTAGAAACGGGAATAGAGGAAGGCGTTGCCCGACGAGGTGGCGATGAAGTACACGCACACCCAGAAGAGCAGAAACAGCGGGAGCTGGACGAGTAAACTGCCGCGGTGCTTTTCATAAAAGCGGCGCGGCTGCGGCAGGCAGAAGAAGATGGCGAGCAGCAGCAGCCACCAGTAGGATGAGAGCAGCTTGAGCGCATCCTGCGCGGAAATGGCGCTGTGTGCGCCGAACAGCGGGAACAGGCGGGAAAAATACGCGCCGACGTCCTTTAAGCGCGTGATGCGGAAAATGACCCACGTCTGCGGGATGACGAAGAGGAGATAGACGTGCGAGAGCACTTTATGCTCCTTGAGAAAATTGCCGATGCAGAACTTTTCGAGCAGGATGAAGCAAAGCAGCACCACGCCCCAGAGGACAAAATTCCAGCTCGCCCCGTGCCAGAGGCCGGTGAAAAACCACACGACCGTGAGCGAGAGCACCGTGCGGGCATTGCCGTTGCGGCTGCCGCCGAGCGGGATGTACACATAGTCGCGAAACCATGTGCCGAGCGTGATGTGCCAGCGGCGGTAGAACTCGCTCACCGAGCGCGCGGTGTAGGGCAGGTCAAAGTTGCGCGGCACAGGCAGCGCGAGCATCTGCCCGAGGCCCATCGCCATGAGCGAATAGCCGGAAAAGTCGAAATAGAGCTGCAAGCTGTAGCTCACCGCGCCGAGCCATGCGAGCGGCGTCGACAAATATTCGTACCCGATGCGCTCGAGCGATGCCCACAGCGGCGCGAGCTGGTCGGCGAGCAGCACCTTGAAGCACAGGCCGACAACAAAGAGCTCAAAGCCGGAGAATACGTCCTCGCGCGTGATCGTGCGTTCCTTCAGTGCGCCGCGCCATTCGCGGTAGCGCAGGATCGGCCCCATCGTGAGCTGGGGGAACGCGATCGTGAAGGCGGCGTAGTCGATGAGATTTTTCTCCGCCTCCTCGCCGCGATACACGTCGATGAGGTACCCCGCGCTCTGGAAAAGGTAGAAGCTGACGCCGAGCGGCAGCGCAAGCTCGACAAAGGAGAACGCCGTCCCCGTCAGTTTGCCCAGATTTTCCAGAATAAATGCGGCGTACTTGAAATACACGAGGCAAAAGAGGTCCGCCGCCAGCGCGATGATCAGCAGTACTTTTCGCGTGCGGACTTCTTTCCCCGCCATTGCGCGGGCGAGGGCATAGTGCAGAAGCAGCACGCCGGACAGCAGCAGTGTGTCGCGCGCACCCGCGCCGATGAAGTAGAAGGCAAAGCTGCCCAGCACGAGCGCAGCATTTTTGAAGCGAAAGGGCAGAATGTAATAGACCGCGAAAAACAGCGGCAGAAAATAAAAAAGAAACGTAAGGTCGGAAAAGCTCACGGGGAAACTCCTGTCATAATTTGTCAGCGTCTTATTGTACACGCCGGGGCGGAGCGCGGCAATGGAAAAATCAGGAATTCGTCAAGAAACCGCCGGGTAAGCCAAAACATGAGATTTTGGTTTACATGCGGCGGCAAGCGTGCTACAATCCTAAGACGGCGGCTGCGAAAAACGCAGCGCTTGATATTTTATGTCAATCGTAAGCGATAAGCCGCCGACTGTCAACCTCAAAAGGGTAACAATTTCGGTTACATTTTGTAACGGAGGACGCTATGGGAAAAGAGACTGTTTTGGCGCTGCTGCTGCGGGAAAAGGGACACTTCGTCTCCGGCGAGGCCGTCAGCGCCGAGCTCGGCATCACGCGCGCGGCCATCTGGAAGAGCATTTCCGCCCTGCGCGCGCAGGGGTACGAGATCGACGCCGTCACGGGACGCGGCTACTGCCTCAAGTCGCTGCCCGACACGCTGACCGAGCAGACCGTGCGCAGCTACTTGGGACCTGTCGAAACCGTCGGCAAGCGCATCGACTGCTTTGATTCCATCGACTCGACAAACGCCTACTTAAAGCGCATCGCGCTCGACGGCGCGCCGGACGGCACGGTCGCCGTCGCGGCGGAGCAGACGAGCGGCCGCGGTCGCCGCGGCCGCAGCTTTCAGAGCGCGGCGGGCAAGGGTGTTTACCTGTCGATCTTGCTGCGTCCGAAGCTTGCGCCGTCGCAGCTGATGCCGCTCACGGGTCTCATCGCCGTTGCGATGAGCCGCGCGGTCGACCGCGTGGCGGGGACGCACTCGCAGATCAAGTGGACAAACGATCTCATCCTGAACGGCAGAAAGCTCTGCGGCATTTTGACCGAGCTGAGCGTCGAGGGTGAGACCGGCGAGCTCCAGTACGTCGTGGCGGGCATCGGCTTCAACGTCAGCCAGCGCGAGGAGGACTTCGTCGGCGAGGTCTCGAAGATCGCAACGTCCATCCTGCGCGAGACGGGCAGGCTCATTTCGCGCGCGGAGCTGTCCGCGGCGATGATCGAGGAGCTCGATGCGCTTTATACGGCGCTCAGATCCGGAGAGACGAGCGGATACTTAGACGAATACCGCCGCCGCTGCGTGACCATCGGGCGCGAGGTGCAGCTTTTGTGGCAGGATACGAAGGAGAAAGTCACGGCGCTTGACGTGGACGAGGAGTTCGGCCTCATCGTGCGCCGCGAAAACGGGACGGTCGAGACCGTCCGCACGGGTGAGGTGTCCGTGCGCGGCCTTTACGGATATGTGGAGTAAGGAGAAAGTATTTTGAAGGAACTTTTGGAACTGTTTCTCACCTTTGCCAAGATCGGCGTGATGACCTTTGGCGGAGGTATGGCGATGCTGCCGATCCTCGAGCGCGAGGTGGTGCAGAATAAGCACTGGGCAACGGAAGAAGAGCTGGTGGACTATTTTGCCATCGGTCAGTGCACACCGGGCATCATCGCCGTCAACACGGCGACATTTGTCGGGCAGAAGAGAAAAGGCGCGATGGGCGGCATCACCGCGACGCTCGGCGTGGTATTCCCCTCGCTCGTCATTATCACGATCCTGGCGGGACTCATTACGAACTTTGCCCACCTTGCCTGGGTGCAGAACGCCTTTGCAGGCATTCAGGTGTGTGTATGCGTGCTCATCCTGAACGCTGTGCTCAAGCTGCTGAAAAAGTCGGTCGTGGATAAGCGCACGGCGGTCATCTTTGTTATCGTGCTGCTGGGGAATATGCTGCTGAGCGTTTCGCCGGTGTGGTTCGTGCTGCTCTCGGCGCTGTCCGGCATCGTGCTGAAAAATCTTGAGGGGAGGGCGGCAAAATGACCTTGTATCTTCGCTTATACTGGGAATTTTTCAAAACGGGCCTGTTTGCCATCGGCGGCGGCATGGCGACGCTGCCGTTCCTTAAGGATATCGGGGCGACCACGGGATGGTTTTCGCAGACGGACCTGATGAACATGCTGGCTGTGTCGGAATCGACGCCGGGTCCTGTCGGCATCAACATGGCGACCTATGTCGGCTATACGGCCGGCGGCGTGCCGGGCGCGATCGTCGCCACCATCGGCGAGGTGACGCCGTCGATCATCGTCATTTTGATCGTTGCGGCGATGCTCGCCAAATTCCGCGACAGCCAGTATGTCGCCAACGCGTTCTACGGCCTACGTCCCGCCTCCACCGGCCTGATCGGCGCGGCCTGCGCGGGCGTGATGCTTCAGGTGATCGCCGGGATCACGAGCGCGTCGCAGGAGGATTCCATCCTGATGAAATTCTCGTGGGACGGCGCGATCAGCTGGCGCGGCATCATCCTTGCGCTGGTGCTGCTCGTCTTCACGCGCTACATCAAAAAGACCAAGGACCTGCACCCGATCGTCTTTATCGGAGTCTCCGCGGTGATCGGCGTCGTGTTCCACTTCGCGGGAGTGTAAAAGATATTCCAAAAAGAGGGACGCAGCTGAAAGCTGCGTCCCTCTTTTTGGAGAAAGATGCGTTCCGCTTTGTGCCTTGCCGCCCGAAAGGCGGCTGCGACACGCGCGGAGCGAGAAGTGTTTTTGGCGCGCACGCTCCAGGGCGGCTTCTCTTGCCGCTTTGCGGCAATTCACCTTCTGCCGCGGCGATTTATGATTAAAATTCTTTCGTGCCGTGCGCGGCACAAAGTCTGCGACGCTTTTTCGTGTCTGCGTTAGTCGGTTGAGGCGATGTGGCTGGCGATGCGCTGCATGATCATGTCAAGGGCGACTAAGTTGTGGCCGCCTTCAAGCACAATGATATCTGCATACTTGCGGCTCGGCTCGACGAACTGCTCGTGCATGGGCTTGACGGTCGTCAAGTACTGCGTGATGACGCTCTCAAGCGTGCGGTCGCGGTCGCGCACATCGCGCAGCGCGCGGCGCAGGATGCGCACATCGGCGTCGGTCTCGACGAAGATCTTGATGTCGAGCATTTCGCGCAGCCGCGGGTCCTGAAAAATGAGGATGCCCTCGACGATGACGACCTTGCTCGGCCGGATGAGCTCGGTCTCACTTGTGCGCTGGTGGTCTGCGTAGGAGTAGACAGGGCAGCGGATGGCCTTGCCCGCCTTGAGCTCCTTAAGCTGCTCGACCATCAGATCGGTCTCGAAAGCGTCGGGGTGGTCGTAGTTCTGCTTGCAGCGCTCTTCAAAGGGCCTGTCCTGATATTTATAATAGCTGTCGTGGTGCACGACGCTGATATCGTCGCCGAAGTGCTGCTTCAGATGCTCGGTGAGCGTCGTTTTGCCCGAACCGGTGCCACCTGCAATGCCAATGAAGATGGTGTTCATCGCCAGACCCTCCATGAATCGTTTGTTGTTAAGTCGATTATAGGAAGACTTTGGCGAAAAAGCAAGGCCGCGCGGCGGAATGCGGCAAAAATTTGCGTGTTTCGGTTGACGCGGGACAAAAAAGCAAGTATTATGTAAAGGAACGCGGCACCGTGTGTGCTCGCGCGCAGAGACTCTATTTTGACAAAAGAAAGGAGCGTCGGCATGGATCTTCTCAAGTGCCCGCGCTGCGGCGAAGAATATTCCCCCAGCTATCGCAGATGCCCGTTCTGCGAGGAGGGAGACCATCCCCGTAAGATCAAGTACAACTCCAGCAAACAGAGCGGCGGCCGGCGCGTTTCGGATAAAAAGCAGACGCAGTCCGTCCGCGGCGCGATGGCGGCGGTGCTCGTCGTCGTGCTGCTGCTTCTGAGCTGGTCGCTCTTTGGTGACAAGATCGTCGCAAAGATCACGCCCGCCGACGACGGCAATACCCCCGGCGTGCAGGACGATGTCAATACGCCCGACGACAGCAATACGAACACGGACGATCCGAACGCGAACAACGGCGGCACCACTGACCCGAACACCGGTGATGAGCCGAACGCAAATGATCCCGCAAACGGCAGCGACACAACTGCCACCAATCCCGGCACCACGACAACCCCGTCCACCCCGACGGTGGATGCCTCGGCCCTGAGCATCAAGACGAACGTCGGCACGACGCTGCCCAAGGACGCGAACGGCAACTTTGACTGCACGATCAAGTCGAGCGAGACCATCCGCTTGAGCGTTTCCGGCACGGACGCGGCCGCGACCTGGGCGGTGGCGGACGCGAGCGTCCTGTCCATCTCGGCGGACGGCTTGATCGCGCCTGCCAAGGTGGGTACCACGACCGTGACGGCCACCGTTGGCGGCGCGGTGCTGACCATCACGGTGCGCATCAAGTAAAGAGAAAAAGAACGGCCGGGGGCCGTTCTTTTTTGCGCAAAAAGGGGCGGCTTTCCTTGCAAGCACTGCCAGCCTGTGCTACAATTACCTTGAAAAAGTATTTGCAGGAGCTATCGACCATATGACGACCCGTGAATTTCAGCAGAAAAAGCCGCTTTCCATTCTCTTTACCTACTTCAAGCCGCACCGCGGCCTGTTTATCCTGGACCTTGTCTGCGCGACGGTCGTTGCGCTCATCGATCTCGCCTTCCCGCTCGTGACGCGCAAGTCGATGTACGACCTTTTGCCGAATCAGCAGTACCGCACTTTTTTTATCGTGATGGGCGTGATGATGGCGGCGTTCATTGTGCGCGCGCTTTTATACTATGTCATTTCCTACTGGGGACACACATTCGGCATTCTGGTGGAGGCGGACATCCGCCGCGACCTTTTCACGCACGTGCAGGAGCTGGACGTCAGCTTCTTTGACCACAACCGCACGGGCCAGCTCATGAGCAGGCTGACGAGCGATCTCTTCGAGATCACGGAGCTCGCCCACCACGGCCCCGAGGATCTGCTCATTTCGACGCTGACGATCGTCGGCGCGCTCGCCATCCTGTTTTCCATCGAGTGGCGGCTCGCGCT
>ERZ860445.1153-NODE-1153-length-15997-cov-3.056956_pt1 | contig 15997 bp, 5 predicted proteins | sample MGYA00509977_ERZ860445 | MGnify/ENA primary metagenome ERZ860445 (study PRJEB30046, sample SAMN00715233) | human gut metagenome | study: EMG produced TPA metagenomics assembly of the A metagenome-wide association study of gut microbiota in type 2... | reverse complement strand
TGCCTGCACCCCCTCCACCTGCTGTTTTGCCTGTCCGCCTATGATAGTGATAATAGCCGAGCGTGATGCCTCTTCGGGATTGGCTTCCACGACAAAGCTCAATGGATAAGCCGTCAGTCCTCTTCCTTTCAACGCTTTCCTTATCCATGTTTCCGAACATTCCACATCGAAAGTCTCTACATTGGTATTCAGTTCAAATCCCAAGACTCCTCCTTTTTGAGGCATGTCGTATTCTTCCCGTGCCACAAGGACCGCATCTTTCTGCACCTGCACGATATTCACCTTTTCCCTGATTCCTTGCAGTTCGTTGACGAAGTATATTTCTACCGTTCGTGCGTCATATCCCTCGTTGGGCAACACGGTGATGCGGCGCGAATAAGAAGAAAGTGCCTTGGTCTTGACTTCCGTCAACCAATCCACATCGGGCAGCACCATTTCATAATCCACATTGCTACGCAACTCTATGACAATCTCTCCACCACCGCTGGACACCGTATATTCTTCCTTGGAAAGCAACAATAAGCTGCCTCCCTCCTGATAGACCGTGACCGTGCTCTTCAACGCACCGCTGCTGAAGACAATCCGCCCCTGACGGTTCTTACCTTCTTCATTGGGAGATATGTCGAACTTCACCTCCGAAGTGGTGAGCGCGCGAGGAGCACCGGTACGAGCCGATACAATCCACCCGGCAGCCTCTTCTTCCACCTCGTATTCAAACGTCACATTAGCCTTTACCTCTACCGTTATTTCTCCTCCTTTGGTGGTAACCTCTATCTTGTCAGCTGTCACCGTCAAGGCATCGTTCTGTTTTTGCGTCACAGTAATCTTCTTCTGTAACGTTCCAACCCTTAAAATCAGAGTCGCATTCCGTTCATTGTAATCCTCATTCTTTTCGGCACTTACGGTCACAGTAGCGTTGCCGGCTTTGCCCGAAGCAGGCGACACGATGCACCACGGTTGGTCACTGGTTGCAGTCCAATCCGCTGACGCCTTAAAACCGACCGCAACCGTTCCTCCTTCCGCCACAATGACCGGCGGAATTTCAGTATCCAGCGTAATGGAGGGGGCAACCGGCTTTTCCGATTCGTCAGAACTACTGTCCGAACAAGCCACAAGCAACATGAGCGCCCACAAGACGAGAAGTATATTATATCGTGAAGTTTTCATACGAATATTCTTTATGGTATTTATGAATCATTAATCTTATTACCTCTATTGCACAGGAACTCCCACCTTGAACTTCAATTCCTTGGTCATGTCATGCAGTTGCAAACGCAGCAGGTAGGTGCCGGCAGACAGTTTCCCGGTGTCAATGCTCACCTGCCGTTCCTGCACCTCGCACATCCGGCTGAAATCGCTGCCATCGACACCAAACACTTGCACCACGGTTTCGGCAGGCACTTGCAGTGTCAGCAATCGGGTCCGGTTGTTATAGGTCAGTGAGGTCTCCTTTTCCAAACTTACCTCCTCACTCAGGATAAAATCCCACACACAGCCGTCTTCCTCGTTTCCTTTAACCCACTCTATCTTTTTTGTCTGCGTATGAGTCCAATAAGCCCTGATACGGTCGCCGGAAGTAATGGGCCGGGTGATAGTCACCTGTACTCCGGGCAACATATAGCCGGAACCGGAAGGTAATTGACTTGCCATTAAAGAATAAAGATCTTCTTTTATATTTCCATTCTTATCGACATGAGCCAAACTGATTTTACCCGTAAAAGGAAGACTACCATAATAGCCAAGGAAACCGATATCCAGCGAGAAAGGCTTATTGACTTCAAACACCTTTTCCGAAGAAGTGATTCCCCGGTAATTCTTACCGTCCGTATAACACATGAAACGAAAATCTTCCACGCCTATACCTCCTTCATCCTTCTTCAATCCGATAAGTGCCGATTGATATTCATTATAGTGGCCGCCGGAAGCGCCTGCTCCCTGTTCAACGGGGTCGAGAGCCGACAAGAGATAGTAGCCGTTTCCCCAGCCGCTCCATCCCCAGTTCACCCGGAAATAGTTTTCAGTGTCATAACCGTCGAGCACAAAGGCATGAGCGCCTTCACTGCTGCCGCCGGTATAAATGACCGGACGCCTTTCATCCAGTTCGCCTTTCATTATCCGCATCCACTCGGCAAAGGAATAATTACTGCGCACTATGTAACGTCCGTCCTTGTCATATCCCATGTAAGTCTGTAGTCCTTTCACTACATCGGTCACATAAGCGCCTGTACCTTCCCCCCCTATCGGGCCGAAATCAGACGAAATCATGAGTGCACAGTCGCGCATCAGAGTGGCTACGGCATTTCCGGCAGTCGAAGAAAAAGATTGCGCGTAGCTGAGCGGCATATTGTCCCACTCATAGGCATGTCCTAAAGACTGTGCAGCAATGTATCTCTGGTGAGTCCTCGTAGTGTAAGCCGGCAAAGTGCCACTACCCGCCTTGGGCCACTGATGATATCGCATGACAATAGCAGTAGCGGTGGCAGTGCAACCGGTATAGGTCTCCTTGCCGGCAATGTGCGGGCACAGCCAATTGTAAGGATTGGCCTGATCCCATTTAGCCGTCTCCAATTCTACCACCGCTTGTCCGGCACGGACCGTCGTCCAGCGTTGAGCCAGACTGTTGCTTTGCGTCGAACCATACGTCGGAGCACGACGTTTCTCCGCTATCTCTTCACTGATTCCCTGCAACCACAACTTCAGGTTGACAGGCAAATCGGTCTGTGGGAAACTACTGTCGAACGAATAGCCCAACACAGGCATCACCGCATCATCGCCCGCCACAATGACGAAGCCCTCGCTGTCGGTACAGCCGAACACATAATAGGCAGGAGCCTCTCCCACTGCCCGGGCAGACACGGCTTCATCCGTAACAAGCAACCGCAAAGAAGAAAAGGCGGAACGCTGCGGATGTCCCTCCTTGAAAAAGGTAATAGCCAACTCTTGAGCCTTCTCTACCGAAATATTGTCTGCCCACAAGAAAGTAGGCAGCAAACTGAATAAAAACAACAGTAAGTGTCTCATAGAACTAAAATATAAGGCAATGAATACTAAGGCTTACCAATTACTCTCCAACAGAAAAAACCAAGAAAAAGAATAGTCGGCAATCCCGATTACAAATATAAAGAAATCTATTATCTTTTGTGAATTATCGCATTTATTTATGCTCTATCATCAAGAAAAAATATTTGCGAGACACTTCATCAGGGTGGAACGATATCAAGAATCCTCCTTCGTTCTGCAAACTTTTGGATGCATTTACATGCTTTTTATTTCTTATCGTTTCCATCTTGATTAATTAATACTTAAATTTGCCTCGCTAAAAAGACCTAAAACAAATCTAATATGAGAATAAATGTATTTTGTATCCTCATTTTCTGTTGTGTTTTCTTTTGCTATGGAAATCATATTCACTTTAAGCACATTAATGTAAAAGACGGTTTGTCGCAAATCACCGTCCTTTCCATTTATCAGGATGAAGTAGGAACATTGTGGTTTGGTTCCAGCGAAGGACTGAACAGATACAATGGCGACAAGATAGATATCTATCGTCCTTCGCAAAACGACAACGGCCTTACCCACAATGAAATCAGCGCCATTTGCGGAGACAAGAGCGGAAGCATCTATATCCGATCCATCTATGATTTGATAAAGTTCGATATAGAAAAAGAAAAGTTTACCTGCATCCTTCCAAATGCAGCCCATACCATGTATTGCTATAAAGATACATTATGGCTCGGGTATCGGAACGAATTGCAATACTATCTGAAAAGTGACGGAAAAATACACCACGCTGCTACCTTGGACAATAAATTCAGTATTGGAAACTCTCTAATTATAGACAAGGATTACATCTGGATGGGACATAAGCAAGGTGTTTCATTAATATCCCGTAAAGATTATAAAACAATCAAGACCATCACGGGCATCTCTCATGTTTCTTCCATCTACAGAGACAGCCGAGGAAATATATGGGCCGGCACTGTGCAGGATGGTCTATACCGTATCAGTCCGCAGGAAGAAATAACACATTACACCGATAGCAACCGTTTATCCAATAATCAGATAAGAACAGTTCAGGAGGATAACAACGGACATATTTGGGTGGGAACTTTCAATGGTCTGAACCATTATAACCCAAATTCCGATACATGGTCCGCCCATCTGCATCAAGATAATATAGACTACGGACTCAGCCATAACTCTATCAACTGCTTATATAAAGACCAGCAAGGAACAATCTGGATAGGAACTTATTTCGGTGGAGTAAATTACTTTAATCCTGATACCAACACGTGTCGGTTTTATGGTTCGGGAGCAACAGGAAACCATTTCCTGAGTTTTCCTTTTGTCGGCAAGATGGTAGAAGACAGGACGGGGAACCTTTGGATATGTACGGAAGGAGGAGGATTGAATCTGTTCAACCGAACTACCCGGACCTTTGAGAAATTCTCTTATCATGCCAATGGACTGCCCGGAACTGCTCATAATAATATGAAATGTATCTATTATGCCAAGGAAAGAAACAAACTATACATAGGTACGCATACAGGCGGTCTCGCCGTCTTCGACATTACCCGGAAACAGTTCCGTACGCTAATTCCTTCTCAAAACAACCCGACTTCACAAGCCGGAAATATCGTCAACGAAATACAACCTTATAAAGACAAGCTTATTATACTGACGCAAGCCGGTGTCTACCTTTTCAATCCCGAGCAAGAGACATTCTCCCCCCTCACCCACAATGAGGACATCAATAAGCTTCTCTTCCGTCCCTATCAATTCGAAACCTTTCTTATTGACAGCAAAGAAAGATTATGGCTGGCCGATTCAAAAGGAGGACTTCTGTGTATCCACATGACAGACAACAGCCTCCATCGCTATTATACCAATGCGCAAGACTCTTCTTCCATCGGCAAATTCAGGATAGTGGATATCATGGAAAACAGCAAAGGCGAGATATACTTTGGTACCATCGGCTCAGGCTTATTCAAATATATCCCCGACAATGATTCCTTCTGTCAATATGGATTAGGCAATAATGCGCTGCCTAGCGATTATTGCTACTATATCTGTGAATCTCCCATTTACCGCCATCTACTGATTCTACACAGCAAAGGATTCTCCCTTTTCGATCCCGAAACCGGTAAAAGCAAGCATACATACAATTTATTTCAAATGGGATATTGCCAGGGGTCAAGCATTTATTTCGCACAAAATGGAGAAACCTTTATCGGCGGAGTAAACGGCATGCTTTCTTTTTTCGAAGAACAACTCTACCACAGCAACAATAATTATCATATCTATTTTGATCAGTTGTGGGTGCATAACACACGCGTACTGCCCGATGATGAAACCGGAATCCTCTCGCAAACACTCTCGCAAGTAAAAGAAATCAGGCTTTCACACGACCAGAACAATCTAATCTTCGAGTTTTGTTCCTCCAATTATACATTGAACGAAGACATCATTTATGAATACAAATTAGAAGGTTTTTCCGACCATTGGATTCCTACCCATTCACAGTCTATTTCCTACACCAATCTCAGTCCGGGCATGTATCGTTTAACCGTTCGCGAACATCAAGGTACGCACAGTATCAGCCTCAACATCTACATCGCTCCTCCATTCTATGCCACTTACTGGGCATTTATGATATATATATTGTGTGTGATTGGTATCATGTACCTCATCATTTATATCAAAACCAAACAAACCCAACTTCAGACCTCACTCCAATTCGAGCGCAAAGAAAAAGAACGTACAGAAGAGCTAAATCAGGTCAAACTGAGATTCTTCACCAACATTTCACATGAGTTCCGCACCCCTCTCACACTGATTATCGGACAGATTGAAGTGTTATTGCAGTCAAACAAGCTTGCTCCCACCATCTATAATCGTATATTGCATATCTATAAGAACGCGTGGCACATGAGAGATCTCATTTCAGAACTTTTAGACTTCCGCAAACAGGAACAAGGCTACCTGAAACTGAAAATTGAACATAAGGATATCGTCCCTTTTATAAAGGAAATATATATGTCCTTTTATGAATATGCCGCCACCCAGCAAATCAATTACCGGTTTGAATGCCCGGAACAGGAACTCAAACTATGGTTTGACCCGGTACAACTGCAAAAAGTCATATTCAATCTGATTTCAAACGCCTTTAAATATACCCCAAAAGGAGGTAAAATCAATGTGAGCATCAGCAGTACAAACACACAGGCTCATATAAGTATAAAGGATAATGGTTCCGGCATTCCGCAAGAAGCAGTCAACAAAATATTCGAGCGTTTCTACCAACTGGAGAATGGTGCCAACAAATTCACGCTCGGCACAGGAATCGGACTAGCACTTTCCAAAGGAATCATCGACCTGCATCATGGAAACATCCATGTAAAAAGCGAACCTGAACAAGGAAGCGAATTCATTATTGACCTGCTAAAAGGAAATTCCCATTTTTCACCCGAAGACATTGCGCATACCCGCCTGACCACGGATGACAGCAGAGATATCAACAAGCCGCTCGACCTGACAGAAATGCCCGTTGAAGAAGTCCTTCCCGTTGTACCGGATACAGACAGTGGAAAACCTGTGCTCCTCATAGTGGAAGATAATAAAGAAATGCTGGATTTGCTGAAGAGCATATTCGAATCCATGTATGAAGTACACATTGCCCAAAACGGCAAGGAAGGATTACAAATGGCATATCAGGTACATCCCAGCCTCATTATCAGCGATGTGATGATGCCGGAAATGTCGGGTAAGGAATTATGCTACAAAATAAAAAACAGTATCGAACTATCTTATATCCCCGTCATATTGCTCACAGCACAGGTATCTGAACAATATACAATAGAAGGATATATGTTCGGTGCAGACGATTATATCACCAAGCCCTTTAATGTGAAAATTCTCATAGCACGCTGCAGTAACCTTATTAAGACTCGGCAACAAATGCTGGAACGGCTTAAACAGCCTATTGCCAACAAACAAGAAGCCCCGGACACCATTAACATAAACGACCGACAACTATTGGAAAAAGCGACACAAATAATTAAAGAGAATTTTGAAAACCCGGAGTTTGACATGAATCTTCTCGCCTCTGAGCTTGGAATGGGACGCAGCAAACTATATACGAAATTAAAAGAAATAACCGGACTGACTCCCAACGAGTTTACTCTCAAGTTAAAACTGGAAGAAGCCATGCATTTATTAAACAATGCACCTCATCTCAATGTGACGGAAATTTCCTACCAGCTCGGATTCTCTTCGGCCAGGTACTTCAGCAAATGTTTCAAAACATTCTATGGTATTGCTCCTTTGAATGTACGTAAGAATGCTAATCCACCCGCAAAAGAGGAGTAGAAGACAATAGGGGAGAAAATAAATAGGGGTGTATCAAGACGTTCTAATGCTGTCGTTTAGCCCGTAGGGGCGAGGTTCGCTCGCCCGAAAACAGCTTGCTTTGTGTATTCGGGCAGGCAAACCCTCCCCCTACAGTTGACAATTTAATAGACCGTTTTAGTTTTGACACACCCCAAACCTAACCGTAATCCAACCTTTTACCTCAACAATTAAGATATTTGTTTAATCCCATCCCGGATTCTGTGTTATCTCTTTGTTCTTACCAATCACATTAACAGGTATAGGATGATAATAATGCTTATTTTCATCAAACGAGCGATTTTCCCAGTCGGTGCCGGCAAACACATCAATATAATGTTTTCCGTTCAATTCAAACAGCTTCACACGTTCAGGATCAGCCTTGCCTTCTGACGGATTAAAACGAGGATTATCAAAATCTGACGGTTCAAAACGCATACCCAGTACACGATTTGCCAAACGCTTGCCCCATTTCCAACGCATCAAATCCTGATAGCGAGTATCTTCAAAACACAGTTCAACACGACGTTCACGACGAATTTCAATAATAAGGGAAGACAAACCTTCAGCCGCATATTTCGGGTCCATTACAGGATTCAGGGTCAAGTGAGGCATTCCGGCACGATCACGAATCACATTGACAGTCCGGTCTAAATCAGACTGTGTAATTGTTCCCAATTCAGCTTTTGCCTCTGCCAAATTCAATAAGACTTCAGCATAGCGCAACAATGGAGCGTCATGTGTCTCGTTACCATAACCTTTCATATCTTGCTCGGCAATATAATACTTAATAACATGATAACCTGTAGCCGATTCCCAACCTGTCATTCCCGCTACCCGAGGGAAGATAAACTTGTCTTTATTGTACAGAATTTCTTTTGAGTGACGAGGATCAAGTACAATCTGAGTCAAACGCGGGTCACGGTTATCCAAAACATTCTCATACTCATCATCATTAAAAGTCTCACTCAAAGCAACAGGTTTAGCACTTCCATCCGGTTCGATGCAAAGGAAGTCGTCTACAAAATCCTTTGTAGCACCATTACCCGAAGCAACCAAATAACCGCACAAACGATGTCCCAACAAACCGGCTACATACTTTCTAAACAGAATCACTTCTTTATTATCAGTCAAATCATCACTGGTAAATAAAGTGGCATAGTCTCTATCCGGATTTCCGGTATTATAGATTTCATATTTCTTCATTGCCATCAACGCTTCAGATGCTTTCACAGCTTCCTGCAAGAAGTTTTCATAATCACCCAATCCATGGTATTTTCTATAAGTACCTTCGTAAAGGCAAATACGTGATTTTAATGCCAATGCTGCACCTTTTGTCACACGCACCCCTTTATTACCCCAGTCTTCCGGCAAATAGTCGCAAGCCTTATTGATATCTTCCAGAACATGGTCCATCACTTCCTTGCGGGGAGTACGCGGTCCATACAGTTCTTCAGAATCCGTAGTCAAAGGAGTAGTGATATAAGGAACATCACCATACATCTGCACTTTATCCAAATAGAACCATGCACGAAAGAAATAAGCCTCACCTGCATACTTGTTTCTGATATTTTCTGCTATTCCCACTTTCTCATAATTAGCAAAGAAAGTATTGATGCGGCGCAGCAAAGTCCAATACCATCCTCCGGCAGTCGGGTCATTGGGAACCGTCTCTTTTCCGGCTGCAATCTTTGTATACGAAGTATGGTTTGAGTTACTCTTCGAAACATAGTTATCAGTCTGTACATCCTTCCAGAAATAATCCGCATAACTACTATTCCATGCACCCAGGGTATGTCCTACCATAAAACGGTAATAACTGTCATTTCCGGCTTCATTGTAAATACCGTTATTATAGACTTCAAGGTCACTTTCGGTCTTCCAATAGCTATTGTCATTCAAGTCGTGTGTCGGATTTCTATCCAAAAAGGAGTCATTACAAGAAACACACATCAATGATACAGCCGCTAAAGCTGCTATATTTAATATTATTTTTTTCATCTTGTCTACTAAATTTAGAATGTTACGTTTAACCCGAATGAATAAGTACGCTGGAACGGATATACCATAGTACCATTCTTACCTGCTGCTTCAGGGTCGTAAGCTCCCTTCACATTGGTGAATTCAAACAAGTTCTCAGCACTGAAATAAACACCTGCCTTTGCAACGTGCAGGAAGCTCAACCATGATTTCGGGAAGTCATATCCTACTGTCAGATTCTTCAGACGACAGTAAGAAGCATCCTGCAAATACTTGGTCTGCTTTTGTTGGTTCTTTGTTTCGCGTGCAATAGGACGTGCAAAATATGCATCACGATTATCTTCAGACCATGAGTCCGTAACAAACCATTTCTGAGTATTATAATACTGTGTTGCCACCGGCCAGAAAGGTTGTGAACTCGGCCAGAAATCACGTTTGCCGATACCCTGGAAGAAGACATTCAAATATACATTCTTATAAGACATATTAGCAGTGATACCGTATTGGTAACGCGGAGTAGTGTTACCGATTACTTTCAAGTCACCATGGTCATCTAATGTATTCGAGCCGTTGTTTATCTTCTTATTTCCATCCAGATCTTTATACATGATATCACCGGGAGCCCAGTTAGCACCTAACTTAGACTGGTCTGCATGGTTTTGCACATCGGTGTCCGACTGATAGAAACCTTCTGTTTCATATCCCCATATTTCACCAATCTTCTGACCTACATAATAGTCACTTAATGTTCCACTCGGATTTTCATATTTAGTAATTTCAGCCTGTGAATCCGAAAGGATAAAGCCTAAATCATAAGAGAAGTCATTGCCAATACGGTCATTCCATTTAACGGATACTTCCCAACCGCGAGTGCGTAGCTCCGCTTTGTTGGCAGGAGGAGCTGTTGTTCCCAATACTTCAGGATATTCCACTTTAACAAGCATATCCGATGTTGTTCTCTGATACCAGTCAAAAGAGAAGTCCAAACGTTGGTTCAACATTGTAAAATCAAGACCAATATTAAAGGTAGAAGCTTTTTCCCAAGTCAAGTCGCTGGATACCAAGCCTGCCGGATTGATATACAAAGATTTCTCACCGTCTACAAACAGCCAGTTTCCTGCTGTACCCGAAGCCATAAAGGGAATATACGGATAATATTTAGTGTTACCCGACCAACTGCTGGCTGTCAACAACTGATTACCCAAGATACCGTATGAAGCACGTACCTTCAAGTTATCCAACCAAGAACGGGTAGATTCCATGAAAGCTTCTTCCGAAACACGCCATGCTCCCGAGAATGAAGGCAGGAATACAAAACGATTATCGGACGGGAAGCGGGAAGTTCCGTCATAACGGCCGTTCACTTCAAATAGATAACGGTTATTATAGATATAATTCAAACGGAAGAAACCGCCGCGTAATGCCCATTCATAACCGCTTTCACTAACAGTTTGCATACCGGTACCCAAGCTCATTGAAGGTAAATCCTGAGATATAAGGTTCTGACGGGTAGCAGTAGTTGTATTATACTTAGTCAATTCCTGATTGAAACCTAACATGGCTTTTACATAATGCTTTTCTGCAAAAGTGTGTTCGTAGTCTGTATAAGCATTGAAAGAATAATAATCTTTATTACCGTTCACCCACGAATAACTGTTGTTATTGGTATTACCTTCCGTCTCAACAAAAGCATTGGTAATCATATCCACTTTTTTACGATGTTCGGCACTGCGGCTGTAATTCAGGTTATAAGTAAAATCCACACGTGCATGCCAATCTTTCGTAAAAGTAAAATCCGCACTACCTGTCAACCAGATATCATGTACTTTCTTCTTGTCACGACCTCCTTGTTCCAGCAAAGAAATAGGATTCTGGTCATCGAAATATTTACCGGCATATTGGTCAAGTTCCGGATAACGTGCATCACCTCCCCACGGACGAGCCATACGTGTCGGAGTTGAAAATACCATCTGCTGCCAAACATCATCTTTATATTTATGAGGCTTATCGGTAGTAGTATAGTTATACAATACTTTAGCCCCCAGCTTCATCCATGGAGTCGTTTGATTATCTACAGACAAACGAGTATTCAAACGCTGATAGCTGTCTTCCCCCACTTTATACATCCCAGATTGATTTACATAACCTACAGAAGTATAAAATTTAGTCTTTTCATTACCTCCCGAAATATTTATATTATGGCGATGAGAAGGAGTATATTTCTTCAGCATTAAATCGGTCCAATCAGAATGACCATAATAATACATAGTACCGTTCAGCACTTCATATTCAGGATTATTAGCCGGATCATTAGCATAATTCTTCATTTTTTCCACTGTATCCGGATTATACATCACATCCAAATTAGCATTTGTCATTGCCCGATTTACAAATTCGGCATGTTCCCAACTTGTGTCGACCATCTCCGGCAATACAGTCGGTTTAGAGAATGCCACGTTACCGGAATAAGATACAGTAGTCTTCATATCCGAACCTGCATTTTTCGTAGTTACCAAAATAACACCATAAGCAGCACGTACACCATAGATGGCAGATGCAGCCGCATCCTTCAAGACCGTAACGTTGGCAATATCATTCGGATTAATCATGTCAAGATCCATTTCCACACCGTCAACCAATACCAATGGGCTGCCACCATTTATAGAAGTAGTACCACGCACATTCAGTGTTGCTCCGGTACCCGGCTCACCACTACTCGGCGTAATCTGCAAGTTAGGTATAGTCCCCTGCAATGCACTGGTAGACGAAGTGATGGGACGTGATTGCAAAACTTTTGCATCAACAGTTCCCACAGAACCTGTCAAATTCACTTTCTTTTGCGAACCATACCCCACAACCACTACTTCATCCAAAGCCTGGCTGTCTTCTTTCAATTTGATAGTAAAGCTAGTTTGATTTCCAACTTTAATCTCCATACTCTGATAACCGATATAAGAGATTTGCAGAATAGCTCCTTCAGGTACATTGCTCAGGGTAAACTTTCCTTCAAAATCGGTTATCGTACCGTTTGTCGTACCTTTTACCATCACATTTGCACCGATAATAGACTCTTGTGAATCCATCACCACACCGGTAATAGTCTTACCTTGTTGCGCAACAATGGCCACTGATGCCACATCCGATTTAGCCGGCAGCAAAGATGTCTTCGCTGCATCCGGACTTGCAAATACACTCACATTTGCCAACAGCATTGATGTAGTGCACATGAAGAATCCTTTCTTTCGTAAAAGCAAAGAAATCCGTTTCGATGTTTTTTTCATAATAATAGCTTAAAATTCGTTAGTAGTAAACTTTTTAACAGTACAAAAATAGGGTATGCCCTTCACTAGAGCATACCCTTTTTTTGAGTTCTTTGTACATAAATTAACCGAACGGACTATTTTATACATAACTATGGACGCGAAGGATACATTATCAGCCGGACACTACCGCTTTGCAACGGTTTCTTCAGACGAATACCGATACGCGTATAAGCAGGAGAGTTCACTTCAACAGTCTCCGAATCAAATTCTACCACACCCGGGGCTTCAATATCCACCGTCATTTTTTCTCCTCCCAGCACCAACTCCAAACGATTATTTCCTATCATCTTCCAGTCGGCACGAGTAGTAATAGCTGTTTCAAAAGAAATTCCTGACACTGCTTCAAAACGGTCTTCAATCACGAACGTTCCTTCTCCGGCACGATTATAAGTAAAGGTACGTATCAGCTTTTCCAGTTCAGGTACCGCAGTAGCATAAGCAGATGTATAATCAATCTGAAAGATATCTGTGCCGCCAGTCAGTTCTTTCTTCAACACCACTCCCTGAGCCTTCTTGCCCGACACCTGACATTGTCCGTTGATAAAGGGAACGGGATGACCAAATGAATTTTTAATAGGATATTTATAAGCATTTCCACTGAAATAGTCACCGGGATAAGAGAAAGGTCCACCCATATCGCCTGCCATCGTCTGACTACCCATCACTACTGCATAAGAACCCACATCATTATGATTATGGTTTTCCGCGTTATGCCCTCCCTTTACAGATACGCCCAAACGACAAGTCGAACCGGTAGCAGGGCGGCTAATAATAATGCCTGCTTCATCATAACAAGAATGAAGTTCATCAGCCTCGGCCTTCAATACCTCTTGTATTTCGGGAGTCATTTCCACTTTCCAAGCCTGATGGGGGAACATGCCGATGGTGTGCAATGAAAGATTATCCATACCGGGTATTTCATATTTTTCTTCATAAGGAGCTGTACCCAACACATTATCACAATAGTTTGTAATAAACCAAGAAGGTGAAACACCTGCACGACAGTCGGCGTAGGCAGGGCAAACCTGATTCATGATCTGAATCTTCTTTCCATATTGTGCAATACGGGCAAACTTAGGAGTACGGAAGAAATCAATCTTCCCTTTCGTAGCACGACAAATTTCTTCACGCAACAAGATAAACGAGCAAAAACCATAATTATAATATCCTACCCCCTCACTGCAATATCCGTCATCACTATATCCCTTCATTCCATATACATAATACTTCTCAGCAGCAGCCACAAAGTAAGCACGCTCTTCCTTGTCCTGCAACAAAGCAAGTGCAGCTCCTGTCACGCCGGCCAAGCACACCGAGTTCCAGTTATTCGTGACAGTAAACCAATAAAAAGGTTTTGTTTCTTCCAAACAACGGTAGATAGGGCGGAACACCTTCTCACGGAAAGCACACATCGCCAAAGCTTTCGTTTCGGCCGGCAAGCGGTCATCCAATAAATAAATACATTGCGCCAATGTATTTCCGGCAGTAGCAACAACCAAATCCACATAATAATCAGTTCCATGATAGTTATGCAAGTTACGGTCATGTGCAGGAATTGACCAAGGCTTCTGGCGACAGAGCTCTTCCACCCCTTCACAAATCGCCGGAATAAACCGTCGCTTATTTTCCAAACATTCCGCCAATACCAATCGCCACAAATATTGATAACGGGCATTCATCATGTTCTCTCCCGGCAGACGAATCTCGGTCTTATTAAGATGCAAATAAAGCGAATCTACAAAAGGCGGCATTCCGTCCTTCAGGCTGGTATGAGCCTCTTCAATTAATTTTCGAGCTTCAGGAGTATTCTTCATCTTATCCCAATAAGTACGATCTTTATAAGTTACTCCGATACCTTCCGGTTTTTCCGGTAACATGTCGGCTATCTCACGAATACGTTCTGCCGAAATATTATTTCCATGTATCTCGTCTTTTGCCATCCGGTAAACCTCTGTCCCTGCCAGCAAAAATGCACCCGGGCCATACACCTCTGTCATTTCACGGGTTACTTTTTTGGGGTCAGCACCAATAGGCTGCACATAGCCCAATTTACCATCTTCCTCTACTGCCCCTACCAAAGCTTTCCAGCCCTTTTCCACTATGGGAAGGAATTCTTCTTTCGACAACAATCCTTCGTTGATGCCGTATGCCAAAGCATAGACAAAGAAACCGGAACAACTGGTTTCCGGAGAAGAATAAGAATGAGGGTCCAGCATACTGGCTCTCAAAAAGCCGTCAGACTGTTGCAAGGTGGCTACACGAGTAGCCAGTTCCACAAACAGGTTCTCATAAAAAGTTCTGTATTTATTTCCCGCAGGAAGTTCACGAAGAATTTCGACCAGTCCACCCAATACCCATCCGTTTCCTCTCCCCCAAAACACCTTCTCACCATTGGCCTCTTTTTGAGTAAAGTAACGATGGTCTCTATAAAACAAACGGGCATCCTTATCATAAAGGAACTCATAAGTCTCTTTATACTCCTTATCCATAAAACGGAGAAATTTCTTATCACCGGTAATGTTATACAAACGGGCATAAACCGGGGGAGCCATAAATAATGCATCGCACCATGTCCATTTTTCTAAAGTGGAAGCATCACCATAATCCAATAAGAAAGATCCTTTAGAAGGATGCTCCATCACCCATTCAGTACGGGCCTTCGTAGGAATCAGCATCTCTTCTTTTCCATATTTACGATAAAGATCCAAATATGTTTGTGCAACACAGATATCATCTGCATGATACATCCGTTTATCCACTTGCCAATAATTGCGTGCCCCCAAGCGCCGCAACCACTTAAAATAAAAATCATCCTGATTTTCCTGCTCCGCCACGGATGCCCATTTAGACAAGCCCAGATAAAACGTAGCATTTACCCAATTCAACGGATCATAGGTAACTTCTTTCATGTGGGCAATTTGCCAGTCGGCAACACGCCTCATTGTTTGTCTTACTTCATGTTTTGAAAAAGAATTTTGTGCATAAGAGCAACATACCACCCAGCACAAAGACAACAAAAATGCTATTCGTTTATTCATAATAATATTTATAGTTTTTTTATTGCTACAAAATTAAAGCTTCAGGTATTCTTTATGTAGCAATATTGTCCTGAGTATATACATTTATAGTACTCAAATAGCATTTTCACCCCTTCCAAGTCGGAAACTCAGTATAAACACAAAAAAGCCTCCGAATCATTTGACTGACTCGGAGGCTTTCATCAAAAACGGCGGCTACCTACTCTCCCACTGTTACGCAGTACCATCGGCGTGACAAGGCTTAACTTCTCTGTTCGGAATGGGAAGAGG
>ERZ860445.1137-NODE-1137-length-16146-cov-10.156858_pt1 | contig 16146 bp, 9 predicted proteins | sample MGYA00509977_ERZ860445 | MGnify/ENA primary metagenome ERZ860445 (study PRJEB30046, sample SAMN00715233) | human gut metagenome | study: EMG produced TPA metagenomics assembly of the A metagenome-wide association study of gut microbiota in type 2... | reverse complement strand
GCAAAGTTGTAGGTGGGCATGCCGTCGGTCTTGATGAGGATCTGGTCGTCCATCTCGCTGTTGTTCACCTCAATGTGGCCGTAGACCACATCGTCAAAGCCGGTCACGCCCTCGCGGGGGATCTTCTGGCGGATGACATAGGGCTCCCCGGCAGCCAGACGCTTTTCCACTTCCTCTTTGGGCAGGTCGCGGCAGCAGCCGTCGTAGTGGGTCATCTCGCCGTTGGCGCGCTGCTCGGCGTGCAGGGCTTCCAGACGCTCCTCGGTGCAGAAGCAGTAGTAAGCCTTGCCCTCGGCCACCAGCTGCTGGGCATACTGCTTGAACATGCCCATGCGCTCGCTCTGCACATAGGGGCCCACAGGGCCGCCAACGTCCGGGCCCTCGTCCCACAGCAGGCCGGTCTCGCGCAGAGTGTTGTAGATCACGTCCACAGCACCTTCCACATAGCGGCCCTGGTCGGTGTCCTCAATGCGCAGGATGAAGGTGCCACCCTCGTGCTTTGCCATTAAATAGGTATACAGCGCAGTGCGCAGGTTGCCCACATGCATATAGCCAGTGGGCGAGGGGGCAAAACGGGTGCGGACTTTGTTGCTCGGCATAGAAAAACGCTCCTTTTATACTCATGCAAAAAATGCGGATAGCTACGTCTTAGTTTACCTGTTCTGCTGCGATTTGTCAACGGAGGAACGTGTTTTGTGCGAAGCTGCGGTTTTTGGGACACAAGGCGGGACATTTTGTCGAAATCGCCCGCAATCATTGACGAAGGCTGTATTTTTTTGTATACTAATTTCAAACGGTGCTGGCACAATTTTCCTGTTGTGCCAGCTGCCTGCCTGTATGGAGAAAACGTTGAAGGAGAATGATACCTATGAAAAGCACCGGGATCGTCCGCGGCATCGACTCGCTTGGCCGCATCGTCCTGCCCAAGGAGCTGCGCACCACCCTGCATCTGGACGGGGACACCAAGCTGGAGATCTTTGTGGATGGCGACGCCATCGTGCTCAAGAAGCACCGCCCCGCCGGCAGCTGCGACTTCTGCGGCGACGTGGACGCCAACGCCATCCAGTTTGCCGGGTACTGCATCTGCCCCGCCTGCCGCCGCAAGATCGGCGCGCTGTAAATCAGAACCAAAAGGAGGCCTGCGTCCATGAGCCGCATGACCGATTTTACTGTCCCTTCCACCGTGCCCGGGCGCACCCTGCACGCGTTCTGCTGTGAGCCGGAGGGCGAAGTGCGGGCGGTGCTGCAGCTGTCCCACGGCATGGTGGAGTTCATCGACCGGTACAAGCCGCTGGCGGAGTATCTGGCCGGGCAGGGCATCGTGGTGGTCGGCCACGACCACCTGGGCCACGGCGGGTCCATCCGCACCAAGGCCGACTACGGCTACTTTGCCGAGCCGGACGGCAACCGTGCCGTGCTGGACGACCTGCACGCCATGACCCTGCGCACCAAGGAGCGCTACCCCGGTGTGCCGTACTTTCTGCTGGGGCACAGCATGGGCTCGTTCTATGCCCGGCAGTACCTATGCGAATACGGGCAGGAACTGAGCGGTGCCATCATCATGGGCACCGGCCACCAGCCCAAAGCGCTGGTGCAGTTTGCCCGCAGCACCTGCCGGGCGCTGGCGGCCGTGCACGGCTGGCAGTACCGCAGCAAGCTGGTGGCCAACCTGTCCTTCATGGGCTACAACAAGGGGCTGGAGGGCCGCACCACCCACGACTGGCTCAACCGTGACGCCGCCGAGGTGGACAAGTACCTGGCCGACGAGCGCTGCACCTTTACCTTTACGCTCAACGCCTACTACAGCATGTTCAGCGGCATCCTGCGCCTGCACGACCCGGCTTTTCTGGCCCGGATGCCCAAGGACTTGCCCCTGCTGTTCCTGGCCGGCACCGCCGACCCGGTGGGCGACCGGGGCAAGGGCGTGCTGCGTGCCATCCAGAGCCTGAAGGCCGCAGGCATGCAGAACATCCGCTGCAAGCTGTACCCCGGCGCACGGCACGAACTGCTGGTGGAGACCAACCGGCAGGAAGTGTTTGCCGACATTGCCGCATGGCTGAACGATCAGCTCCGCTGACCACAGTGCACCGCACCTTCTTTGCATTTTTCAAAGCCGCTGCCCGGCACACCGGGCAGCGGCTTTTCTGCGTTCTACAACAAGAAATTTCAATGCGTATCAAGACCATTTCAACAGCGCAACAATAGCGTACCTCTCTCCCTGCATTCTGCGTAAAATCTTGCTGCATTTTTTTGCATTTTGCCAATTATCCGCGTATTTTCGTAATCTTATTGACAGTGCAGCCATAAAATAGTATATCATAAGCAGAGTTTATTGCTCTGTTTTATCCCCATATAGATCCAATTTCTGGTATCTTTTTGTGTGTGAGTCGGAACCGCCTGGAGATCAGGTTCCCATTTTTGAGGAGGTATTACTCATGAGATTGCGTAAACAGAAAAAGGTCGTTGCGGTCACCCTGGCCACTGCCATTGCCGTGAGCACCATCAGCGCCAGCGCTTCTGCCGTGAGCTATGATCTGGCCAAAGGCGACGTCACCATTGATCAGGACGCCGACCGTGGCGCGTTCAGCTATCAGGGCGAGGACAAAAAGGAGAACCGCACCTACGTCAACGAGGACAAAGAGGACGACGGCAAGATCATCATCAAGGGTGACAAGGATACCCCCACTGAGAACACCGTCACCGTGCAAGAGGACGTCAAAAAGACCGATAACGCCGACGGCTCCGAAGGCCGTGACGTGGATATCGTGATCGACGGCGTGAACGCCGACACCAGCAAGACCGGCGAGTCCACCGTGACCGTCGGCGAGGGCGCAAACGTTGACCTGACCGTCAAGGATTCCACCCTGACCACCGGCGGCAACGGCATCGACATCGGCAAGGATCTGGACGGCACCGACGAAAATAAGGACACCAAGGTGGACCTGACCCTGAAAGATACCACCATCAACCAGACCAACAAGAACAGCGCCGGTCTGGACGTGCGGCAGGGTTCGGACGTTGACCTGACCCTCAAGGGCGACAATGTCATCGACGGCTCGCAGGCCACCGGCGACAAAAACGTTTCCGACAACACCAACGTGGAGGGCATCCGCGTGGGCGGCGAAGTGGCTTCCGACTTCTCGGGCGCCGAAAAGGACGCCCACCTGACCATCAAGGGCGACAAGGAAGAGACTTCCGACACCACCGAAGAGACCACCGGCGGCAGCCTGACCATCAAGGGCACCACCACCGGTATGGTGATCGCAGGCGGCTCTGACGAGGAGGATTCCAGCGTCACCATCACGGACGGCGCGGACGTCACCATCCAGGACACCCATGTTTCCGGCTCCACCCAGAGCGGCCGTGGCGTCACCCAGCACGGTGATCTCACGCTGGACGGTGGTTCTTCCCTGACCATCGACGGTTCGCATGTAGGGGAAGACGGTAAAACGCACGAGAACGGCGGTATTGGCATTGCCAGCTGGAACGACATCATCGTCAAGGCCAAGAGCACGCTGAACATCAAGAACACCAAGACCGGCATTTACGGCCATCAGGGTGCCAGCACCAGCCTGACTACCGAGAACAGCACCCTCAACATCACCAACAGCGATGCCGGCATCCGCTACGAAGGCAGCGGTACGGCTAAGGATGGCTCCAAGCTGGAAGCCGCCGGTGACATCACCTTCAAGGATTCGGACGTTACCATCGAGGGCAAGAGCTTAGGCATTGAGACCGGCAACAATAGCGATACGACCGTCACGTTTGATCATACCACTGCCAATATCTCGGCAGAACTGACCAAGGAGGAGAACGTCGGAAGATATGCCATTTACTGCGAGGATTCGGGTAAAAACGGCAGCCTGATCGTCAAAAATGGCAGCAAGCTCAACCTGCAGGCGAACTACGGCATCGTTGCCGGCTACCGGAATGTGCTCATTTCGGGCAACAGCACGGTCGATTCCACCACGCGGGATATGGCCATCCAGCTCCGCAACAGCAAGGGAACCAAGCTGCATATCACGGATGGCAGCGTCTACAACATGACCGATGGTTCTCACGATAACTATAACCTTCTTGCTTATTATGCCTACCACGATATTCTGGTGGACAAGGGCGGCGTTCTGTCCATGGACCTGCACAATTCGTATTCCGGCATCAATCTGGGCATGCTTTGCACCCTGACTGTGGATGACGGCACCGTCCTTGTAAAGGGCGATTATAACCACAGCGGCATCTACATCGACGGCCCCTACTCCAAGATTCTTATCAAGAATAACGCCCATGTGGAAGCTCCCACCATTGTAGGGAACACGTACTACCCCGGTCAGAAGCTCGTCGTCACCGGCGGCACCCTGACCTATGATTACAGCAAGGCCAACACTCTCTGGCCGGAAAACGAACAGGGCAACAAGCTGACCAACTTCCTGCTGACCAAGGACGCCGACCACGCCGACTTTGGTGCCTTTGCCTACAACGGCACCAAGTACGAATACGTCTCCGACCTGAAAAAGGAAGAGGGCAAGCAGTACCTGTCCGTGTGGGTGCCCGCTGCCGCGCTGGAATACATGCTGGATGTGGACGGCAGCCACGACCCGGAGATCGTCGGCAAGCTGCTGGCTGACCTGCAGGCCGACGGTTACAAGTTCAACACCCCGTACAAGACCAGCGACGGCGTGTTCGTCCTGCGGGATATGGTGGTGAACGGCCACAGCCTGAACTTCACCAAGACCACCGACGAAAACGGCAACACCAAGCTGATCTGGGGCAACTACGAGAACCGCACCGACGGTACCCCCAACGCCTACGATATGGTGTACGGCACCGAGTACGAGTACGAAGGCAAGACCTACACCATCGTGTGGGGCTACGAGCACAAGAACAACGCCAACGGCGCTGCCGGGCGCGACCAGAACATTCTGGATGCTTTCGATGCCGATTCCAACGTGAAGGTGACCGGCGACAACATCACCGGCAAAAGCTCTGACGACTACACCGTGACCATCTACGGTGCCCTGCGTGAAGTCGTGGAGCCCACCCCGGAACCGGATCCGGAACCCACCCCGGTCGATCCCGAGGGCCCGGACACCCCCGTCAGCCCGGAAGGCTCCACCGATACTCCCGTGCAGGACGCCACCCCGGACGAAGCCGAGACGCCCGCGAACCCGGAGAACCCCACCAATCCTTCTGTGCAGGATGCCGCCCCGGACAGCACCGTGGCCGCCCTGCCCAAGACCGGCGTGAACTGGACGGCGGCTCTGGCCATGGCTCTGAGCGGCATGGCCCTCACCGTAGCCGGTGCCTTCACCAGCCTGTTTGCCAAGAGCAAGCACTAAAAGCCAACCCCCAACGGGCCTGAAAACCCGTTGTTCCTCGCACACAACAGCAAGGCCCCCGGAGAGTTTTCCGGGGGCTTTGTTGTTGCCCGGAAACGGCCCGGCAGGCAGTGACTATCCCGGGCCCGCAGGCTGGATCTTCACTGCGTTTCAATAGCGTTTCAATAGCGTTTCAATAGCGTTTCAGAAGCATCTCAAAACCGTATCTGTTGTGTAACTCAGTTGGAGTCACTCTCATACAAACTGCATATTTCTCCTTTTTTATTTTTAGCATCCCGCTGAAATTTGCTTTTTATCGACAGTTTTATTGACTTTTTTCATTTTATATGTTATATGATAGCTGTAGATCAATGCGGACATTTATCTACGAATAGATACGTTTTATGGTATCTTTTGTGTGCAGAACGAAAGGAGCGAATCTTATGACGAACAAGAAATTCAAAAAAGCCGCAATGGCTCTGGCCCTGACCGCCTGTGTGGCAGCCACCCCTCTGGCCGCCAACGCTGAGACCCCTGAAAACGCAGTCCCTGTAGAGAACAAAGAACGTTCCGAAGCAGAAACTCCTGCACAACAGGCTTCTGAAAGTGCAAACACTGCTCCCGTAGAAAACCAGGAGCACGAAAACGCCGAGGGCATTCTGGAGGACCGGGAGACTGAGGACAAGAAAATCACGACCGATGTCGAGTACACCGACCGCGAGTTCACCTATAATGAGGACGGCACCGTCAAATCGGAGGAATCCTCCGGTCATATCGTCCAGAAGGAGATGGATAAGAGCACCGAAGCCGCTTCTGGCGAGACTGCCGGAGAAGGCAAGGATTCCGAGGGTTCTGCTGAAACTCCTGAAGCAGGCGAGACCACCGAGGAAGGCAAGGACATCAAAGCTCCCGATGCGGACATCTCCGAACCGGTCAAGGACGCCGAGGGCAAGATCATCGGCACTGCCTCCAAGGAGGAGCGCACCGAACAGGAAACTACCATCACACCCACCAGCCCGGACTCTGAAAAGCTGGTAGACAGCACTGTCAACCCGGACGGTTCTGTGACCAACCGCTACGAGACTTCTCACACTGCTGATAAGACTACAACCAACACAACCACCGGCACAGTTACCGCAGACACCAAGGAGATTTTTGTGACCGATGGCAAAGAGGTTGACCTGAAGCAGGAGTTGGGCGCGGATTATCAGGAAAAACTGAAGTGGGACACCGCCAGCGACATCTCGCTCAACGGCTATACCGTGGGCAGCATGAAAGAGGACGGCGACCGCCAGACCTACACCCTGACCAAGCACACGGAAGACACTGACCTTGAGATGACCGGCGAAGATCTTGCCAAGCTCCTGGAAGCTGACTACACCAAAACCGAGAACGACGATGGCAGCTACACCCTGACCAAAAGCATCCGTACTTCTGCCGGCGAACAAACTGTGTACATCACCGTGACCGGCAACAAGGCCACCCGCACGGTGGACACTACCCTGAAGGTGGACGTTAAAAAGAGCGAGCACACCGGAAGCGCTGAAGTGAAGCAGGATGACGTGACGCTGCCCAACAAAACGGACAAAACGCTGACCTTTACGGACAAGGACAACAACACCTTCTCTGTGGATCTGGACGAACTGCTCCAGAAACAGGACAAGACCGAGAGCACCAATGCTGCTGGCGATAAGGTTATCACCGTGAAGGACGGCAGCAAGACCTATGAGATCGTTTATCACGAGACGAGCGAGTACGCCGACGCACAGGTCAAGGATATGTCCGCCGATGAACTGGCCAAACTGCTGAACAGCAATCCCGGCAACGGCACCTTCACCGTCAAGGATGGCAAGGTCTGCAAGGTGGTCAACGGCGAAGCCTGCGAGATCAGCTACGATGATGCCTCGCAGCTGCTGAAAAAGGTCCAGATTTCTGTCACTATGACCGATGCCGACAATCAGCTGTCCAAGGATAACGGCACGCTGGAGGATGCCGAGCTCCGCGCCAAGAAGGCTGCTTTGCAGAAGGCTCTGGCAGAAGCGATCGAAGCCTGCACTGGCACCAAGGTGGATCCCGCTTCCCTGACCCTCACTGATGAGGATGTTTCCTTCCCCAAGGAGAACATCAGTGCAAACAAAGATGTTCTGAATCGCACCTACGTTTATACTGCTTCGGATGGCAAGAAGTATACCTTTACTTACAATTTTGTTTATAATGACAAACCGAGCAGTGTCTCAGGGGCAGGATATAAGGGCGCCGGCTATTTTATGGATGGTATCCATGTTGGAACCGAAGAGATCGTGGCGGATGCCGACGGAAAGACGGATCACAAGAGCACTCTGATCGAAAGCGGTGTTTTTGTCTCCGGCAATGCCACCACAGATGCCAACGGTGCTTATACCACCATCACCAAGGACAGCCCCCTCTATGGCCTTGGCGTGGACTTCAAGACCGCTCCGAAAAACGCCGTTGCCGGTTCCATCAAGTATGATGATACCGGCCGCATCATTGAATACCAGACCACCGACGGCAAGACCATTAAGCTGTCTTACGAAAGCGTTAAGGTTCCGGATTCGAATCTGCCGTCTTATGCGCCTGTTGACGGAAAGACCAATATCAACAGCCAGTCCTTCACCAGAGTGACCTGGGAGGCCTGGGATCTGGGCGAGATCCGCAACGAAGAGCAGGCGGATGACCAGTGGACGATCTCTTCCGGCAAGGATGAGAGCGGCGGCCTGACCTATACCATCGTGGACAAGAAGAACAATGTCACCTATGACGATCTGATCCGGGTCGGCAGCAACAGCTACACCAAAACCGTGACCGATGAAAACGGTGTCAAGACCACCTACACCATCACCGTTGAGCCCGGCAACCTGGATGAAGACATGACCCTGGCCAAGCTGGCCGAGCGCTATGGCGTGGAGGCCGCTGCCATCACCGTGAAAGACGGCGTTGCCTCCTTTACCAAGGACGGCAAGCAGTATCAGGTGGGCTATGGCAGCCAGCTGAAGATCGAGACCGTTCTCACCACCGAAGGCACGGTCACCACCGACGCCGATCAGGCAGAGCTGCTGGAAAAGATCCAGCAGATGCAAAAGGATCTGCAGGATGGCGAAATTCTGGATGTGGGCGGCTACCAGGTAACGATCTCGACCTCGAAGGATGAGATCATTGAGATCCTCCATAAGGTCGGCGAGACCACCGACTTCACCCGCTTGACCCGCGAGGAGCTGAAGGCTCTGCTGGAAAAGGAAAAGGCAGAGGCCGATGCCGCCGGCAAGAGCTATACGGGCGACATGGATGTTTCGCACCCGGAGTACAGCAACAAAAACCTGTACGGCAGGCCTGACACGGGTATCTTCGCCACCAAAAAGAAAGAGTATCTGTCCTATGATGGCAACTACATCCAGCATCTGGAGCTGAACGCAACGACCAAGGCCGACCTGCTGAAGGACGCTGACGGCAACATCAGCCAGACCGACTGTGTTCTGGTGGACAAGAAACTGGAATACAGCGACGATCTGGATAAGCTCATTGACAGCCAGGGCACCAGCGTGGTCAACCTGCAGGATAAGATCGGTTACGACATCCCCATGGATCGCTATGAATATGCCCGCACCAGCTTCAGTGACGGCGACAAGCTGAACTGGAATGTCCGCAACAACCACCCCACTGCCAGCACCTATTACAAGGTGTCCGGTACGGTGGCCTACAACCAGTACAAGCTGGAGGACGGCACTTCTAAGCTTACTAAGGAGCAGGCCGAAGCCCTTCTGAAGCAGCTTCAGGCGGAGGGTTATGCCGATGCTTCCATCGTGACCTTCTACACGACCGAACATGAGCATCAGCAGACATCTGCAAACGCCTCCTATCGTATCTACCTGAACAAGAGCGAGCTGATTTCCTACGGTTACCTGTCCTACGACAGCAACACCTGCACCAATGCCCACAATTGGAATCAGGCGATGTACGGCTTATCGAAGAACAAGTATTTCAACTCTGATGCCTACTGCGGCGGCTACGACCTTGGCCTGACCGGTTTCCGTCAGGTGGAGGACGGAACCTTTGTGGCACAGGGCAAAAAGACCATCACCGTGTCCCGCATCCTGCCTGCCACCACGCTGACCAACAACCACCTGACCATCACCGATTCCGCACAGAAAGCCGATACCGGCAGCGGAGTCAGCGGCCGCTACAACTATACCACCACCGTCTCCGGCTCGCGAGTGAATTACTCCGCCCTGGGTACTGCGACCCACGAGACCTGGAAGGAAGCTGCGCAGCAGACCACCGAGCGCACCGGCGAACAGGTCGATGGAACGTTGTCTTATACCTACCGTTCCACGCAGGATGCCAGTGTAGATGCCGAAAGCGCCCACAAAGAAGAAACTGTCGTCCGTCACGGCACTGCAGACTACGAATACACCTACACCGCCAGCAAGGACGAAGTAGAGATCACCACCGACAGCCGCACCGAAACCACTACACCCGAAACGCCTGAAACTCCGGATACCCCCGTCAGCCCGGAAGGCCCCACCACGCCTCCCGTGCAGGACGCCACTCCGGATGATGCCGAGACGCCTGTGACCCCGGAGAACCCCGCCAATCCTTCTGTGCAGGATGCCACCCCCGATACCGTGGCCGCCCTGCCCAAGACCGGCGTCAACTGGACGGCGGCTCTGGCCATGGCCCTGAGCGGCATGGCCCTCACCGTGGCCGGTGCCTTCACCAGCCTGTTTGCCAAGAGCAAGCACTGATGCGCTGACAAGACCAACCCCCAGTGAGCCGTAAAAAGCTCGCTGTTCCTCGCACACAACAACAATGCCCCCGGAGAGTTCTCCGGGGGCATTGTTGTTTCTATCGGTTTTTATTTTCTCAGCCAGCCGTCCACAGCGGCCACCAGCGCCTTGCCGCGGCGGCCCAGCAGGCGGGGCAGCAGCACACGGGCCATAGCCCACACGCCTGCAAAGTTGATCAGGATGACCACCGCGGTGATCAGGCCGGTCCACAGGCCGTACAGCGGGGTCTCGGCCAGCAGCACAAAGGCCTCGAACACCAGCAGACCCACGTTCAGCAGCACCCGGCCCGGATGCACATGCATATGGATCATGCGGTTTGCGTCGATGGAGCGCAGGGTGAACACCAGCGCCAGCCCCAGGAAGGAAGCGTATGTGGCACCGATGGGGCCCCACCACTTGATGAAAAAGTAGTTCATGATGCAGTTGCTGATGGCACCGGCCATCATGGTGACCATGCTGCGGCTGGACTTTTTGGTCACCACATACACGCTGTTCATGAACTGGTTGAAGCAGCTGCAGGTGGAGGCCAGCACCAGGAAAGGCACAAAGTGCCAGGCGTAGTAGTAGTTGGACTTCATGATGTGCATCACCGGGCGGCACAGCCAGATGATGCCCGCCGCACAGCAGAACAGCACACTGGAATAGGTGCGGAAGATCTTGGTAAAGAACCGCGCCCGGCCCTCCTCTTCGGTGACAGCCGAGAGCTGCCAGGCGTCGTAGAAGATCAGGCCCAGCGTGGTAAGGATGGTGGGCAGAAAGTAGCCGGTGGAAAGCAGGCCGCTCCAGGCGTTGCCGTCCCGGCCGTCCAGTCCGTTGCACATCTCACGCACAAAGAACAGGTCGGAGGCGTTGATGATCCAGAAGCTGATCTGCGCGGGGATCATGGGCAGCGAGAAGTGGAGCATCTGCTTCCACAGGTCCTTGTTGATGCCCTTGAGCTCCACATAGTTCCACAGCTTACCGGTGATCATGAGGAACAGCACGCTGACCAGGTCGCCGCTGATGATGGCCAGCAGGTAGCCGTTGGCACCCCACTTGAAGCCCACCAGATACAGCACATAGAACGCCATGGTGGCCACGGTGCACAGCACGCCGTCCACGGCTACCAGCTTGTTCCATTGGCGGCTGCGCACGAACTGGGTGCACAGGGTGCGCAGGCAGCTCATGAGCACATAGAGGTAAATGAGCAGGCCGTACTGGGCCATGTCGGGCAGGAACCGTGCAATGGGCCAGCACAGGACCAGGATGCCAAAGCCGCCCAGAATGGTGAGCAGGCCGTTGGTGAACACCTGCTTTTCGCTGTTGCCCTTGTCCAGACCAAAGCGGATGATCGCATTGGACATGCCCATGGACACAAAGGGGATGAGCAGGTTCGCGTACTGGCTCAGGATCTTGGACAGGCCCAGATCCGAGATCTCGGCCATGGCGTAGGTCAGGAACGGCTGCACGATCAGCGTGAGCAGTTTGGACGAAAAGCTGGAAATGGCAAAGATGAGGGTGTTGCCGGCCAGTTTGGAGTATTTATCGCCGCCGGACTTTTTTTCGTTTTCCAAGGGAAGTCTGCCTCCTGTTTCTACTTCTTCAATAGCTCCCTCCGGGCTTTCCAGTCCGGCAGCAGCTTTGCCACCTCGGCCCAGAACGCCGGGCTGTGGTTGGCCTGCAAAAAGTGGCAGTACTCGTGCACCACCACATAGATCTGCGCCGCAGGCGGCATGTTGTACAGCTGCAGCGCAAAGGTGATCTGCTTTTTGCCGGGGCAGCACACGCCCCAGCGGGTGGTCATGCTGCGCACCTTGAGGGTTGGTTTCTGTCCGCCCAGCACCCCGGCAAAGGCCGGGTAGACCTGATCGCTCATGGCGGTAAAGTAGGCCCGTGCGGTCTCCTTGTCCGGCAGGTCGGCATTGTCGCGGGCCGCTTTTGCCATCACTTTCTGCCGGGTGTCGTGGATCCACTGTGCGTTCTTGCACACAAAGGCGTCCGCCTGTTCCAGGCCGGTGCGCAGCGGGATGCTGACCATCACGGTGCCGTTGTCCCGTACCCGCAGATGCAGCTGTTTGATCTTTTTGCGGTACAGCTCGTACTGGATGCCGCCCGCGCTGCGCAGCTGGACTTCCGGTTTTTGTGCGGCCACGTCAGGACGCACGCTCTGCCCGCTGCGGGGCCCGCTGCGGGGCCGGCAGCTGGGCCAGCACCACGGCGGCAAAGATCAGCACACAGCCCACGCCTTCGCGCGGGGAAAGGCTCTGATGCAGCAGCACCCAGCCGCCCAGTGCGCTGAACACGCTTTCCAGGCACATGATCAGGCTGCCCACGGCAGGGTTCATATCCCGCTGGCCCAAGATCTGCAGCGTGTAGGCCACGCCGCTGGACATCACGCCGCAGTACAGCAGGGGCACCGCGTTCACGGCAAATTCCGCCGGGGCCGGGTGCTCCAGCAGCAGCGCTGCCACCGAGCTTTCCACCGCCACCACAAAGAACTGCCGCAGGCTCAGGCGCACGCCATCCACCTGCGGACCATAATGGTTCACCGCCATGATCTGGAAACTGAACAGCACGGCGCACAGCAGCAGCACCATGTCGCTGGGTTCCACGCCGCCAAAGCCGTTCTGCATGCACAGCAGATACAGCCCACACACCGCGATGGCCACGCTGCCCCACAGCTGAGGGCTGCCGCGGCGGCCCAGTGCCAGCCCGAAGATGGGCACCAGCACCACATACATCGCCGTTAGGAAGCCTGCTTTGGCCGTGGAGGGGTTCAGCGTCAGGCCGAACTGCTGGGCAGCCGACGCCACAAACAGCAGCGTGCCGCACACCAGGCTGGCCCGGCGCAGGCAGCGGCGCTCCTCCGGCGTTTTCGGTGCCCCAGTGGTGCCGGTGCTGCGCTGGCGCACCAGGTCAAACACCTTGACCGTGGGCAGCAGCACCAGCACCGCCAGCCAGCTGCGCCCGGCCAGAAAGCTGCAGGCTCCCATGCCGGAACCGGCGCTCTGGGCCACGAAGGCCGTGCCCCAGATAAACGCGCACAGCAGCAGCAAAAGCGAATTCTTGCGTTGTGTATTCATCAGCCGACGCCCTCCACCTTGAGCAGACCGTAGAGGTAGTAACGGCTGGAATCATAGGAGATGGTCATGCGGTAGATGGCCGCCGGGTCCAGCCCGGAGATGGTGCAGGTGTAGTCGGTGCCGTCGGTCTTGATGTAGTAAGTGCTGTCCGGCACATACTCCACGCCGCCGTCTACCTTTTTCCACAGCGCCACCTTGAATTTCTGGGTGCCCTCGGCGGTGCCGCAGGCCATGACGGTCAGCGTGCCGGTGGGTGCCGCAAAATAGTTGGTCTGGCGGCTCCAGATGCCGTTGAACACGGCGTACAGGGTGCCGTCCACCATGGCAGTGTCAAACTTTGCCGAAGCGTCCGCAATGCCCTGAATGATCAGCGGGTCTGCGGTAGCGTCCGCCCAGCGGGTGGTGTCCTCTTCCTGCACCTCGCCGGAGCTGCCGGAGATCTTCTGCGCCACACCGCGCAGTGCGTCCTTGCAGCCGGTCAGACCGGCCACCAGCAGAGCGGCGGCCAGCACAACGGCCAAAAAGCGTTTTTTCGTTTTCATAAACGTTTCCTCAACCTGTCAAAGGGTTTGATGTTCCTGTTTTTTCGGGTTCCGGCAGAGCCGGGTCCATCTGTATAGTATACCGCATTTTGCAGCACCGCACAAGAGAGCCGCCCGGCTTTTGCGCGCGCTGCCGCCCGATTTCATGCAGTTTCTTTGCCGTCGGCGGCCGCCAGTGCCCCACACTCGGCAGCGGCGAGGGAAGTCTGCTCCGGCCCGAACAGCGAACCGTACCGGTACAGGGCCCAGCCCCCGGCTCCCTGCTCCCGCAGAAAGGCCACCTGGTCGGCCAGCGCACGGCCGGTGCTCCAGCCCGACAGGCTGTTTTCGTTGCTGCCGCCGTCGCCCACTCCCACACGGTAGGCTCCCAGCCCAAAGTACAGGGCCACGCCCTCCGCACGAGGGTAGGCGAGCCACGCAGGCACGATGTTCTCAAAGGCAAAGCGGGTGCTGCCGTTGTGCAGGGCAAAGCCCTGCCCCCAGTACACCTGCGGGCACAGATAATCGACCACCGCATCCCCGCCGCCGGACGCCAGCCAGCCGGTCACATCGCTGTACTGCTGGTTTTCGTCGTTGTCCGGGTTGCCCTGGGGGCTGATGCCGAACCGCAGGGTAGGGTCCGCCGCTTTCACCGTGTCGTGCACGGCCCGCACCAGCGCGGTCACATTTTCCCGCCGCCACGCGGCAAGATTTCCCGCCCCGGACGCCGCAAACTGCGCCGCGTCGATGCTCTCATCGGTGGTAGGGTAGAAGTAATCGTCAAAGTGGATGCCGTCCACCGCGTAGTTCTGCACCAGCTCGGCCACGCCCTGCACCACATAGTCGGCGGCGGCGGACACGGCGGGGTTCAGGTAAAGGCCCTCGTCCACCGTGCACACCCACTCCGGGTGGGTGTTGGCCAGATTGCCGTCCGCAAGGTTCGGCGGCATGGCCGCCGAGGAGCGCAGGCGGTAGGGGTTGACCCACGCTTCCACCGAGATGCCCCGGGTGTGGGCTTCCTGCAGCAGCACGTCCAGCGGGTCAAAGCCCGGGTCCTGCCCCTGCACGCCGGTGCACAGATGGCTCCACGGAAACAGACTACTGCGGTACAGCGCATCCCCGAAGGGGCGCACCTGGGCCAGGACCGTGTTCAGCCCCAGTCCGGTACAGTTGTCCAGCAGCTGCACAACTCCGGCGCGGAAGGCATCCTCCGTGGAAAAGTCCATGGCGGCCCATTCCAGATAGCTCACCCACACGGCCCGCCACTCCCCGGCCGGCAGCGCCGGGTTGGGGTCTGCCGAGGGCTCCGGGGTGCTGTCGGCGGCCGCAGGGGAAGTGCCCCGGCGCAGGGCCAGCCCTGCCGCGGCACACACAGCCGCCCCGGCCCCCAGCAGAAAGGTGCGCCGCCCCATGCGGCGGTTTTTGCGTCCTGTCTTTTTCCGGCTGCGCCGGGTCACAGCTCTTCCTCCTGCAATTTATACAGGGTCAGCGCCGCCCAGCCGCGGGCACAGGCCAGCAGCACGAACAGCAGATTCGTCCAGAAGGCAAGCCCGGCCATGCCCGCATAGCGGGTGAGCAGCCAGAACACCGTGCGCAGCACCTCCGCCGCGCACACCAGCTGCAGCTGTCGCTGGATGGGCTTGCCGCGGCTGTACTCGATGCCCAGCAGGGCAGGCCACACCAGTGCCGAGCACAGGTCGCCCGCCCAGCCGCCGGCTGCCAGCTTGCTGAGCATCAGCAGCACGAACACCAGCGTGTAATTGCGCTTTTCGGCCGCCGGGGCACCTTTTTGTGCTGCCAGAAACAGCGCCGCGATGCCGGTCAGGCAGAACGCCACCAGTTCCAGCGCTGAAAAGTCCATGCCGCCCAGCACGGCAAAGCCGCCCAGCATGGAAACAGCCGCTGCGGCCAGCAGAAAGAAGTACCAGGTCTTGCGTGTGAATTTGAGCTTCATTGCGTTCCTCCCGCCCGGTGCAGCGTGCAGCGGGCCTGCTGAATTTTTCAAAGAATTAAAAATATTATAGCACAAAACCGCGCAGGTTGTGTTACAATAAGGAAAACTATTCCGGAGGTTTTCCATGAACGCTGTTGTTTCCATCGTCCTGCTGGCCGCCGTGCTGGGCGTGATCGTGTTTCTGCTCTCCCGGCGGGAAAACGGCCGCCGCAGTCAGTACGGCCCGGCCGGGCTGTCCGAGTTCCGCACCGACCTTGCACTGGACGAGTGCTTCGACCGGCTGGACGAACACAACGACTCCGACGTGTTCGTCTACGACTGCCGCCGGGAGCGGGACGGCGGCTTTTTGCTGCACCTGACCCTGCACCAGCCCACCCAGCAGCCGCTGGACACCCTGTATACCCTCCGGCTGGACCCCGGTCGTCAGACCGTAGTGACCCTGATCTTCATCCGCGAGGCCTTTGGCTACAAGGAGCCGCTGTTCCCGCAGGA